>ERZ808245.250-NODE-250-length-29808-cov-3.392767_pt1 | contig 29808 bp, 31 predicted proteins | sample MGYA00521243_ERZ808245 | MGnify/ENA primary metagenome ERZ808245 (study PRJEB31516, sample SAMN03275576) | gut metagenome | biome: mammalia-associated habitat; material: feces | host: Papio cynocephalus | place: Kenya | collected 2012-07-07 ... | reverse complement strand
TTCAATGAACAAAGAATTGTTTGCTCTTTCGGTTAATGGCGAAGAACGTACTAATGAGTCAGAATATGGCTATATTCAAGGAGTAATTAAATTTTCAGATTTTTCAGGAAGTGAACTTCCTAAACTTAAAATTAAATTTTTAAAATATAACGAAGAAAACTATAAAAAATTTTATAATGATTTAACTTTTAATTTTGATGGAAAAGAGTGCGAAAAAAGTACAGATGGTTCTTATGTTGAAATTGAGTTAAACAGGTATTATAAATATGATTTTAAAACCGACTGCTATATTGTTACAACAAATGCCCTTGAACTTTTAAAAGATATGGACAAGGTTGTAGAAAAAAGTTTACAAATTGATGAAGCAATTAAATTTAACGGTGTTAAAGATGATTTACAATATGACTATACTAAAGTGGTCGCAAAAAATTGTCTTGGAAGATCAAGCGAAAATAAAATTTATTTCTTTAAAAATGAATTTTTAACTTTCAAAATTTATTTTTACAACGAAGTCAGCTATAATTCCGTTTATTTTGGAAATGTTGTTGTAAAAATCGGCGATAACTCCAATCCTGACATTAAAATTACAAAAGGTTTAGATGCAGAAACCAACTCATATTGTATCACAATTAACGTGAAGGCAAGCGTGGAAACCGAAAACATAGATTTTCGTACAGAACAATCTTAATATTTTTTATTAAAAAATTATTTAAATTATAAAAATAAACGATTGTATATTTTATTATTATAAAAATTTATATACAAATGTAAAAGGTAAAAATGAAATTGTAACACTTTGCGGTAAAGATGCGCGCCAATATAAACTTGATATATCAAAAACAAGTCTACCGAAAAGTGTAATATACACAAAAAATTAAAAAATAGCTTAAAATTCGTTGACAATCGTTTTTTTTAGTAGTATACTACGACCATAAAATAAATTTAAAGGAAAATAAAGGTTATGTTTTTAGCTATCGCTGTTATGACTATCGCTTATATGATGATGTGCAACATGTTTATGATGCACAATATTGTTGAGCGTAAAAAGGTCTAAAGCGGTTCCTTAATTTTTAACGAAATTAGAGCAGTGAGTTTTTGGACTTACTGCTTTTTTATTTAATTGCTACACTTTAACAATATGTATTGCGAAAAGCAACTATAATATTAAAAGTATAAAGAACTTCTTATATAAAGGAGCATAAATGATAGAAATTAAAAATCTTTGTAAAACGTTCAAGTCGAAAAACGGGGAGTTTACCGCTCTTAACAATATCAATCTTACTATACAGGACGGGGACATTTTCGGAATTATAGGTTTATCGGGCGCGGGTAAGTCAACGCTTGTCAGATGTATAAACTTATTAGAACGTCCGACTTCGGGAAGCGTTACCATCGACGGTGAAGATTTAACCGTTGCGACGAAAGAAGAATTAAGAAAGATACGTCGTAAAGTGTCGATGATATTCCAGCAGTTTAATCTTTTGCAACAAAGGTCGGTTTTAAAAAACGTAGAACTTGCAGGAGAACTCAATAATGATAAAGACCGCAAAAAAAAGGCAATTGAGCTTCTTAAAACGGTGGGACTTGAAGATAAACTTTATTCTTATCCCGCGGAGTTAAGCGGAGGACAACAACAGAGGGTTGCGATAGCGCGTGCGCTTATGACCGACCCGAAAATACTTCTTTGCGACGAAGCGACCAGTGCGTTAGATCCCGAAACTACAAAGTCTATTCAGGAACTTTTGAGAGAACTTAACAAAAAATTAGGACTTACGGTTGTTATTATATCTCATCAAATGTCTGTTATCGAATCTATTTGTAATAAAGTTGCGATAATTGACCATTCCGAGGTAGTTACGCAAGGTAATTTGCAGGACGTATTCCTATACCCCAAAGAGCCTGTTGTTAAAAAACTTATTTACTCGGGTAAAATAAACATAGGTATAAAAGGCGAAAAGTTAATAAAACTTATATTCGAAGGAACAACGGACGAACCGCTTGTTACCAAAATAATTCAGGAATGTAACATTTTGCTATCCATAATTTATGCAGAAACTAAAAAGATAAACGGAAAAGTTTACGGACAAACGGTTTTTAGACTTCCTTATTACGACGAAGATATAGAAAAACTTTGCGCTTATCTTGATAAAAACGGATTTAAGTACGAGGAGGTTTGTAGCGATGACTTTTGCTGATATTATGTTAATGTTAAAGGAAACGCTTGCCATAACCGTTTTATCCACTTTTTTTGCTTACGTTTTAGGACTGCCTTGTGGCGTACTGCTAAACGTAACGGGCAAAAACGGACTTAAACCTTGCAAGTGGCTAAACTTTATAGTCGGCTTTATTGTGAACGTTTTGCGTTCTGTGCCGTGTCTTATAATAATAGTTATCTGTATCCCTTGGTCTCGTGCCATTTTCGGAATGGGAACGGGCGAGTGGTATACTATTTTAATTCCGCTTACGGTATGCGCATTCGGTTTTGTGTCGAGAATGGTAGAGCAGTCTTTGGCGGAAGTCCCCGCAGGGGAGATAGAAGCCGTTAAATCTCTTGGCGCAACCGACTTTCAAATTATTATGAAAGTGCTTATCCCCGAGGCGAGAGTTTCGCTGGTAACTGGTTGGGCGGTAGTTGCGGTAAGCATTATAGGTTACACTTCTTTTGCGTACAACATAGGTGCGGGCGGACTTATATCCGGCATATACACCTATTATACACGCCATACAGGCGATTATTTAGACCAAAAAGTTTTTTGGATACTAATTATCGTAGTAGTATTGGTTGTACAACTCATTCAGGAATTAGGGCTTAGAATAGCTAAAAAAATAGATAAAAGGAGATTATTAAAATGAAAAAAATATTTACTAAATTTTTTGTACTTGTTATCAGCGGTGTATTGCTTTTAGCATCACTTTTCGGTTGTGGCGGTTCAAAAGCAACTACCTTTGAAATTTGCGACGACGAATCTAACGCCGCACGTGCTTTCCAGTTACTAGAAGCAAAAGGCGTTATTTCTAAAACTGCCGAAGGCAAAAACTTTCCTATAACGGAAGAGGGCAAACTTAACTTTTCCGAAGCGAAAAAGACTTGGACTAGTAAAGACGGTTCTGTTAAAGTTACGCTAGTTGCCGAAAATCTTCTTGTATCTTCTATGCAAGATTACGACTATGCGCTTCTTCCCTGTAACACTGCTTACACGGGTAAAGTTCCTTCTGAAAAGCGTGAAGCCGTTGAAGACGACCCTGCACAGGTTCAAGCAAAAGCAAACATAATTGCCGCAAGAGAGAACGATTATAAAAATAACGCCGACTACAAAAAGAAAATCGACGCACTTACGAACGCTATGCTTTCTAAAGACGTTTCCGATTTCTTTAAAGAAAAATATTACGGAGCGATGACTTGCGACTCTTCTACTCAGATAGATTTAAGAGATACAAAGGATAGCACTGTAAAAGGTAACAACACGGTTATCAAAGTTTGTGCGTCCGAAACTCCTCACGCCGAAGTTTTAAGGGGCAAAGTTAAAGATTTGCTTAAAGCTCAGGGTTACGACCTTGAAGTAAAGGTTATCGACTGGACTCTTCAGAACGACGCCGTCGCTAATGGGGATTACGACGCTAACTATTTCCAACACGTCCCTTATCTTGAATCGTATAACGGTTCTGTTAAACTTTTTGCTTCGTGCAAAGTTCATTACGAACCCTTAGGTATTTATCGTGGTAAAGCTAAAGGATGGAAATATTAAAATAAATATGCTAAAACGCAATTAACTATTTAAGCCTAATGAAAATGTATCCTAAAAGTTATACGGAAGTATAAAACTTTTAGGGTGCATTTTTGTAGTAAAAGTAAAATTTTATACATATTCGTTGCGGAATTTTAATTTTTTATAAAAAGTAGCATATATGTCGATAAAAACGTTTTTTAACGTAAATTACTTGTTTTTCGGATTTTATTTTTTATAGGTTTATAATTTTAAGCGGTAAGGTATAATTTTTAAGGTTAAATTAAACAAAAATAATTTTTTAAAATTACTAAAAAATACAAAAATATATGGCTAAATTTTAGTGTCAATTAATTTTTAAAAGTTAAAATTTTTGTACGATTATAGAAAAACGAAAAGGAGAAACGCTATGGCAAGAAAACCTAAATACGACGGCGGAACCGACAATAAGTTTGTAGAAGAAGCGACTAAACTGTTTTTTAAAAACGGTTACGAAGGAACAAGTATAAGAAGTATTTGTAAAGCGGTAAATTGTGAAGTAGGACTTTTTTACTATTATTACAAATCGAAATCGGATTTATTCGATATATGTTTAGAAGAATTTTTTATTCCGTATAGATTGGAATTTCAAGCGGTAGTAGACGGGGCAAAAGAAAATTCCAAAGAAGCTATATTTTTATTTTTCGATTGTTTAAAAAGAATTGCCAGAGAATTCAGGGCTAAGTATTCGGCAAAAATGCACAGAAATATAAGACTTGCCATAAGGGAAGCTACGGTAAACGTAATAGAACCTTATATCGCGCAAATTATAGAAATATTAAAGCGCGACGGAATTTATCCCGTTATAAACGAAAAACTCGCGTCGGTTATTTTGGCTCACGGCATAGGAGGAGTTATTTTACACGAAGATTCAGATTGGGTTGACAATGCTAAATCGGAATGCGATAAGCTTATTAGGGATATTTTAAATTTGTAATAAATTAGCCTTGCATACCTTAAAATTTTGCTACTTTATACGAAGCGATTTTAATCGTTTCGTATTTTTTTTACCTAAAAATTAAAAGAATTGCAATAAAAAAGCGGTTTAAATTGTTAGTAATATATAAGGAGCAACTATGAATTACGTTTTTGAACGCTATGAGAACAAATATAAATTATCGCCATTACAGTATGAAAAGGTAAAAAGGGAAATAGAGAAAAAAATGCGTTCCGACGAGTTTGGAGAAACGACTATTTGCAGTCTGTATTACGATACCGACAATTATAGGCTGATTAGAAGAAGTATAGAAAAACCCGAGTATAAAGAAAAGTTAAGACTTCGCAGTTACGGTTTCGGAAAAGATAAAAAGGTGTTTTTGGAACTTAAAAAAAAGGCGTTTGGTATAGTATATAAAAGAAGGATAGTTTTAACTAATAATCAAGCGTTTTCTTTTTTCGAAAAAAACGAAAAATTGCCGAACTGTCAAATTTCCAAAGAAATAGAGTATTTTAAAAATTTTTACGATAAATTAAAGCCTGCCTTTTTAGTTATGTACGATAGAACGTCTTTTAAAGGCGAAAACGATTTAAGAATAACGTTTGATAAAAACGTAAGATTTAGAAAAGAAAGGATGAATTTTTGGTCGGGTAGCGACGGAGAAAATCTGCTAGGTAGCGGAGAAGTTTTAATGGAGATAAAAACCTGTACCGCATACCCTTTATGGCTAGTTAAAATTTTAAATGAAAATAAAGTTTATTCTTCTAGCTTTTCAAAAGTTGGTACGGCGTATAGTATGACGGTTAAAAATAAAGTCTTACCGGTAGACGATAAAGAAATTCAAAAGGCGGTATAAAAAATGTTTCAATCAATATTTACAAACGGTAGCGTTACTCAAAAAGAATTTTTATTATGTCTTTTAACTGCGTTAATTTCGGGCGGTATTTTTTCAACGCTATGTTTTTTTAAGTCTAATTCTACTAAAAGTTTTTTTATCGCCACTTGCTTAGTTCCGGTTGCAGTTACAATGATAATAGCTTTGGTAAACGGCAATTTAGGAATAGGCGTTGCTATAGCGGGAGCATTCGGATTGGTAAGATTTCGTTCCGCGCAGGGAAGCGCAAGGGAAATATGCGTAATATTTATCTCAATGGCGTCAGGACTTGCATTCGGAATGGGATATTTAGCGTACGGCGCGATATTTTTACTAGGGTCGGGCGTAATTTTATTCGTTTTTCAAAACGTAAAAATTTGGGAGAAAAAGGAAAACGGATTAGAAAAAATTTTAAAAATTTCTATGCCCGAAGATTTGGATTATTCGGGTGTGTTCGAAGATATTTTCGAAAAATATACGTCTTTTCACAAGCTCGTTTCGGTTAAAAGCGTGAATATGGGTAGCGTTTTTAAGGCAACCTATCAAATAACTCTTAAAGATAAAATGCAAGAAAAAGAAATGCTTGACGACATTCGCGTAAGAAACGGAAATTTGGAAATATTAAGCGAATGTTCTTATTTAAAAAACAGCGACCTATAATTTAATATTTAAAGCGTTTTAGCATAGAAAACTTCTGGGCTAAAACGCCTTTTTTAATTTGCATTATTTGATAAAAAGTAATATAATCTTTTCGTTAAAAAATTTAAGCTATTTACCATTAGAATTTTATTTATAATTCTTTAAATTTTAAAAAACATATTTACGGTTCGACTTATTTTATTAAATATCGACTAGGGTACTGTTTAGGGGGAAAAAGAATTGCTGATAGATTTACATTGTCATACGTCGGGTATAAGTCATTGTTGTTTATTACCCGCAAGGGAAATTTGTAAAATTGCTTTAAACGCGGGTTTTAACGGAATTTGTTTGACTAACCATTATTGTAAGCAGTACGTCGTAGATGACAATTTCGACGAGTGGATAGAAAAGTATATAAAAGAATACGAATTGACTAAAAGTGAAGGTCAAAAAATAGGACTAAAAGTTTTTTTAGGCATTGAAATAACGGCGGGTTTCGACGAGAGAGTGCATCTGCTTTTATATGGAGTTTCTCCCGATTTTTTAAGGAGAGAAAAAAGATTGTACGATAAATCTTTAAAAGAATTGCATGAAATTGCTAAAAAATACTCTTTAATATTAGTTCAAGCGCATCCGTTTAGAAATTCGGCTCCGCTGATGAATATAAAGTATTTAGACGGAATAGAAATAAATTGTCATCCTATGTATCCCGATACTTTTTCCGAAAGGTTAGAAAAAATCGCAAAAGAAAACGGACTTATTTTAACGTGCGGGTGCGATTTTCACGGCGATACTAAATATAGAGCAAAGGGCGGAACTTATTTTCCTGATGACGTAAAAAATGAAAAAGATTTGGCAAATTATTTGAATTCTACAAAAAAAATTAAATTGAGAATTCAAGAAATAAACGCTCCGAATTTTTATGAAAAAGAGTTTTTAAATAGCTAAAAAACAGCTTTAATCGCTATATAGGCTAATTTTTCCCATTTCTTTATAAAATTTAATAAAGGTTTTTTTATTTAAGACGCTTTTTTTCAATTTTTTGGTTGATATTAAAAAGTTTTCTATATGCTAAAAAACTTTACAATTATTATAAAATGTGATAAAATAAAGCCATAATTAAAAAGTATTCGGTTTAAACAAATACGATAATTAAATTAGTCGGTTATGGGAGGGAAAATCGTGAACGAGGAAAACGAATCTACGGTAACTTTGAACGACGTGTTTAGAGTTTTGTTCCGCAAATGGTGGATAATAATTTTGTCTACGATACTTTGTGCGTTGCTTGCGTTTGGCGCGACTTGTGTTTTTACTAAAAAACAGTACAAAGCCACTTGTAAAATGTACGTTTACAACTCTACCGATAGAATGACGCAAACAAGCTTGAAAAACGAAGATTTTAACGCTTCTAATAAAATAATCGTTGCTTATTCCGAAATTTTAAAAATGGATAATATGTATAAAGAAATTTTATCCGTTGCGGAATTAGAGAATAAATACGATGTTTCAGGGTTCGGTAAAATGCTATCCTGCGGTTCGGTAAAAGATACTCCCATTTTTTATATATCCGTAACTTGCACTTCTTCGCAAGACGCAGTTAAGCTTGCAAATACGGCAATTGAAATATTTCCCGTCGAGGCCAAAAAAGTCGTAGTCGGTTCGGACTGCGAAGTTATAGCGCAAGCCGTTTCCGCTACGGAATTAGATAGGGGATTTAAAAAACACGCGGTAATCGGCGCAATTTTAGGTTTCGTAGTTTCTTGTGGGGTTATCTTAATAGTTAAATATGTAAAAAAAATTAAAAGAGAAAAAAGAGAAAATGATTTATAATCTTTTTCTAAAAAATAAATAACGACACAAATTTTATGCAATTTAGTATCAAAAGATTAAAAATTTCGTTAAAAGCGAAATAATAAGGGGATTATGCTAAACGATAATAAAGACGATTTTACGTCTGTGGGTGAAAGACAAAACGTAATTGCCGAAAGCGACGTTTCAAGCGAAATTTCGGTTACGCAAGCAATTTCTTTTCCGCAAACTACGTTTTCCACACAAACCGAATTTAATAAAGAACGGGTAAAGGTAAAGAAAAGATACGGGTATAGGTTTATAAAAAGGACCTTTGATATCGTATCTTCTTTGTTGTTTTTAATAATTTTTTCTCCCTTGTATTTAACGCTTGCGCTAATAGTAAAGTGTAGCGACGGGGGAACGGTATTTTTTAAACACAAAAGAGTCGGAAAGGGCGGTAAAGAAATATCTTTACCAAAATTCCGCAGTATGAAACCGAACGCGGAAAATTTGGAAGATATGTTAAGCCATAAAGAGCTTGAAGATTATTATAAAGAATATAAGTTGGATAACGACCCGAGAATAACGAAAATAGGTAAAATTTTAAGAAAAACCAGTTTAGACGAATTACCTAACGTTTGGTCAATTTTGAAAGGCGATATGTCCGTAATAGGTCCAAGACCTTTAATGGAAAGCGAACTAAAAGAAAAATACGGAGAAGATGCGGATAAATTAGTTTCCGTAAAACCCGGAATGATAGGTTGGTGGGCGGCAAACGGCAGGAGCAACTGCACCTACGAGAGCGGAGAAAGACAAAAAAAGGAACTATATTACGTAGATAATTGTTCCGTATGGTTAGACATAAAAATTATATTTAAAACGATAGGAAAAGTATTTAAGAGAGAAGGGGCTAAATAGTGATTGCAATAGACCTTGTTTGTCCTATTTATAAAGACGTAGGAGAAATAAAACGTTTTTTTACAAGTTTAAAAACACAAAAAAACGTTGAAATAAAAAGGGTAATAACTCCGTTTACTTTAAGCGGAAATGAAAGTATAGACGACGAAATTAGAAAAATTTTAACCGAAGAAGGGGCGATTTTTTTTGAACTTACCGTTAAAGAGTTTTCGCACAGTTTGACGAGAGAAAAAGCTATAAGGGATTTTTGTAAAGAAAAAGCGGTAGTTTTAACTTCTCAGGACGTAATTTTTAAAGATGAAAATTCTATATTTAATTTGGTAAATTGCTTGTCGGACGAAGTGGTTTATTGTTACGGAAGACAAACTTGTCAAAAAAAGAGTATAGAAAAATATATTAGAGAAAAAAATTATCCTGCAAAATCTTTTGTCGTCGATAAAAGTATGGTAGATAAAATGCAACTAATGGCGTTTTTTTCTTCCGACGCATTTTCGTGTTTAGATAGGGACGTATTTATAAATTTAGGCGGATATAACGGTTATGACGTTATGATGAACGAAGATCAGTTATATTCTAAATTCGTATTAGATGCAGGATATAAAAAAGCATACTGCGCAGAAGCGGTGGTAGAACATTCGCATAATTACACCATAAAACAACTTTATAATAGATATTACGAAACGGGGAAATTTTATAGCAAAGTTAAAATTTTTAACGAATATAAATCTACTCAATCAGGGGTAAAACTTGCCCTATACGTTCTTAAAAGGGCATTATTGCATTTTAATATTCCTGTTCTTTTAAGGTGGTTACCAGATATGACGGCTAGATTTTTAGGAATGAAAAAAGGCAAAAGAGAAAAAATAGATTAAAATACGGAAAGGTAAATATGAAGGGAATTATTTTAGCGGGCGGTTCGGGAACAAGATTGTATCCTATGACGATGGTAACTTCTAAACAGTTATTACCAATTTACGATAAACCTATGATTTATTATCCGCTCAGCGTGCTTATGCTTGCGGGAATAAAAGATATTTTAATAATTTCCACTCCCGTTGACCTTCCCAAAATGGAAGCTTTATTGGGAAACGGGCAAAACTTAGGGATAAAATTAAGCTATAAAGTTCAAGAAAAACCCGAAGGGTTGGCTCAGGCTTTCGTAATAGGGAAAGAATTTATCGGCAACGATTCGGTAGCCATGATACTAGGCGATAATATATATCACGGAGCGGGACTTATAACTCATTTTAAAAATTCCGTTATGAGGGCGGAACAAGGAATTGCAACGATTTACGGTTACGTGGTAAAAGACCCGCAAAGGTTCGGAATAGTCGAAATGGACGAAAACGGAAACGCTTTGTCGATAGAAGAAAAACCGCAAAATCCAAAATCCAATTACTGTGTAACGGGGTTATATTTCTATCCGAAAGGGGTAAGTAACGTCGCCGAAAATATAAAAAAGTCAGCTCGCGGAGAATATGAGATAACAACTCTTAACAATTATTATCTTAAAAATAAAAAATTGCACGTTACAAGGCTCGGTACGGGATATACTTGGTTAGACGCAGGCACTTGCGATTCCTTGCTAGAAGCAGGCGACTACGTAAGAATGATAGAAAAACATCAAGGAATTCAAATAGCGTGTTTAGAAGAAATAGCGTACTTTAACGGTTGGATTAGTAAAGAAAGCGTTTTAAAAGTCGCTAAAAAAATGGAAAACAACGAATACGGTAAATATTTAGAAAAAATAGCTACGGGAAAAATAAAATATTTTAAATACTAATATGGAAAAACAAATAGGAAATTTTACTTTTAAAGAAACTTCGATAAAAGACGTTTTCGTAATAGAAACAAAAAGGTTTGGCGACAACCGCGGATATTTTATGGAAACGTATAAAAAACAAGACTTCGATAATGCGGGTCTTAAATATGATTTCGTGCAGGACAATCAATCAAAATCCAAAAAAGGCGTTTTAAGGGGACTTCATTTTCAAAAAACCTTTCCGCAAGCAAAGCTAGTGCGTTGTTTAGAAGGAGAAGTTTTCGACGTTTGCGTAGATTTAAGAAAAGATTCCGAAACCTACGGTAAATGGGAAGGAGTAGTTTTATCGGGCGAAAAGGGAAATCAGTTTATGATACCAAGGGGGTTTGCTCACGGCTTTTTAGTACTGAGCGACACCGCGACGTTTTGCTATAAATGCGACGAAATTTATCACCCCGAAGACGAAGGCGGAATTGCTTATGACGACCCCGACGTAAATATAAATTGGAATTTTGACGGAGAAATACTTTTATCCGAAAAAGATAAAAAGCATCCTTGTTTAAAAACGAGCAAAATAGTATTTTAGGGTTAATTAAAGTTAACCCTTTTTTATTTTTTTAAGATAAAAAGCGATATATTCTGTTTGTTATTGACTTTTATTTATAAAAATATTATAATTTCTATTATATATTGCAGTTTTACGTTTAAAATTTTAAAAAGTTACTACAAAAGGGAATTATGGAAAATAAAGAGCCTATAAGAATACTTATAATAAACGGAAAAATGATATGCGGTGGGGTAGAAAGTTTTATAATGAATATTTATCGCCGTATAGATAGAAGTAAAATACAATTCGATTTTTTGGTTCATTATAAAGAACGTTTTTTTTACGATGATGAAATAGAAAAATTAGGCGGAAAAATTTATCGGTTATCGTTTAGAAATGATAATAGATTTTTTAAGTATAAAAAAGATTTAAAATTATTTTTTAAAGAGCATAAAGAATATAAAATCGTTTGGGGACAAATGGACGGACTAATGTCCGTTTATTTAAAGCAGGCTAAAAAATACGGAAACAACGTTATAACGATAGCTCATTCTCACATTGCGGGGGCAGAAAAAAGTTTAAAGGGACTTATAAAGCGATTTTTTAAAAAAGGCGTGGGGAAAGTTGCCGACTATCGTTTCGCGTGTTCTACGGAAGCGGGAAAATATTTATACGGTAAAAAAGATTTTAAAATATTTCCTAACGCGATAGATACTAAAAAATTTGATTTTTCCCAAGAGAAAAGAGAAAAAATAAGAAAAGAATTTTCTTTGCCGTCAAATGCGTTTGTTATAGGGCACGTTGGTAGATTTAACGAACAGAAAAATCACGAATTTTTAATAAAAATATTTAACGAAGTAGTAAAGAAAGACGAAAGAGCGGTTTTAATGCTGTGTGGGGACGGAGAACTTAAAGAAAAAATATCCATGCAAGTAAACGCCCTTAACTTGCAGGACCGCGTTATATTCGTAGGAAACGTAAATAACGTAAACGAGTTTTATTCCGCGTTCGACGTATTCGTAATGCCGTCTTTATACGAAGGTTTACCCGTTTCGGGAATAGAGGCCCAAACTTCGGGGTTAAAATGTCTATTTTCCGATACGATTACGAAAGAAACGCAATTAGTCGTAGAAAACGTATATTTTAAATCGATTAAAGCAAGTCCTTCCGAATGGGCTGAAAAAATTATAAGTATATCGGTTTATAAAAGAGAAAGTAAACGTCTTGAAGTAGCCAAAACGGGGTACGACGTTTATGATGAAATCAGCAAATTAGAAAATTTTTTTTGGAGCTTAGCAAATGAAAACGAAACGCAAACAAATAACAAATAACTTTTTGTTATATTTTATTTTAATTTTTTGCTTTGAGCCGAAATTATTTGTAAAATATAAATTTTTAAACTGGACGTATATCGTCGGGTTATTATTTGCTTTTTGTTTAATTTGTTTTATATACTTAAAAGAAAAAACGCCCATTCCTATGATGTTTTACTGGGTGGTCCTTTTCCGTGTTTCGTTTATGTTGCAAACGTTCTTGGCAAAAGGCGACGTAACTATGTGGGGATACTTTACAATAGTGTTGTTTACGCTGTGCTTAACGTCTTCTTATTATATAAAAAAAGATTGCAATTTCTTTTTAAACGCTTTAATCAACGTTTTAACTGTTATTTTAACGATAAATTTAATAATAACGTTTATATACCCCAACGGAATTATTGACGAATTGTATTTTATAGGAATAAGGACTAGATGTACAGACCTAATATTTCCTTTAATAGTCATAACTTTTGTTCGCGACAACTTAAATAAAGTAAAAGCTTCGCCAAAAAGTTTGTATTGTTTAATAATTTCTATCGCTACCGTTTATAGACTGCATATAGCCACGGCAATAGTCGGTTTAGGTTGTTTTGTAATATTTTTAGGCGTGTTTTACTTTATTTTAAAATCGTTAAGGGGAATAAAGCTAATGCCTATTTTATTAGTAGGAGCTTTATTACTAAGCGGTTTAGTCGTTTCGGGAATTTTAATAAAATCGTTTTTGTGGCTAATACAAAACGTGTTACACAAATCTGCTACTATTTCGGGAAGAACGGAAATATGGGAACTGGCAATAGAGAAGATAAAAGAAAAACCGATTTTCGGACACGGTATGTACAATAACGGGAATTTTGTTTACTGGGGATATACGGGCGGAGAAAAAAGTTTATGGCAAGCGCATAACCAGTGGTTACAGCTGTTGTTTGACGGCGGAATTGTTACAACAGTTATATTTATAGCTTTAATAATAGTTAGTGGTAACAGATTAGAAAAAATAAAAAACAAAACGGTAAAAACGTTGTTTCTTGCCGGATTCGGTGCTTTTTTCGTTATGATGATTTCCGAAATATACTCATACACGCAGTATTTTTATTTATTGATTTTTATTGCTTATCAAGGGAAAAACTTAAAAGGAAAGGACTGTTTTGAAGATAGGATTAGTTGCAACTTACAACAATAAAAGCAATGAAATACTTTAAGAATTTTTTTATTGAAATGGAAGATAAAAAAGTTAAAAGTAAAGAAAAAACGTATAAGGTGGTTGAAAATAAATATGATAAACGAAAGCATTCCAAAAGTAAGCGTTTTGGTTCCGATTTATAAAGTCCCTGAAAAATATTTAAAAAAGTGTTTGTGGAGTTTAACAAATCAAACGTTAAACGAAATAGAAATTATCCTTGTAGACGACGGTTCGCCGGATGAATGTCCGATTATTTGCGACGAATATGCTAAACAAGATTTACGAATAAAAGTTATACATCAAGAAAATAAAGGCGTATCTGCGGCAAGAAATACAGCTTTCGATAATGCTAGCGGAGAATATATAATGTTTTTAGACGGGGATGATTACTTAGAATTAAATACTTGCGAAGTTGCTTATAATACGGCAAAAGAGAAAAACGTACAGCTGGTTTTTTGGAACGAATTTATCGATTATGCTCATACGACTAAAATTCAGAAAATTTTTGGAGATGACGAACTCGAATTCAAACCTGAGGAATGCGCGCAACTTTGTGAACGAGTTTTGGATTTTGATGGAAAGATTGAGCATGTTTGTTCGAAACTGATGAAAAGAAGTTTTTTGGAAGAATATTCTATAAGACACGTTGACGAATTGCGCCAAGGGGCCGAAGATTATATTTTTAATATTCAGATGTTTGAACATTTGCAATCGGCATACTATTTACCGCAACCGTTTTTGCATTACGTTTATAATCAAGATTCTTTTTCTAATTCTTATAACGAAAAAAATCATTATATGGTTTTGCATTCTTTTGAACATATAGAAAAATATATTCAAAACAGTAACAATAGAGAAAAATTACAAGAAAAATTGTATATTCGTATGTTACACGTAATTATCACAACGGCAATAACGGGATATTTCGGAGCAACGAATCCTGCTCCGTACCGAGAAAAAGTAAAAGGATTTAAGCAATTTTTAAAAGCAGATATATTGCAACGGGCATTAAAAAAAGCGTCGCGTAAAGGGTTGTCTTTTAAAAGAAAAATTACTTTAAAATTGATTGAATTAAAGCAATATCGAATCGTAGCATTATTAGGAAAAATTAGAGCTAAAAAATTAAGAAATAAATAAAAATTATGCTAATGCTAATTAAGAGATTTTATTCGTAGCAGTGGTAAAAGATAATTATGGGAAAAATTTCATCAAAAAAAATAGCTAAAAACGTAATATTATCGGTAGTGGCGCAAACAATTTCGCTATCTACCGGTTTTATTTTGAATTTTATAGTTCCTAAATTTATAGATGAAAATCAATATTCTTACTGGCAAGTTTTTATACTTTATGTTAGTTATGTCGGGGCATTACATTTTGGGATTTTGGACGGTATAGTATTAAGATATTCTCAATACGATTACGAAGAGTTAGATAAGGCAAAACTTAGGTCGCAGTTTCAATTTTTGCTTACCTTTAACGCATTTTTAACTATAATTACTTGTATTCTTTCTTATAGTTTTTTAGGTGGTGCATATAAATATCTGGGCATTTTGGTGGGGATAAGCATAATTACAAAAAATGTTTTCACGTACACGTCCTATACGTTTCAATTAACTAATCGCATTAAAAAATACGCTTTTTTGGTAATAGTTCAAAAGCTGATTTTTGCTATTTTCGTAATTTTACTATTACTATTAAGGGTAAATCATTTTTACTGGTATTGCATAGCAGATATTTTTGGTGAAATTATAGCGGTTTTACTCGGAATGTTCTTTAATAAGGGAATGTATTTCGGGAAAGGCGTTTCTTTAAAGGAGACGCTTAAAGAAAGCAAGTTAAACGTATCGGCAGGAATTATTTTAATGATAGCATATTTCTCTTCCACTCTTTTGGTCGGGGGAGCTAAAATGATTGTAAACTGGCGTTGGGATAATTTAACGTTTGGAAAAGTTTCGTATAGTTTCAGCGCGACAAACTTATTTTTAAATTTCGTAACGGCGATAAGCGTAGTGTTGTTTCCGTCTTTAAAAAGAATGAGTACGGAAGATTTGCCCGATTTTTACGGTAATATCAGAAAAGTAATTTCACCGTTATTGTTTTGTGCGCTTGCTTTTTATTTCCCGTTATGCAAAATTTTACAAATGTGGTTGCCAAAATATAAACAAAGTCTTTATTACATAGGAATATTGCTTCCCATAATAATTTTTGCAAGTAAAGTAAGTTTGCTTACGGACAACTATTTAAAAGCGTATCGAAAAGAAAAAAGTATGCTAATTATAAATTTAATAGCCGTAACGCTCGGAATGACTATGTTTTTAATTTGCGCTTACGTTTTAAAAAATTTGGATTTATTGCTATATAGCGTGGTATTTATAGTATTTTTCCGTTCGGTTTTGTCGGAAATAGTGGTAATGAAAATAATAGGGAAAAATTTTATAAAAGAATTTATAATAGAGCTTATTTTAACCGTAGCTTTTATTTTTATAACGGTAAAAGTAGACGGTTTGGTAAAAGGGTTTGTAATTTACACCGTAATTTTGTGCGCTTATTTAATATACGAATATTTTAATAAAATAATAAAATTATTTAAAAAGGATAAAAGTTTAGATGAAGAAAAATAAAACGATTTTAGTTACGGGCGGGACAGGCTTTATAGGAAATTGCTTTTGTAAATTAATATTAGAAAAACGTCCCGAATGGAAAGTCGTAAACGTAGATTTATTGACTTACGCGACTAACCCCGCAACTATGGAGCAGGAGCTAAAAAACCCTAATTACGTTTTTTATAAAAACGATATTAAAGACAGGGACGCGATATATAAAATTTTTGAAACGGAAAAGCCCGATATAGTCGTAAATTTTGCGGCGGAAAGCCACGTTGACCGCTCGATACTAAATCCTTCCGTTTTTTTGGAAACGAATATTTTAGGCACTGCCGTTTTATTAGACGCTTGTAGAAAATACGGAATAGAGCGTTATCATCAAGTTTCGACCGATGAAGTTTACGGAGATTTACCGCTGGATAGGCCCGATTTGTTTTTTACCGAAACAACGCCCCTGCACACGAGTAGTCCCTATTCAACGTCTAAAGCTTCTGCCGATTTACTAACTTTGGCATATTTCAGAACGTATAATTTGCCCGTTACCATATCGCGTTGTTCAAACAATTACGGGGAGCGTCAATTCCCCGAAAAACTTATTCCTCTAATGATTAGTAACGCCTTGCAAGACAAGCCCTTACCCGTTTACGGAAAAGGTTTAAACGTAAGGGACTGGTTATACGTAAAAGACCACTGCTTAGGAATATTAGCAGTGCTTGAAAAGGGAAAAGTCGGGGAAGTTTACAATCTTGGCGGACACAACGAAAAATCTAACATAGAAATAGTAAAAATAATTTTAAAAGAATTAAACAAACCCGAAAGTTTAATATCGTACGTTGCCGATAGGCACGGACACGATTTGCGTTACGCAATAGACCCTGCAAAAGCAATTAAAGATTTAGGCTGGCAACCGACCACGTGTTTTGCGGACGGAATAAAGAAAACTATCGCTTGGTACTTGTCGGAAGAAGGAAAAGTTTGGACGGAGCAATGTTTAAGCGGTGATTACAAGCTTTGGATAGAAAAAAATTATACAAAAAGGACTTAATATGAAAGTTTTCGTTACAGGAGTAGGCGGACAACTAGGCTACGACGTTATGAAAGAACTTGAAAAAAGGGGGCATATTGCGGTCGGTAGCGACATTCAAGAGTGTTCCGCTTTTTTTAAGGATTATATAAAGCTAGATTTTACGGATAAAAACGCCGTTTTTAGCGTTTTAGAACTAATAAAACCCGACGCCGTTATTCATTGCGGAGCTTGGACTGCCGTAGACGACGCGGAAGACGAACAAAATAGAGAAAAAGTAAAAAGAATAAACGAAACGGGTACGGAAAATATAGCGCAAGCTTGCAAGAAAATAGATTGTAAAATGATATATATTTCCACCGATTACGTTTTTAGCGGTCAAGGGGATAAACCTTGGCAACCCGATTGTAAGGACTATTCGCCTTTAAACGTTTACGGGCAATCTAAACTTGACGGGGAAAAAGCGGTTACAAGAAATTTAGACAAATATTTTATCGTAAGAATAGCTTGGGTATTCGGACAAAACGGTAAAAACTTTATAAAAACCATGTTAAGCTTAGCCGATAAAGGATATAAAGAATTAAAGGTTGTAGACGACCAAATAGGAACGCCAACCTACACTTACGATTTGGCAAGGCTTTTGGTAGATATGGTTGAAAGTGAAAAATACGGCTACTACCACGCCACAAACGAAGGCGGATATATTTCTTGGGCGGATTTTGCGGAAGAAATATTTGCGCAAGCGGGTAAAAACGTAAAGGTCAATAGAGTTACCACACAGCAGTACGGGCTGTCTAAGGCGAAACGTCCGTTTAACAGTAGATTAGATAAATCTAAACTTGTAGAAAACGGTTTTACGCCACTGCCTGACTGGAAAGACGCTTTGCAACGATTTTTACAAACTTTTTTAAATCAAAGAAGATAAAATGATAGTAAAAGAAACGTATTATTAAATCCCGAACCATCTACCACCACGGACAGCGTTAAAATGGTGCAAGTAGTTCCCGATATATGTCCTAGAGAAAAAGAATTCGATTTACTTATGGCGGGAATAAGAAAAGACCTGCTTAAAATAGTTCACGCAAGCGAAGAAAAATATACTTCGGTACTCTTTTGCGGTAGCGGTACGATAAATATAGACGTTTGTTTAAATTCGCTACTTCCCGAAAATAAGAAAGTATTAGTCGTAAACAACGGAGCGTATTCTACTAGGGCGGTTGAAATTTGCTCGTATTACGGACTTGACCATATAGATTTAAAATTCCCCGTAGACGAACAACCCGATTTAGAGTTGGTTGAAAAAACGTTAAAAGAAAATCCCGATATCGCTTTAGTTCACACAACGCATAACGAAACGGGAACGGGACTATTAAACCCCATTAGAAAAATAGGTGAATTAGCTCACAAGTACGGCGCTATATTTACGGTAGATACCACTTCTTCTTTGCGATGATTCCTATCGATATAGAAAAGGACAATATAGATTTTTGCATGGCTTCCGCTCAAAAAGGCATTATGGCTATGACGGGACTATCGTTTATAATAGGAAATAAAAACGAAATAATTAAGTCTAAAAATTATCCTAAGCGTTCTTATTACTGCAATTTATTTATGCAATACGATTATTTTGAACGTACGGGAGAAATGCACTTTACACCGCCCGTACAAACCGTTTACGCCACAAGACAAGCTTTAAACGAATACTTTTTAGAAGGCGAACAAACTAAATGGGCAAGACATACGAGAGTTTATAACGCAATTTATAACGGGCTTGAAAAGTTAGGGTTTAAAAGTTATATTAAAAGGGAATTGCAGTCGGGGTTAGTTGTTTCTGCAGTTTATCCCGACGATAAAAATTGGGATTTCGAAAAGGGTTCAGCTTACCGACGACTTTATGATAATCGCGCATATAGAAAGTTTAATTTTGGAACGCGGAATGGAAGACGCGCTAGAAAGAGCTTTTGCCTACGTTAAAGCGGACGCGGACGGAATTATGATACATAGTCGTAAAAAAGACCCTGCCGAAATATTCGAATTTTGCGATAAATTCAGAAGTCAAAATAAAACCACGCCGATTGTCGTTGTTCCCACTTCTTTTAACAGCGTTACCGAACAAGAACTCGCTTCTCACGGGGTAAACATCGTAATATACGCAAATCAATTGACGCGTAGCGCGTTCCCCGAAATGCAATCTACGGCGATGGAAATTCTTAAAAATCATAGAGCGAAAGAAGCCGATTCTCACCTTATGCCGTTTAAAGAAATAATTACTTTAATAGACGAATTATAGGAAATAATATGGATGAAATAGCAATTGTAATGAGTGCGGGCAAAGGCGAAAGAATGCGTCCCATAACGCTGGAAACGCCAAAGCCGTTAGTTAAAGTAAACGGCAAAAGTATGATTGAAACCGTTTTAGAAGGTTTAGAAAGGCGTAAAGTTAAAAAAATTTACGTAGTAGTAGGGTATTTAAAAGAAAAGTTTAATTTCTTGTCCGAAAAATATAAAAACGTCGTTTTAGTCGAAAATAAAGAATATCAAACGGTAAACAATATTTCTTCTATAAAAGCGGTTGCGGACCATATGGGACAGGAGGACTGTTTTATATGCGAAGCGGACTTATTTGTTTCCGACCCGTCTATTTTTGACGGTCAATTTAAAAATTCCTGTTATTATGGAAAAATGGTAAAAGGACATTCGGACGACTGGGTTTTTAATACCGAAAACGGAAGAATAGTAAGGGTAGGCAAAGTGGGCGACGACGTTTACAATATGTGCGGAATTTCTTACTTTAAAAAGGACGACGCTAAAATAATAGCAAACGCCGTAAAGCAAGCCTACGAAAACGGCGGATACGAAAATTTATACTGGGACGAAATAGCAAAAGCTTGCGGGGTACAGTAAAGTTTATTCTGTCAGCGAAAAAAGCGAGCTAACGGTCTTTTAAAAAAGGCTAAATTAAATAAAGAGCTAACTTTTATAGAAGTTAAATGCGCGATAGGGGCTAGGGACAATTTAGGACGTCCTACCACTACCGCAAAGGAAAATAAAGTAAGCTTTATGGAAAAACTTGCAAGATAACAAGATAAAAGTTTTTTCGCAAGGGGTAAAACGATTTAGCAATTTAGCGTAAAAGTTTTATTTGTTTTAAAAATGTTTTTAAGCGATTAACTTTTTAATAATCAATAAAGTTTTAGTTTTAAAATTCAACTTAAAAATTATGCGTCCGAACGGTTAACCGTTCGGACGCATTTAATTATGTGCCGATTTTTTTAAAAAAGTTTTTATATTTGTTTATTATATTTTTGTTATTAACTATTATAAAAACGACTTTTTATCGACATATAGCTTTTTATTTTTATTATACGTTAAAGCGGAATAAAACAACGTCCCCGTCTTTTACAACGTAGTCTTTTCCTTCCGAGCGAACTTTTCCTAATTCCTTGCATTTAGTAAATCCGTGTTCGACTAATAGTTGCCAGTCTACGACTTCGGCTCTTATAAAGCCTTTTTCAAAATCGGAGTGAATTTTTCCCGCTGCTTGCGGAGCTTTCGTACCTTCTTTAATAGTCCACGCTCTTACTTCTTTTTCGCCTGCGGTTAAATAGCTTATTAGTCCTAAAAGTTTGTAACTTGCCTTAACGAGTCTATCCAGTCCGCTTTCGGATAATCCCAATTCGTTTAAAAATTCTTTCGCTTCTTCTGGCGGTAAGCTAGCTAAATCGTCTTCCGTTTTTGCGCAAACTACCATAACTTCGCTGTTTTCTTTTTTTGCAAATTCCTTGACTTCTTTAACGAGCGGTAAATCTTCTTGATTAGGACCTATATCTTCTTCGCCGATATTTGCGCAGTATAAAACGGGTTTTGCGGTAAGTAAGAAACAGTCTTTAACAATGGCTTGTTCGTCTTCGTCGAGTTCCAAAGTCCTTACGGGTTTTTCTTGTTCTAAATGCGCTAAAACTTTGGATAAAGTTTGTTCTTCTTCCTTATATTTCGGATTTCCCGTTTTTACCATAGAACGAGCTTTGTCAAGCCTTTTAGTAACGGTTTCTATGTCGGCGAAAATAAGTTCTAGATTTATGGTTTGAATATCCCTTACGGGGTCAACCGAGTTTTCAACGTGAATTACGTTAGAATCGTTAAAACATCTTACGACGTGAACGATTGCGTCTACTTCTCTTATGTGAGATAAAAATTTATTGCCAAGACCTTCCCCCTTAGAAGCTCCTTTTACAAGACCTGCAATATCTACGAACTCGATAATTGCAGGAGTGGTTTTTTGTGCGTTGTATAAAGCCGTAAGTTTATCTAATCTGTCGTCGGGAACGGCTACTACGCCAACGTTCGGTTCTATCGTACAAAAGGGGAAGTTTGCCGCTTGCGCCCCTGCGTGAGTTATTGCGTTAAATAACGTTGATTTTCCTACGTTAGGAAGTCCTACTACACCTAATTTCATAATTTTCGTCCTTTAAAAATTCTTATTACAGTATATAACAAAATGTTAAAATCTTCAAGCTATTTATTGCTTTATAATAAAAAAAATGGTATAATACGCAAGAAAATACGGTTTTGGAGAGAATGATGGATTATAAAAAATACGTTGTCGAAAAACTTGCGACTAAGGACTTAGCGGAAAACGAAATAAGAGAGTTGCTAAGCGTTCCGCCCGATTTAGAAAAGGGGGATTTAACGCTTCCTTGCTTTAAACTTGCCAAAGTTTTAAGAAAAAGTCCCGTAGTTATCGCAAACGAATTAAAAAGTGTTTTCGAGGGCGACGTAAACTTTTCCGCCGTTGAAAGCGTAAACGGTTACTTAAATTTCAAGTTTAACAGGGCAAGTTTTGCTTCGCAAGTTTTAGCGGACGTTTTATCGGGTAAAGAAAAATACGGTTCGTCCGATATGGGAAAAGGAAAAACTATTTGTATAGATTATTCTTCCGTAAACATAGCAAAGCCTTTTCACATAGGGCATTTGTCTACTACCGTAATCGGCGGAAGCTTATATAAAATTTTTGAGTTTTTAGGATATAAAGTCGTAGGAATAAATCACCTTGGCGACTACGGAACGCAGTTCGGAAAAATGATTTGCGCCTATAAGCTTTGGGGAAATAAACAAGCCGTAGAAAAGGGCGGAGTTAAGGAATTAATGCGCCTATACGTTCGTTTTCACGAAGAAGCAAAGCAAAATCCCGAGCTTGACGATAAAGCGAGAGAGTACTTTAAAAACATAGAAAACGGTTGCCGAGAAGAAAACGAATTGTTTACTTGGTTTAAAGATATTACTTTAAAAGAAGTTAAAAAAATCTATGAAAAATTAAACATAAAATTCGATTCTTACGCAGGCGAAAGTTTTTATAACGACAAAATGCAACCCGTTATCGACGAACTTACCGAAAAAGGATTGTTAGTTGAAAGCGACGGGGCAAAAGTCGTAAAATTAGACGATTACGGTATGCCACCTTGCATTATTTTGCGTTCGGACGGGGCAAGTTTATATGCTACCAGAGATTTAGCCGCCGCCCTTTACCGTAAAAAAACTTACGATTTTTATAAATGTTTATACGTCGTTGCTTATCAACAAGATTTACACTTTAAGCAACTATTTAAAGTGTTGGAGTTAATGGGTAAAGAATGGGCAAAAGATATGGTACACGTTTCTTTCGGAATGGTATCCTTAGAAGACGGAGCTATGAGTACGAGAGAAGGTAAAGTAGTTTTGCTCGAAGACGTTTTAAATAAAGCGGTAGAAAAATGCCTGAATATTATAAACGAAAAAAATCCGAATTTAGAAGATAAAGAAAACGTTGCCGAAATTGTAGGAATAGGCGCGGTAATTTTCGGAACGCTGTTTAGCGGAAGAATTAAAGATATTACTTTTTCTTACGATAAAATGCTCAATTTCGACGGAGAAACCGGACCTTACGTTCAATACACTTGCGCGCGTTGTAAAAGCGTTTTAAGAAAATCGGGAGAAATTAAAGATTATAAAGTAACTAGCGTAAACGACGACGAATATGCTTTAACTACGCTTCTTGCGCGTTTCCCCGAAATTGTAAAACAGTCGGCGGAAAAATACGAACCTAGCATTATAACTCGATACAGCGTAGATTTGGCGGAAGCTTATAATAAATTCTATTTCGATTATAGAATTTTAGGCGAAGAAGACGACGTTAAAAACTATCGTTTAGCTTTAACAAGTGCAACGCTTTACGTTTTAAGTAGCGCATTAAGACTTTTAGGAATTTCCGTTCCCGAAAAAATGTAATTTAATAAAGTAAGCCGAATAATATTTTGCTTGTCGGTTTATCTATTTCAACTTTTAAAATTTAAAAACTAGGTTTTTATTTGTATAATTTAAAAATTTATATAAAAATTGTAATGAAATTTTTAAAAAATAATAAGCAAATAGTTAAACTAAAAAAATTAAAATTTTAAGCTAAAAACTTGCCCGTTGCGTTTTGCAACGGGCAAATCTTTTGAAAAAAGGTATTACTTACTCTTTTTTTCTGTTTTGTTATCCCTTTCTTCGGAAAGCTTTTCGATTTTTGCTAATAAATCTTCTTGCGAGTTTATAACTACTTTTCTCATTTTGCAAGAATTAGCTACAATTAAAGCTCCGCCGAGCATTCCGAGAGATAACCCGAAAATAAATGCTTTTTCCATTTTTCCTCCGTATTTCCTCAATATTTAGCATTTCTGCATTTTATTAGCGTTTCCGCTTATAAAAGTATAGGCAAAAAACGCCTTTTAATACAAATTTAAGGAAATTGCGTTGTAATTTTTTAAACGATATGGTAAAATAAATTTTATGATAATTTTAGCGTTGGATATAGGCGATAAGCGTATAGGAATTGCAAAAAATACAATAATAGACGATTTAGCGTTGCCTTTGGAAACTTTGCATAGAAAAAATTTAACTTACGACTTAAATTATATAAAAGATTTAGTGAAAAAATACGGCGCGGAACGTATAGTTTGCGGACTACCCGTAAATTTTGACGGAAGCGAAAGCGTGCAAACCACGAAAACTCAATTTTTTATTGATAAGTTAAAAGAAGTTTTAACCATTCCGATTGACACTATGGACGAAAGGTGTACCACTATGCAAGCAAAAGACGTTTTGCTGGAAGCGGACGTGTCGAGAAAAGATAGGAAATTATATATAGATAAAATTTCAGCGTTATATATTTTAAACGATTATCTAACAAAATTAAAAAACGGAGATAAAAAATGAGCGAAAAAGAAGAAAATTTAAACGAAGTAGAACTTACTAATTCTAACGGAGAAACGGCAGTGTTTTCTCATATAATAACCGTTGAATACGACGGCGGATATTACAGCGCGTTCGAGCCGAAAGACCAAGTAGACGGTATAGAAGACGGCGAGTTTGTCGTTTTTAAGCTTCATCCCGAAACGGACGAAATGGAGTTTATAGACGACGAAGACCTATTAGACAAAGTTTGCGAAGTAATATACGACGCGTTAGACGAAGAAGGAGAATAATACATTTAAGTTTTAATAATACGATAATTAGGTTTATACCCAACGCGTATAACATTGATTCGTTATTTACATCACTATAAAAAAGGGTTGATTATATGGAAAAAGGTTTGGTAAGCATTATTGTTCCCGTGTTTAACGCGGAAAAATACTTATCGGAATGTGTTAATTCCTTAATAGAGCAAACGTATGACAATATTGAAATTTTATTAATTGACGACGGTTCTAATGACGATAGTCTTGCAATTTGCAAAAGTTTTGAAAATAAAGATAAAAGAATTAAAGTTTTTTCTAAGGAGAACGGCGGAGTGTCTTCTGCAAGAAATTTTGCTTTGCAAAAATTGACGGGAGAATATTTTGCCTTTGTAGATAGTGATGACTATGTAACTAAAGATTACGTTAAAAAAATGTACGAATTCGCATTCGGGGGGGACTTAATTGCCTGCGGAGTTTTAAGACTATGTCAGGATGGAACTACGCACGAAATTGTAGAAAGCAATTTGGAGGAATTAGAAAATAAAAACCTTAGGTCTATTTTCTTTTTAGATAGTTGTAAAGGTTTGACCAGAACGCTTGGTTCGGTGTGGCGTACTCTTTTCCGCACGGAAAAGTTTGCCGATTTAACCTTTAACGAAAACCTTTGTTTAGGCGAAGATTGCGACTTTATTTTTAAAGCTATTTTAAGGGCGGATATAATAAAAATTATAAAAGAAAAAATGTATATTTATCGTGTAAATACGGATTCTGCAACGCATACGATGAACGATAGTAAGTTGCTTTATAAATTAACGCAATCGCATAAAACAAATTTGGAAAACGCTTTTTCTCTCGGCGATGAAAACTTAACAGCTTTAATAAATTATAGCTTTGTTTTAAGGTATATTATGAACGCCGTTTATAAAAAGGATTTCGTTTCTCAAATAAAAAGCGACGTAAAAGACAACGAGTATTTATTTAATGCGCTAGATAAAAGCGTGTATAAGTTGATAAAAAAATATAATTTTTCTTTTAAAGCAAAAATAAGAAATTATTTAATTTTTCATAAAAAATGGAGAATGCTTAAAGCTATGCACAAGTTAAAATAAAAGGAAAATATAAAAGCTTTGTATAAATATTATTTTTTAAAAAAATTAATTAATAAAATTTAAGGGGAAAAAATGAATAATATAGTTTTAAAATTTAATAATTTGTTTAATTTTAATAGTAAAAAAAGGAAGGTGTTATATTGCTTTTGCGTAACTTTTATTTTAGGAATTTTGGGATACGCTTTTTCCTTTTTTCACCCTTCGACTACGCTTGACGCCTGTATGTTTGATTATTCGACCGACGTTAATCATTTATATTCTATCGGAAGATTTACTCAAAACTGGTTTAATCATTTAGTTTCAATGTATAGGGTTGAATTTTTAAGCGGTATAATTTGGCTTTGCTTTATTTCGCTTTGTGTGTATTTTACAGATTGCCTTTTCGAGTTAAACAGTAAAATTTTTATTCTGGCGTTAAGTTCTTGTATATTATTTTCTGGACTTACTATAAGGTGTATAAATTTATTTCCTTTTGCTAATCCATTATTTGTATTAAGCGTGTTACTTGGAGTTTTAGCGGTATATTGTTTAAGAAAACTCGGGGGGGGACTATTATTTGTTCTGCTTAACGCGTTAGCGATAGGCTTATATCAAAGTGCAATTTGCGTGTCGTTAGGGTTGTTCGGTATACTTATTATTTCGGATTTAATAAACGGGAAAAAATGTAAAAATTTATTATTCAATTTTTTTAAACAAATAATTTGTATAGCTTTATCTCTCGTTTTATACTACGCTTTGTATTATATTACTTTAAAAATATTTCACGTAAACAAAGACGGCGCATATAATAGTTCTGACAGAATACTTTTTTTCGGGTTAAAAAGAACAGCTATATTAATTATAAAAACTTACATATTATTTTTTAGAAATTTAGTGCTTTGTAGCAATTATCAAGACGACGGTGTTTTTAAACAGTTTTCTTCTTCTCACGAAATTTACTTGCTTATAAGCTTTTTTATAGCGTTGTATTTTACGTTTGCGTACTTTATTAGAATTTTTTCTTTAAAGAAAATAAGCGTAAAAAGAATGGTTTTAACGATAATTATTTTAGCTTTATTGCCTTTTGCTTTTGCTTGTATTTGCGTTATTGCAAACGGACTTGGAAGTCCTAATTTATATTTGCAAGATTATTTAATAATTTCATTGCCGTTTGTTTTAATAAAAAGTTATAAAACGCAAGAAAATAATGAAAAATTTAAACGTTTAGATTTAACTGTGTGCCTTGCAATATGCGCTGTTTTAAGTTTTATAATCGTAGGCTTGTATTTTGTAAAATTCAAAAATAATCAAGCAATAAAAACGTTTATTTATCAATTACTTCTTTTAGCTATTATAGGAACGGTTTACGTTATTAAAGGGAAAGAACAAATACAAAAGCGCTTAAAAAATTTATTATTTATTTTTATTAGCGTAGGCGTTATTTTTAACGGAATTTCTTATGCTAATGCTCAAAGTAGTAAAAACTATTTAATAAGTCAAAAAAGATTAGCTTTGTCTGCAATAATGGTACAAACGATAGAGAGCGTTGACGGAGTAGGCGAATCGCCTAATATTTATTTGTATGGTGATGCCGGTGTTTTTGATGAAGAAATCCACAATTTTTACGTAAGTTATTTAAATGTGTTTTTTAAAAAGACATATGCATGTGTAAACGAATCGTTGGTTTTAACGGAAGCGCAAAAAGCGGAAGTGGAAACGTTAAACGTTTTCCCGTCTAAAAACTGCGCTAAAATGATAGACGGCGTTTTAATTATAAAATTAAGCGAAACAGAGTAAAATTGAAATTTAAATTTAGGGCGTTTGATAAATTTGTCAAACGCCCGATTATTTTTTCGCGGTTTTTAAATTTTGTGGATGATTTACTTGCTTTTTGTTTGGGTTGGGTATATGTTATTTTTACAAAGGAGCTACTAATGAATAAAGATTTAACGGTGGGAAAACCGTTTTCGGTATTATTTAAGTTTTGTTTACCGTTATTCGGGAGCATAATATTTCAACAGTTATACAATATGGCGGATAGTTTCGTTGCGGGAAAATTTATTTCAGAAAACGCAATGGCGTCAGTCAGTAACAGTTATGAAATAACTTTAATTTTTATAGCGTTTGCGTTCGGGTGCAATATTGGGTGTTCGGTTATCGTTTCGCAGTTGTTCGGGGCGAAAAAACATTCCGATATGAAAAGCGCGGTATACACTTCTTTAATAAGCGGTTGCGTTTTGTGCGGAATTTTAATGCTTTTGGGCATAGGATTTTGCGATAAATTGCTACGCCTTATAGACACTCCCGAAAACGTTTTTGAAGACTCTAAACTATATTTGGATATTTACATTTACGGGCTTCCGTTCGTGTTTTTTTATAATATTTCAACGGGAATTTTCTCTGCGTTAGGGGATAGTAAAACGCCTTTTATTTTCCTTGCTATATCTTCGCTTAGTAATATCGGAATGGATATTTTGTTCGTTGCGGTATTCGATATGGGCGTAGCAGGCGTTGCGTGGGCGACGTTTATTTGTCAAGGCGTAAGTTGCGTGTTAGCGGTTATTTTCGTAATTTTTAGGCTTAAAAAAATTGAAGTTCAAGGGAAAGTAAAAATATTTTCTTGGAAAGAATTTAAGTCGGTTGCGATAATCGCAATTCCCAGTATTTTACAACAAAGCTTTATTTCGATAGGAAATTTAATTATTCAAAGGGTAATAAACGGTTTCGGCTCGGGTGTAATGGCAGGATATGGGGCGTCTATAAAATTAAATAATTTGGTGGTGTCGTCTTTTGTAACGCTTGGCAACGGAATTTCTAATTTTACTGCTCAAAATATCGGCGCCGAACTTTACGATAGGGTAAAAAAAGGATTTGCGGAAGGTTTAAAAATTATACTGGCATTATGTGTTCCGCTAGTAATATTATACGTTACCGTTCCTAAGTATCTTGTTTTAATTTTCCTAAAAAAACCTACGGCGGAAGCCATAAAAAGCGGAAGAACTTTTCTTTTAATAGTTGCACCGTGTTATATAATAATTTCGGTAAAATTCGTAGCGGATGGAATTTTGCGTGGCGCAGGACTTATGAAAAGGTTTACGTTTACGACTTTTACGGATTTAATTTTGCGTGTAGTGTTAGCTAAATTATTGTCCGAAACGTCGCTAGGGTACGTGGGAATTTGGTGCGCTTGGCCGATAGGTTGGGGAATTTCCACTTTAATGTCTTATTTGTTTTATAAATTTATAAAATGGGATAAGTATTCGGTAAAACGCGAAGTTTTGGAAACGGAAGAAGTTGAAACTAAGGAAGCGGAAGTTAATGACTATTGATTATACCGTTATAAAAAGTAAGAGAAAAACTTTAACTTTATCTTTCGACGAAAAGGGAAATTTAATAGTAAAAAGTCCCCTATACGTTACTAAACGCCAAATAGAACGCGTTATATCCGAGAAACAAAATTGGATTTTATCAACAAAAGAAAAGTTAAATAACTCTTTAAAAAAATATCCGCCCCTTTCGTTTAAGGAGGGGGATTTTTTGCTTGTCGGCGGAGAAAAGTACGTTTTAACTTTTACCGAAGCAAGCGTTAAAGGCGTTTATTTGATAAAAGAAGAAAATAAAATTATAGTTTCTAAAAACGTGAATGACGTTAAAAATACGGTTAAAAATTTTTACAAAAATTTAGCGAAAAAAACTATAACGGAAAGACTTAGTAGTTGGTGTCTACAACTTGGCGAAAACTACAAAAGCGTTTCTTTTAATTTTGCAAAAACCAGATGGGGTAGTTGCGGTAGCGGTACTTTAAATTTTAACGTGGCTTTAATTTGCTGTCCCGATTTCGTAATTGAATACGTTGTAATTCACGAGCTTTGCCATTTAAAAATTAAAAA
>ERZ808245.249-NODE-249-length-29928-cov-43.106752_pt1 | contig 29928 bp, 46 predicted proteins | sample MGYA00521243_ERZ808245 | MGnify/ENA primary metagenome ERZ808245 (study PRJEB31516, sample SAMN03275576) | gut metagenome | biome: mammalia-associated habitat; material: feces | host: Papio cynocephalus | place: Kenya | collected 2012-07-07 ... | reverse complement strand
ATACATCGTAATCGTCGCCGCTTGTGGGCAAGCGAAACAATGGTTTTTGGTTTCCCAAGGAATATTTCGATTGTTCCCTGGCGATTATCTTCTTAAGCGTGTCGTATAGGTATTCCGTCTTCCTTGTGGCGACTATGCGGGCGTCCATGAACAATTGCTGATAATCCGTCCCATCGTATTCGGACGTGTAGAACAAGGCATCGTATGTCCATGGTTTGTTTTTCAATGCTTCGGGAACGCTTGCGGAAACGATGTAACTTTCGATTTCGATGCACAATTCCCCTTCGCCCAATGCGTTTATGGCGTCCACTTGCGATTGCGACAACGGCAAAACCAACGCTTCGCCGTCCCATGATTTCCCGTCTATGGCAAACGTGGCTATCGATGTTTCGACGTTGTTTTTTTTGACATACACAACCGCTTTCGGCTTGCACCACGAAGGCATCGTCGGAAGCGATTTGACATCGATGCAAGAAACGCTTTGGGAAGTCTTGTTCACTTTCACGGCTTTCACCCTTATTTCCACTTGCGCCATTCCTATCGGGGAATTTTCGGTGAAAGCGATTGGCTCTTCCCAACGATACGATTCGTATCCGTCTCCGCCATCGGCGTCCGAAGTGCATACAAAGCCTTTCCAAGACGTTGTTTCGTCCCTAAGGTAGTCTTTCCAATTCAAATGGCACGAACAAGCGAAATAAGCCGTTCTTTCCTTTTCCCTAGGCTTGGTTATCACCATGTTGGGCAATATATGGTGCGAAAGTTCCCTTGTCGTTTGCACAAGGGAAAGCGAATGCTTGTAGGTTTTCTTCGGAAAAAGCGAAAAGACGGACACATTGTCCGTTGCCAAGCGATAGTATTTCGTTTCGCCGTTCAATTCGATTTTGCAATACGTCCGAGGCTCATACGGCATTTCCTCATCGTCCGCCAATATTTCCACGTTCGCCGTGTCCAAAGTCTCGTCCTTTACGTCTTGCATGACCGCCATCAAGTTGGCTTTCTTCTCAACCCACAATCCGTTTCCGATGAAAAATCGCATATCAAACCCCCTTGGTCAATGTGTTTATTGCGGTATCGCCCAAAAGGGAACGCTCTTCGGCAACCGCTTTGTCGCGTCTTTCCCATTCTTCCCTAGTCAAGTACGCTTGTATGGTGCTCGAAACGGGGTGCAACACGTTCTTTTGCGTTTGCATGGCGTTGTCCCAAGCCAATTTGGACGTGTAATCGCCCGTTTGCTTGGATACGTAATCATTCATCGTCGTTATGGCTTGTTCGGCGGCTTTGACGACTTGTATCGCAACCCCTATCGCCACGGTGGCCAACGTCAATCCCTTGGCGCTTTGAAAGCGTTTCAAGGTGTTGAAAACTTGCGAACCAGGAACGAAGCTGGGAACCCTAGAAGGCACGGAAGAACCGCTTCCGCTAGGTGGGTTTGGAACCGTTCCGCTTCCATTTCCGCTTCCGCCTTTGCTAGGCGGGTTCGGAACCGTTGGCTTCCGTTGTTCCACGATGTTGTGTATGTAGATGTGATAGTTTCCGCTAGGCATTCGGTTCCTCCGCTTTCACCAACGTGAAATTAGCCGTCACGGGAACGCCTAGAGCGATGTTCAAGGAAAAGGAATTGACGATTACGAACACGGACGCTTGGAAACCCGTAAGCACCCCTTGTTCTTTGGGCGTGATATTCAATTTGAAATTGAGTTCGGATAGCGTCCCGTTCCCGAAGTGGGAAAGCACCAAACGCCAAAATTCGTTGTCTTTTATGGTGGCTTCGAAACCGAAACCGCGTGCGCTTGTGCTTAGGTAGTTCGTGGTTTCGCTATCCACTTTCCCCGTTCCGAAATCGAACCCCTGTTGCGCATTCGTGCTGGCGGTGTAAGTCAGGTTTATCCCGCTTGACTTTATCAATTCCGCCAATGTCGTCTCGGTTCCATCGCTTGCCGTGTGCTTCACAATCAGGGAATAGTTGAACATATTCCCATAGATATAGCCGTCTTGCGCATTGGCGTTCTTCATAGTGCTGACGTACAACGTGAAATTCATGGAAATCCATGGTTCCATGTTGGATACGGGTATCATGTATTGCTCACTTATGTATTTGTTGAGGTTCTTAAGCACGCTTTGCCCGTATTGGTCTACATCCATGTCGGTGATTTCGCCCAATTCGCAAGCGCTTATGTTGGTGACCGCCCCTTGCTCGTAATCGAGTTCCCCGCTAGCCTTCAATACCTTGAATTTGATGGAAGCGCCGACAAGGCAATCGACAAGGTATTTCTGCATGTCGAGCATCTTGTCTTTGTAGCGTATGGGGAAATAGATGGACACGGGGAACGAATAATCCACTTGCTCAAGCCCTTGTATGGGGTTGAATTCCCCCGTTCCGCTGTCAATGAACACGGGGAAGAAGTTCGATTTCGTCTTCTTGTCCATCACGTGGTCTAGGTGGAAGCCTTGCGTCTTCACCAAAAAGACGCCGTCAAAAGGACGCACGGCATCGCCTGGAACGTTTTCGGACGTCCCATTCAATATCCTTTCGAGTTCAATGGCTATTTCTTTCAATGTTATCATAAATCACCTCAAACGCCTTGGAAGCGACATGGCAAGCCAACGAACCCAAGAAAAGCCAAATGGATGGCACGATTAGGCTAAGCGTCTCGCCAAGGTTCATGGCTTCCACGAATTGGCTTTCCCTTACGGGGTTCATGCTATCGCCAATCCATTCCAAATACGTCTTAATCGTTTCCAAATCGATTTTCGAGCAAGCGCCCAACAACATGAACAAGGCGACCGCCGACAAGGCAATCCCCAAGAAATAGAAGATGAGCGAGGCTATTTTGAGTTCTTTCGTTTTCATTGCGTTACCCTTTCTTCACTTCCGCGTTGTAATGCTTGCGGAAGTAATCCAACGTATATCCCAACATGGACGTGTCTTTCGTGTCGTCCGTGATGAAGCCTTTGTGCTTTTTCGAACCGGGGTGGAACTTCCCATCGAACCGCCCCGAAGTGCCGAATGGCAATGGATAGCCGAACGAATGGGGAATGTTGTGCGGGCTAGTGCCATCGTCCAACCATTCCGCATATGGCGCCACTTTCACGGAAACCCATATGGTGAAGTCTTGATTGCTTACGAAGCGACCATTGGTGGCTTGGTTTCTCAAGCGCCCCGTATCGTATGGCATGCAACCTCCGCGCTTTATGGGCGTCCGTATGTGCCTTAGGATGTTTCGGCAATCCCGTTTGAAATTGAATGGCGTCATTTCAATGTCAATCCCTTTGGGCATGAAGCAAGCAATTTGCCCGCGTCCATGATTTCGGCATTCACGTAGCGCGCTTCTTCGATGTATACGCCGACGCTAGACACCGACCACATCTTGCCCAAGAAGCGTATTCTATCGCCGACCGACACTTCCACGGGGATATTGGTGGCGAAGACGTACATTTCATCGTTCCCGTTCGTGATGCCCCTTTGAATGGCGTATGAATTCTTCTCAAGCGCTTGCGCCGGCCTTCCCTTGAACCATGCGCATGGGGCGTCTTCGTATTCGTAATCCGAGTTCTTCTTGCGTTTGAATAGTTCAAGCAAGAACGTCTCGCCGCGCGAAACCATCATCTTTTGAAGCTCTCCATGATGCACAAGCGAGTGTTCCATGGATAGGCGAAGGAAGTGAACACATTGAATGGGAAGTAATCCGTGTTCACGTCAATCACGTCTTCGGCGCTCGCGCACAAAAGGTTCTTCTCGATGTCTTTCTTGTCCATGGCTTGCCCTTTGGCGAAATCCACGGCGGACATATGCCCCATGTCGTTGTAGCCGTTCTTCAGATCGGCTTGCATTTGCTCGCTTAAGACGTCCAAGATGAAACGCCGTCCCTCGGCCGTCTCATTGAAAATCTTGGTGGCGTATTCCACGTTGTTGGAATTGAGGCGCTTCTTGAGTTCCCTATAGACGACTTTGGAATTCAATTTGCGTCTTTTGTCCAAAGTGCCATCGTCTTTGTAGGTGATTTCGAAGTTGTCCTTGATGTAGGCGATTGTGAGGACGTACCGAGTTCCGTCCCATTCCATGTCTTTGTCGGTATATGGTTCAATGCATTTCATGAAAATACTATAACACGAAAAAAGCCCCTATTTGCATAGGGACTTCTTTTTGGGCTTGAAACCGGACGATTAGGCGGTGGCTTTGACGGAAGTCAAGGCAACCGAGCCATCATCGGCGATGACAAGAATGGTGACGTATTTGCCCGCAACAAGGGAACCGGCGGTGGTGGCGGTGCCGTTGAGGGCATCGATGTCGTCATTGACGGAACCGGTGGCGACGCAAGCGTTGTAGAAGCCTTCCACGGTGTCGATTGGGGCATCGCTTTGGACGTAGTGGCCCGCTAAGGCGTGGTCGCTTCCCAAATCGTCTTCGGCTTTGGCGATGACTTTGATGCCATTCGCTTTGGAAGCGGTGACCATTCCGAATTCGGGATAGAGGCGGGAACCTGCGCCTTTGAGTTTGAAGGCAATCTTGGCGAAGGTCGCGCTTTCGTCTTTGAAGATGGTCTCAAGGGCTTTCAATAAGCCGACTTTCTTCTCGTTTCCGCGATACATGATGGCTTGGCCAAGCGGATACCAAGAAGCGACGCCGAACTTGGTGAATGGTTGAAGCACGAAGCCTTGTCCGCCTTGGTAGTCGACAATCTTGGTGCTGTCAATCATGGAAACGCCGCGGGCGGTGCTGTAATCGCTGGCGACATAACCGCAGAAGGAACCCTTCTTGAGTTCGAGGCGCGGCAAGCCAAGGAACTCGCTCGCATGGGCTAAGCTTTCGTTGGAAAGACCATGGCAAGGAACTCCGTCCACATCGCCCCAATAGCCGTTTTCGATTGTGGCGTCTTTGGTGCCTTCGGAAATGGAACGTCCCTTCAAAATGCTTTGCGCATAGTTGGAACCGCCGATGACAAGAACGCCAGCGGCTTTCAAAATCGGACGGAAGCCGACTTTGAAGACGGCGATGCGACCATCTTCTGGGAAGATGTCGATGCCATGTTCGTCATCGCCTTCATCGAGAAGGGAATTGAGTTCCACGAAACGTTGGGCGACTTTCCCGCCCGTGACATCGGCGTCGGTGACGTTGATGGCATTGAAGCCTTTGCCTTCGGCATCGCCCTTCCAAGCGCTAAGCAAGTGGGCGGCGGCGGTCGCGCCGTTCAAGACCGTGTTGAGACGGCGTCCGTAGATGTCGATTTGCTGAGCCAATAAATCGGTGCGGATGGTATCTTGGCGAGCGCGTGGGACGATGATTGGGTCGTCCATGACGGTCAAGACTTCGATGGACACGGTTTCGGTTTGCGTGTAGTGCATTTCCTTGGCGAAGGAAGCGCCGTTCTTGGTGGCGCCCATTTCGCGGGGTTGCATCTTCACGGGGATGATGCGGTTCACGAAGATTTGCGCATTCGCGTTGATTTCGGCTTCGGTGGCGTATTTGTCGGTGACGCCACGGCCGTTTGTTTCGACCAACCCTTGGAAAAGGTTCTCCAAAAGGGCGGTGCTAATCTTGCTCTCGGCACGGACGCGATTGATGCTAGGGGCATTATCGGGTGCGAGGATCTGTTGGATAACTTCGACTGACATTGTTTTTTTACCTCATTAGTGTCTTCCGCGGTTCAATCTAGCCAAGACGTTCATGGTATCTTCGTCTTGACCTTTGGATGGGGCGGAATTGCCATCCAACCCAATGGGATTTCCCGCATCGGGCGTATTGTCGCATAGGACGTTGGCTTCTTTCAAAGCCTTCCTAAGCGATTCGTTTTCCCTCGACATTCCCTCGATGGCTTGCGACATGCTTTCTATTTTCTGCATCATCGCTTCCATTGAAATGGAATTGTTGGGGGTTCCCGCTTCGGCCGTTCCTTCGGGCGTCGGGATTGGCGCTTGCGCAACGTTATTCTCTTGTGCGGTTTGCGGTTCTTCGGCTTTCGGTTCGGCTTGCGGTTCGCTCGGTTCCCCCTCTTTGCCATCTTCGCTTGTCGCTACTTCGCCTTGTGGCTTTTCATCGGCTTGCTCGGCTTTCGGGGTTTCCGCGCCTTTGGGTTCTTCGATGGGTTCGTCGGGCGCGAAGAAGCTAGCCAATTCCTCTTCGGTGACGTTCCCTTTCTCGATGAGCTTCCCAATCTTGGTGAGAAATCTTTCTTTGTTGTTCATTGACAACCCTTCCTAACAAATGATTTTCGGGTGCACGCTAAGCGATTTGCCCTATTGTCGATAATTATGTTAACCCCATGCGCAATCGTTGTCAAAAGGCATGGAAAAAGCCCCCTAAGCGATTATAGGGGGCTTGATAGGCGCATACGCATAAAATAAGAGATTCAAAGTACCTTCAGGAGGTGGCGATGGTTAGATGAAGCCATCGCCGCGTGCCATCGTTTGTTTTTTTTAGAAAGGAGGATGGCACCATGTCTACACATGACATGCAAAAACAGCAATTTGCACGTGTGGTCAAAAACATGCGTCACGCCTTTTCAAAGAGCAATGAAGGAACGCTATGTCCTTCACGCACGATTATACGACATTCCCCATATAAGACAAGAAAACCCACGCGGTTGGAACACGTGGGCTTGGGAAGATAAGCCATCCTAGGAACGCAATGGAAGAAAAAGGTTTCGGATGGCTATCCCATTCTAAACTATTTGCCGATTTTTGTAACGGCTTCTTTGAAGGACATGGAATTGTCGCTTGGCAATTTTTCCACGTTGTTGCGAACCGATTTGGTCAATGGGCCGACCACTTGCACGATTTGGTCGCCATAGGCGATTGTGACCGTGGCTTCCTTCTTCTCGATTGTTTCTTTCATGGGGGTTTGGCCGCTTCCGAATTTCCCCGTGTTCGGGTCGTACGATTGCAACTTCCCTTTTCCGCCTACTTTAACTGGCATTTTCTAAGCCTCCAATCTGTATGCGTGCCATTCATAGCCGTTTTCCATGGCGTATTTTTTGTACGCCTTCGTGAGTTCCTCGGCTTTCTTGGCTAGCGCAAGCGATGTTTTTCCATCGAATTCATTATACATTGCGGATTTGCGTTTTGTAGCCCTTATTTCCCGTTCCATAGCCCTTAGATTGGCGTTCACCGCGCGTTCTTCGGACATGACGCGCTTCGAGAATCTCTTCGGCGGAACGCTTCCTTTGTGGTACGGAATCAAATGGTGTCGGCAATTGAAGCCCACCAAGATGTTGTTCTTGTATCCGTATGCGTCCACTTGGTCGATTATGGATTGCAAAGCGTACACTTCGTATCCGTCTTTCTTGAAGCCCATGCGGAAGCTAGGGAGCGAGCTCCGCCCGTTGATGTCCACCAATTTCCCTTGCCATGGGGCGCATCTATCCGAGCAATCGGCGTGGGTGCTCAGCCAGCAATATTTGTATCCGCGCTTGCGAAGGGCATCGAGTTTCCTCAATTGCTCTTCGTGCCTCAAATCCATTTCGGCTTTGGCGAAGGCGCTTATGGGGCGCTTCCCGTCTTCGTAGTAGACGGCATCGCGTTTGGACAAAGTTTCCATGCGCGCTTTCAATTTCGTGGCGTAGGCATCGCAATTGGGGCTTCCCGTCACGGCTTTGTGGCGCTTCCTCGCGCGATAATCCAAAGGGTTCGGCTTTTGGAACGCCTTCAATAGGCCTTTTGGGGTTTTGATGCCTTCCAAAGCCTTTTTGTCGCTTTTCTTAAGGGCTTCCCATTCTTCTTGCATGGGTTTGGCAAGCATGTTCCATTGGATGTTCGCGCTTAGCTTCAAACCGCTTGCGTAACCGCTTGGGAATTCCTTTTCCAAAGCGCGCATTTCCTTGGCCAAACGAAGTTTGAAATAGGCTTTCGGCTTCATCGCCAACAAGCAAAAAAGGACTAAGCACGAAATCTTAGTCGCTTTCTTGGATATGGAGGCGAGGCCGTCAGAAGATGTTCTCGTATCCTTGCTTTTGCGTTGGGTTGGTCGTTCCGCGTAGGTTGTTTCCGCCATTGTCTTCCTCATTGTCTTTGAAAAGCTCGTCTTCGCTCGCGCCATCGGTCAAGTTGTTATGCGGTTCGCTTATCCCATCCAAGTCTTCCCCATCGGCGGGCAATTGGGCTTGGGCTTCGATTTCCGCTTGCCTAGCCATGGCTTTGTCGATGCGCATCCGAAGCGCGTCTTCGTCCAAGTCGGGATTGGTTTGCCTCACGGCTTGCTCGATGTCGATAAGCCCCATTTCGTATTCTTTCTCGGTTCTCGCAAGCAATCGGTCTTTGTTCACCAACGATGGGTTGCCGAACGTGATTTCCGCCACGGCTTCCTTCCCGCAGAAATTCAAGGTCGTCTTCAATAGCTTGTTGAATGGTTCCAAGAAATACGAGCGCTCTTGTTCGATGAAGGCGATGGACATATCGTCTTCGCTGTCTATTTGCGTGGCCGTTTGTTGGGCTTCCCCTTGCGCCAAATAGCTTGACAAGGCTTTCGGCGTGGTGCCCCATTTGGTGGCTATCGCCTTAAGCGCGTCGTCGCACATCTTCTGCCATTCCGTCGTCCTAAGCTCGAATTGCTTGACGATTGCTTGTTGGGTTTCGGGGTCGGCGCCCTTCATCAATTGTATCGGCGTGTCGGGCAATGCGCTAAGCGGGTTCCCGCCATATGGCATTTGGTTGTTCAAGTCGCCCATGGACATGGATTTGGGGACGTATAGCGTGCCCTTGCCCAAATAGGCGTCGCGCAAGCGGTACGCGTTTCCGATTTCGTAGTTTATCAAGTCGCTTTGGACGTCCATTATCTTGGATTTGCCGAAGCATTGCGCCGTGGGGACGCTGATATCCAATTCCCCGTCTTTGCAAACCACCACGCCCAAGTCCAAGAACGGCAATTCTTGGGGCATTCCCACTTTCAAGGCGCCGTAATCGTCCCGAAGCGCCTTCCGCATGAACGACGGCAATTCCTGCCATGGTATCCCATGCCCCGCGATGGGCAAGTCGGCCTTGTTCAAAGCCGTCCCCTTGGTTCGGTAGATTTCGTATGAGACCATCGGAACCAATTGCCCCTTCTTGCGCGCCACTTTGTATGGGCTTCCTTCGTCATTGGCGTCAAGCACGATTTTGGCGCGTTCCCATCGAAGCCAATAGCGGTGTTCCACAAGATAATAGCTTCCGTCTTGCTTGTCGGGGCGTGTGTCCGCGTAGGAACGCACGTAGAAATAGGCGTCTTGCACGTTCCCCCGAAAGTCGGATAGGAAGTAGCAATTGTCCAAGCGAACCGCTTCCCACCATGGTTCGTGGTAGGCGGTGGCGTTCAATTTCAACAATGAAGTGCCCGTCGTCATGGCGAAAGCCACCGAAGCGAACATGGCTTGGCGGAAGTTCCCGTCTTTGGCGATTTTGTAGCAATACGAAACCGTGCTGTCGCCGCTTGGGCAATCTTTGGACGAAGCGTTCTTGAAAATGGGCTTTTCCCCCACCACTTGCTTCGCCATTCCTTGCACCAAGGCGGTCGCGATGCGCGTGGACACGATGCCCGAAGAGTCGTTATGCAATTCGGGGACGTATCCGTCCACCCATTGGCAACACGGCTTCACGTATTTGTCGGCGTATGGCTTCAAGTACGTCGGAACCAAAGCGCAAAAAAGGGACGCTTGGTTGTTGTATGTGTACGTTTTGTTGACGGCAAGTTGCACCGCCGATATGAATTGCGACAATCCTTTTTCCGCTTCGTCCATGTTTCACCTCTTTGAAAAGAATATATGCTTAGGCGTCTTTCTTAAGCGCTTGCTCGCTTTCCGCCTTCAATTCCTCGTAAAGCCCCAAAAGCTCTTTGGCGATGTCTTCCACGCCTTGTTTCCGCAAGACAAGCATCAACAGGCGTTGGACGTCCACCATCGATTGCGCGATGTTGTGCAAAAGAGCCGTTTGCGTCACCATGAACTTGTAATCGATCTGGCGGTAGTCTTTCGCTTTGAGTTCCCTTACGTCCTCTTCGCCTTTTTCGAATTTGATGTCATCCGCTTCCAAGACGTGGGGCTTCGCTTCGAGCGCTTCCTCCACTTGCTTCTTTTCGGCGTCCGACAAGATGTTTCCGTTTTCCATTTTTCCCATTTTATCCTCTCTTGACCCTAATCGTATCATATATTTTGACGTTTTGCGCATGTATGTTCATCCATTGCATGTTCTCGATGTTGGAATACCATGCGTTCACGGCGTAGGTCAACGCGTCGCAATCGTCGTTCGGAAGCAAGGGGTCGTAGCCCGTCCCCGTTTGGTTCCATATGAGGTTTTGCAATTGGTAGTCCACGGGGTTTTGCGCCCCTTGGAGCCATTTCTTCTGGGCGTAGTCGTAATACCCGCCGAAGTCGATGACGTTCACCAAGTCGTTGGATATGGCCGATTGCATGCGCGACACCATGGTCGGTATCTTGTCTTTTTTGGCGGGCACCACCATGGCGCGGGGGGAGAAGAAGAATTTGCACGCTTGCCGAAGGTCGGCGGACGCTTCGTCCACCGCCATCAATATGGGGCATTGGCGCGCATAGGGGTAGTTATGCAATTCTTCGCGCGTCCCAAGCCCGAATTTCCGGCATATCCCGTCGAACCACGGCTGCAACAGGTTTTGGCAAAGCTGTTGCGAACCCATGACGCCGTCTTGCGTGGGGTCGTGGTGGAACAAGTCGCCCACGAAGGATTGGCCGTTGGACATCAACACCAATGGGACGAAAGCGGTGCAATCGTGCGTGACCGCCCCATCGCCCCCGATGATGCAACCCACGGGGCGCACCCCCGTCAATTCGCGGAAATGCCCGAATTCCTCCGCCGTGTAGCGGTGGCGGTTGGGGTTGTACATGACGTAGACCGCGCCAAGCGAAGACGTGGGGTTTCCCATGTAGAACCATTCGTAGTATTCGCGGTTGGATTTCTTGCACTTCAATATCTCTTTGATGTCGTAGTCGTTCAAAAACGGGATGATGTCCATCCACGTCATCTTCACCAATTTCCAATCGCGGTCGAACCGCTTCTGCTCTATAAGTTGGTTGAACCAATGACCCTTTTGGGCGGGCGGGTTGCCCAAGACGATGATTTTGGCGTCTTCGGCCAAGTTCCGCCGGATGGACGCCATCGCTTGGTCGAAATGCTCCCTTGACGGAAGCTCTTGCGTCTCCTCGATGACCACCACTTTCACGGGGTGGGACGTCTTAAGTCCCTTGGAACGGTCTAAATTCGAACCGCCGATGCCCAAGAAGTAGATGCGGTTCATGTCGCCCCGTTCGAAGCGAAGCGGCGATTTCCGCGCCATGAATTCTTGGCCAAGCCCGTCGGGCATGGCATCCAACGCGGATTGGTATTCGGCGAAGCACGAATCGGCCATCGAACCATAGGACGCGCGGCAATACAATTGGTCGGTTCCCGGATAGGCGTAGGCGAACAAAGCCGAGACGATGGCGGAGGTTTTGGTTTTGCCCCCGGCGCGTCCCCCGACGATTGCGATGTAATGCTCTTTCGCCGCCAATATCTCGGCCGCTTTCCGCGTCAAGCACAAAGAATTCCCGAACATGGTCACTTCCCGTCCGCTTCGGCGTCGATGGCGGGAACCCCGTCCGTTTCCATGTCCACTTCGCGTTCGAGGCGCTTCATGCGCTCGGCGTCGGCGCCAGCGTCCACGATTTTGATTTGGATGGCTTGCGGTTTGACGTCGGTTTGCGGTTGCAAAGGCGGCAATTCCCGTTTGCCGTAGACTTCGGGCAATCGGCGTTCCAATAGCCATGCGGCGGCTTTCCAATCGCCCATTTTGGCGGATTTAAGCACGGTCGTCACGCATGATTTTTCGAATTCGGACACCGCTTCTTTGGCTTTGCAATAGAATTCGGCGCGCGCCATTTCGTCGGGGGTTCGGTCTTTGGGCGCCCTCAATAGACACCGATAGCCTTCTTTCAAGGCGCGGTCGTAATCCGCTTTGGGCACCCCCACCGCTTCGCATGTGGCTTTCAAGTCGCGCCCTTCGCGCAATCCGTCCAACAAGCGATTGCACAGACACTCGTCCATCCAAAAATCGTTGGCGTGCGACGTCGCGGGCAATTTCGATTTCGGTTTCTTCACCAATTTGCATTCCACCATGTTCTTTCCCATCCGTTCCCCCATGTCACGTACAATTGTATCCTTGGGAAAAAGGCGTGGCAAATTTTTTCCGTGGCCCATCGCATATGGAAGCCGTTCCCCATATAGGCGTTTTCCCCATGCACATCCCGCACACATTCTATGATTATCTAAGATAATTATAATATAAATGATTATCTAAGATAATTATAATATAAATACATGGATATATTTACAATCATTTTGTAATCGTCATGTTTCGCGAACAAGGATAGTTTTTGTCTTTTCTTATATATTCTTTTCTTTTAATGGTTTTTCTTTCTAAATCTTAGGCAAAATGTAAAGGGGGCTTTTCTTTTTGTATTTTCTTTAGGGGGTCTAAGGCATCTACAAAAACTAACTCTATTCCGAGACAAAAAGAAAAATAAAAAAAGAAAAAAGAAGGTTTTCCCCTTTGGGGCAAAAGCTTCGCGTTTTCGTTTTCGGTTTTTCGCCTTTGGCGGAATAGGGTGGTCGGGCGATGGGGGTAAGACGGAACGGATGTATGCACCATTGTTTTCACGGAAGGACGGATATACGGATTAGCCATGCCACACCGCCAAGCGGCGGTTCCCTATTCCGCGATCGTTCCGCCCGATCGCTATCCCTTCGGGGGCATGGCGCATCCCAACCATGCGAAAGCCCTATTGCGGTTTCGGGCTTTTTTATGCATGGTTGGTTTTCCACGCCAAAAAATTTTTTCATTGACTATCCCTATAAAAACCAACTTCATGTATGAGGAAGGAAAATTCATAGGGTAAATTATGCATGTTTGCTTTTTTTGCAAAAAAAATTTTTAAATTGACTATCCCTATGAATTTGACGTCCAAATGCAAGGAAGGCATCCCCCGTATGGGGGTATGCCCCCAGGGGGTGTGTACCCCACCCCCTAAGCGGAGCTAGTTCCGCAAACTAGCTCCTAACGTTAAGGAAACGTAACGAAACAAAACATATGTACTTTACAATAAACAAATGTATTAAGCTCTTATCGAGCTTTTAATAAAGGAAGAAAAGATTAAAAAGATAGACTTAAAGGCTTGTCAATAGCCTTCAAGGATAGCTTTTAAAGCTTTACAATCTTTAAAAAAAGGTAGATAAGAGCGAAAGATTTAAGATAATTTTCTTTTTTTCTTGCTTTTCCTTATTACCCTATTTGTGCATTTTGCACAACTAGACTAAAAACGATTACAAAAATAGATAGTTTTAGTTTATAGTGACTAACTGCAATCACATAAACCTATCAAATTCGAACGAAAATAAGAAAGACGTATAAATTAATGGTTTTTTGTATAAAATCGCTAGAATAGCCTTTAAAACGCTTTCTAGACGTATTCTATTGGTTTACCATGTTTGTTTTTGTCTGCATGCACGTGCATACGTGCGCGAGAAAACAAAAAAAGAGAGACAGAAAAAATCGCTCTAGAGAGCTCTTCCGATCAGTTTCCCTTTCCAAAAAAAAGACAAAAAAAATCGCTCCAAAGAGCTCTTTTCTCTTTGGATGCGGTTTTCTTTTTTGGCGAAAGACAAAAAAAGAGGGAGCTTATCGCTCCCCCTTCGTACCGTTTTTTTAAATATTGATTGGTTCGATATCTATCAGATCTCCGTCTCTTTCCGTTTCATAGCGGAACTCCGCTCTTCCGTCCGGGAAGGATGAATAAACAGCCTCAGATCTTCTAACCGCCCTTCTTCCTCCTCCTTCTTCCGTCGTTCTTTCCCCCTTCCTGATTTCTTTTTTTGAAAATGGGAAATCGGCAGCACAAAGATGGGAAAAAGAGCCTTCTTTCAAAAGGTTTTCTTTTTTCGTCCATCCTTTGCGGAGAGCCTTCTCGAGCTCTTCCGCCTCCTCGTGATTGATTTTGCGACCGTTGAAAGGCCGATATCCCGTCGAAAGAACTATAGTTCTTTCGTTGATATTTAATAAATAAATATCAGAGTTCCAACCATAGACTCCGCAGTTATACCCTATTTTTGTGGCTTTCCCAAGCTCTTCTAGAGCTTTCAAAAGGTAATAAATCTCGCAGTATCCAGCTTTCCAATGCTCTCCGTCAATCATCTCAAACTCTTTTTTTGTCATTTTTCTGACCTCCTGGCTTTTTCGCCGAGACCATTATAAGCGGGGTTTAAAAAAAACATCTTGAAAAGCTTAACAATTAAAGAAAAAGTTTAGCTTACATCGAAAGAAAAAAATTTGAAAAAAACACTTGACACTATCCCTACAAGATAGTTTTAAAATATGATTTTTCCTTCCAAAAAGAGGGGGTGAAAGCGATCGGAAGAGCCCCCCTTTTTTGATCCCGTGGGGGAGAGCCCCCTCACGCGTGTAGGCGCGGAGGCGCGCATGTGGGCACGTGTGGCACGTGACACGCATATGTACGTGGGGGCGCATGTAGGCGCACGTGTGCGCATAGACGCATGCATAAGCGTATGGGCATGCATAAAAGCCCGCGCCCAACGGGCAACGGGCAACGGCAACGGGCATATCCAACGGCGCATGCCAACGGCTAACGGGTGCGCCAACGGCAACGGCTAACGGCGACGGCTAACGGCAATCCCAAACGGCAACGGTCAAACGGTAACGGCGGTTCCCCAACGGCTTTATGCCAACGGCATAGGCTTCGTGATGACGGCTATCGAATTCTTGAAACGCCTTGGCGACGGCTTTCATCTTGGCCGTGTCGATGTCCTTGGCTTCGACTTCGTATATCCTATGGATTTGGTTCATGCGCTTTTCCCATTCGGAACGGCTTCGCAATCGAATTCCATGGTTCCGTTCCCGGAAAGCATGTCCAAGATGTTATGCACGACCATCAATGCGAAGGCGAAATCCTCCATCGCTTCTTGTTCGCCTTCCTTTTCCGCGATTTTGTCGTAGAACCGCAAGAAATCGGACAGCGATTGCAGATTGGCCGAAGCAATCGCCAATGCGGTTGCGCCCAACAACGCGTAGAAATCGTCGCTCGATTTGGCGGAAAAATCCGACTTCCCTTCGCATAGCCTTTCGGCTTGGTCAACCAACTTCGCCCAACGTCTTCCCAATTCCTCTTTCTTCATCTTTTATCCTCCCCGTAAATCGATTTTGAAACGGCTTTGAAGCCCTTCCATTCCGCCATGTCTTCCATCTTGTCCAATCGAAGCGCCTTGGCGATGTCGCACGTCAATCGGCAATGGGTTGTCGTTCCCGCCCCATTCGTATCGATGGTCACGCTTTCCCTATCCACGTAAAGCCCGTATTTCGTTGGATATATCTTCGCCGCTTCCGCGAAGCGGATGAATTCCCTTCTTCCGTTTTCTTCAATCGCCAACGCGTAGGGGCTTCCCATTTCGAATTTGTCTGCTTCCTTGAACTTGTCGCAAAGATTGTAATTGCGTAGCGTCAAGCGTCCCTTCGCTTTGTCGAAATCGAACGTGCAATCCTTTATCAAGATGGGCTTGTCTTCCCCATCCCTCCTATAGCCATAAACGACCTTCATAGCATTTCCTCCCAATCCACTATCACTTTCGGCGCCATGCCGTATTTCTTCTTTATCGACAATTCCACCACTTGGCTGTCGTCCACGAACGCAACCCCGTTCAAACCATCCAAAACCGCTTTGGCGATGTTGTCGCAATCGGGTTTCTTCGTCGCCATTTCGAAGCCCATCAATTTGTTCGTCCCGCGTTTGTTCGGCATGCCTTTGGAATTGTAATCGGCTTTCTTAAGCGCGAAGACGGCGGTTATCGACATCTTGACGGGAAGGCTTGTGGGCTTCCCTTCGGGGTATTTGCCCCAATAGGCGCTTGCGAACCTTCCTTCGTAGCTTAGCGTCTTCTTTGGCGTGTAAATCCTAGTGTGACCGCCCCACGAAGTTGCCCTGGGGCGTTGCTTACCCATGGGCTCGCCCAAGACTTCTATTTCCATCTTGGGCTTGGCAATCGCTACTTTTTCCATAAACCGAGCTCCTCGGGGGTGTATATCTCTTCGCCATGCAATCCCTTGTACATCTTCCCTTCGGCGAAGAACGGGAAATCCATTTGCCCATTCGACATCGAAACGTGAAGCCTTTCGGATGGGGTGATTGGGCATGCGCTTTTCACGATGTACACCAACGTCTTCTTGAATGGGGCAAGCGCTTGTTCCAAATACCGCTTTTCCCATTTGTCAAGCGTTGGCATGTGCTTGGGAAGCGAAGCGATTTCTTTCTTCAAAAGCTCGGCGTTCTTCTCGTCCACGCCCTTCAAAATGTCGTCCACGCGGTCTTCAATGCCCTTCAAAGGCGTTTTAAGGGGCTTCTCGGCTTCGTTTTCATTCGGATGGGGCAATTTATCGCCGATAAGAATATCGTTCACCAAATCCATCGTTTCTTCGATGCGCCGATTGTGCTTGGCGATGATTTCATTCGCCCGCCACTTCGTCATCAAATGCTTTTTGCCTGTGGGGAATTCCATGCAAACCACGTCCGCCGTGGCGTATTTCTCTCTTTTCGGCTGTATGAATTCCGTCAATTCGCCTTTCGTCAATTTTATTTTCGCAAACCAATCCATTTCAATTTCCTCTTGTAATTCTCAATCGTCTTCTTGCCTTGCTTGTAGCCAATCCCATGAAGGCTAGGCAATCGCTTCTCCATGGCTTCCAACCTAAGCTCTATGATTGTTCTTCTGAACACCTCCTCCAATGTCATAACAGCCACTCCTGAACGTATCCTTGGATGGGCTCTTTGTCCCTTTGGGTAATGCCGCGCAAGCGCTCATTCGCCACTTGCCACCATCTCTCGCTCTTCTCAAAGCCTATGAAATGCCTTTTCGTCTCTTCGCACGCCACGGCCGTCGTCCCGCTTCCCATGAAGCAATCCAAGATAACCCCCCCCTCGTCAGTTCCTATTTCCACGAAGTTCCGCACTATTTCCATAGGCTTTATCGTGGGGTGGCGGAAGTCTTTCTTCTCTCGTCGCGTCGTGGCGATGCTGTACACGGTCTTTTCATGTTTTATGTCATGAATGCCGACGCGCTTCGCGCCGCTTTCCCAAAAATTCAAGCACAATTCCTTGTCATGCATGTAGCTTCCATTCGCCAGCGGCATGGGGTTCGTCTTGTTCCACACGAGAAGCTCGAAGCTGCACTTCTTCCCATCGATGAAGTATTTCATGTATGGGAGCAATTGCCACTTGTTGCAGAACACGAACACGTTTATCTTTTTGAGCACCCTGCACCATTCGTCCAGCATCTCGGTTTTGATGCCACTCGTCAAATCGTCTTCTTTGATCTGATTTTTCAAATCCATGTCGTCTTTCATGTTCCCATACTTGGAAACGCTCGAGAACCAATTGTCGGGTTTGCAGGAGAATTCGTACGGAGGGTCGGTCACGATGCAATCCACGCTCTTGTCGGGAATTTGCTTTATGAGCTCGTATGCGTCCCCCAAGTAAATCCTATCGAGTTCCATCGCCCTTCCCCAATTCCTCAAACTTCTTTCGGCTTGCGCATTTCGTCTTGCTTTCTTCCATTTTCATTTTCATTTTTTTCAATTCCCTCCATATCTATCGCGTATTCGTCGAAGCAACGACATCTATCGAGCTTCCGGATGAATTCCAATTCCCAATTTCCGCTAAATAATCTTTGTTCATTTTCAATACCCTCTGTCTATTTGTTCTTCATCCAACACGAATTCTTTGATAAACCATCTTGCGTAATCGTGTTCAATCATGGAACGTTCCACGGTCTTGCCTTTTTCAATTTGCTTTTTTTTCTTTAATTGAATACCATCCATGATGATGTTGTTTTTTGGTTCGCAATTTAAAAACCAATATTGCGTTGGTTTCTGATAAGCATCGCCATGTTTCGTTCTATCCAAATCGATTACTTTTGGCTTTAAACACCAATAGTTGGTCAAGTAATGTTGGCTTGAATAAGGGTTTTCGATTACCATTGCGATGTTTTTCCTCAAAGCGACAATAGCCAATTTCGTAATCAATTCGTAATTCCTATGAAGAGCTTTATGGTAATAAAGACAATCTTCCAATTTTCTCTCATCTGAATATTTTTTTTGTTGGAATGCATCTCCGCGGTAGAACATGGTTTTCTGGACTTCGAATTCGGTGCATGGGAAGAAAGCCATTGCGACTTCCCCTTCTTTGATGCCATCGAATATCGATTGCCCCCCCTCGTAAGCAACTTCTATTTCGTGGAACAAATCGACTACGTTATCGGTTTCATTGAATTGATTCAAAATATCGTAATCTTCCGCATCCACCCCCAGTTTTTTGAACTCTTCCTTGAATGTTCCGCTTTGTTCGAACAAACAATGCACTTTCTTCACCATTCGTATTCCCCCCATTCGTTTATGAATTCGGATAAGCCATCCGTTATCTTGGATACCCTAATCCAACATTTCCTTTTGGCGTCCAAGGAACGGTCTATGAACGAATTCCAAGCCTTCACCGCCATCGCCCTCGTCTGATAGACGTTCACGTCCGTCTTGCCATTGCATTGCGTCTCGATGATGTAATGCTCTCCCTCTAGTTGTGGCGTGGATAGTTGTCTAAGCCGTCTTCCCATTTGTCTTCCCTTTCGTGTTTCGCTTCCTTTTCTTCGTCTTCTTCCCGTTCCAACTTGTCGAATATCGCATCGTAGAGTTCATCGACAAGCCTTGTGGCGGTTTCGTCCAGATCGTTTTGAAGCCATTCCAAACGTTCTTTGGCGATGGTGCCGTCCAAGATGCCGTCCACGTCTTCTCGCTTCAAATGATAGTAGCTTTCTTGCTCGGTGCTGTCGTAGTCCTTGTCGAACGATTCCAAGTGGAACAAGACGCAAACCTCGCCTTGGCATTCCACGATGTCTTGGCAAAGGGATATGCTTGCGATGCTGTCTGCGTATTCCTCGCCATTCCTATTACATAGCGCCTTGAACAAGGCTCTTTCCTCTTCGATGTTCATTCTTAGCACCCCTCCGCCTTGTCCTCAAGCTCCGAAGTGTCCAAATCGATGATGTCGTCAAGCATCCAAGACAAATCGTCCAACCATTCTTGGCGCTCCTCTTGTTGCTGGGTGAGTTCGTTCCGCCCCTCGTAAGCCTCGATGTCCCCGCTTGCGCAATCGACATCGTTCTTCAAGTCCTCGAAGTCCGCCTTCAAGTCATCGAGCTTTTCGAGAAGCTCCTTAAGTCTCTTTCTGATTTCCGTCTTGGTCATGTGTTTGTCCTCCTTAAGAACACCTATATATTAATATCCCTTAAGGATAGTTGCAAGCACTTTTTTCACTTTCCGCAAAATATGTCAAAAGCACGATGAAAAGCCCACTTATCAATAGATACAACGTTGCCCCGACAACATCTTTTTTCTTCATAATCGAAAAAAAGGGGAACTAATCCCCCGTGCTCCCCAATCCGCCAACCCTAGTGCCTTCGGTCTTGTCATCGTCCACGAAAACCACGTAATGGAAGACGCCTTGCACGATTTTGTCGTTGGGGTTCAAGAACTTCGGCGTTCCCTTGTTCGTCCCTTGCCACACAATGCCGTTCTTGTAATCGCTGTCGATAACGCCCACGGCATTGTCCAACGTCACGCCTTTGTTAAGCGACAAACCGCTTCTATTGTACAAGAACAATGCGGTGTGGTTGTTCATTCCAACAACCCTAATAAGCAATGGAACGCGCTTGCTTTCGCCTTTGTCCATGTGCACCCCCACGGGAAGATGGAAATCGTATCCGCAACTTCCATCCGTGCTTCTAGTGGGCATCAATAGGCGATTGACGATGTCTTCCGTTTCCCATAGGGAATAGTTGTAACCGCATTCCTTGAGCGCCGTTTGCGCTTCATATGGGTTCAATTTCTCGAACTTCATTGTTTTTCCCAATAATTTTTTTCGAAGGTTATCTCGTATTGAACGCCTTTGAATTTGTATACATAGCTTAACTTGGATATCATGTCGTCTTCGCCGACTTCCATTCCGTTTTGATAATCCATTACCACATATTGCTTGTATTCTTCTTTCACGTAAAAGACGTCTCCATTTTCGCAATAGAAGATGTCCGTCCTTCGAATATGCGCTTCTCTTCCATCGAAATCTTCTTGCTCTCTTTTGTCAAACGTTTCGCCACCGAACACAACTATGCTTTCGGCATCGTCTTTCCATTCTATGTCTTCCGTTCCGTTGCATGAAACAAGCGACAAAAACGACAATGGCAATGCCAGCAAAACCTTTTTATCCATTTTCATTCCTCTTCTTTTTCTTTCTTCCCAATCAATTTCACCCCACGGCACTTGCAAAACGAAACCGTGTAGGGGCTATTCGGCAATCGTCCCCAACCGAAGCGCCGTACCGGTTCTCCCAAATTCAAGGTGACGCTTCTTGGCGACATTCTGATCACTTCGCATGCATATACCGCATACCCCGTCAATGGGCTCTTGGGGTTCGTGTTGGCGGTCAACGCGAATGCCACCAAGCAATACGGCGTTTCCAACGAATGCCAATCCAATGAAGGCATCTTCTCGAACGTCTCGTACGCTTCTATCGCGATGGGGTTTCTGATGCCCTTCTTCCATCCCATCAGAGCGATACCTTCAAGAGCTTTTTGATGTTCAAACGCACCGCCCCATTCGCGCGCCCAAGACTGCAACACCCTTGTTCAAGGTGGCAATAGTAGTTTGTCGAAATGCCCAATTTCATGGCGGTTTCCGCTTGCGTCAAGCCGAGCTTCTTGCGGGCTTCGGCCAATTGAGCGCCCCATTTCACGGCTTCTTCGTTATAGGGTTTCTTCGTTTTTTCCATCGTACACTTCCTCCATTCTTTCAAGTCTCTTTATCTTGTCTTCCAATGGCATGGGGTCTTTGAGGACGGCTATCGCCATCCTCAACCCGCTTATCGTCCCTTCATTGAAATACCGCTCGTATTCTTCGTAGAGCTTCTTCTTGCTTATCACCATCTTTTAGAAGGGGAGCTCCTCGGGGACGATGTCTTTCGCTTTCGCTTCTTCTTGTGGTGCTTCTTCGGCTTTGGCATCGTCTTCTTTCTTGAACTTGCTCAATATGTCGACATCGGTGACCCTTATCCCGACTTCCTCGCCCCTTGTCCCATCTCGTCTTTCGTACGCCGATTGGTAGAGCTGACCCGAAATGGATATGAGCGTCCCTTTCTTGATGTACTTCTCGAATATCTCGGCAACGCTGCTATATCCCCGGAATTTGAAGAACTCGGCGTGCTTTCCTTTTTCCTTGGAAAAGGTGTCGACCGCGAGCGTCCCGTTCATACATGGAACGCCCGTCGCTGTCTTTCTGATTTCAGGGTCTTTCACGACCCTTCCAACCATGCAAATTCGATTCAACATTCTTTATTTCCTCCTATTTAGAATGGCAATTCTTCGTCCAATACGTTTTCGGCATCGTCTTTCGTTTCGGCTTCTTGCGTCTTCTCTTGCATCATGTACGGTTCGTAGCTTTTGTTCTTTATGGCTATAAGCGCATCGATGGCTTTCTTGGCGCTATAGGCGCTTTCCATTGGGTTGTATCCGACAACCTTGGCGAATTCTTCCATCGTCATGTTCTTGTCGTTTAGAAGCTTGTTCATGAAGCCCACTTGCTTTTCCGTCGGCTTCGGCGCATTGGCGTATGTCCTAGGTTTGGCATAGGCTTGGCTAGGTTGCGCGCTTTGCGCATAAGGCTTGTTGGCCGTCTTGGGGGCTTCCAATTTCCCTTCGTAGATGTATAAGCCTATTCCGAAGCGCGCGATGGCTTTGGTAAGCCCGCGTTGCATGCTGTCGTTAACGTCACGCGCGTCCACCATTTCGATTTTCACGGCTTCGTTGCGGTTGTCCATGATGGGGAACGTTTCCACGTATTCGACCCCTAAGGCGCTTATGGCGCATTTCACCATGCCGAACCCATTGACGTTCCATAAGGGGTTTCCTTCGGGGGTTTCCACTAGGCGGTAGTTGGCATCCGGATATATTTCCTTCATCTTGCGCCATGCGACCGCCCAATTCAAATAGGCCAACTTGACTTTGCCCGTGTCCTTCCAATCGACGTCCTTTTCGTCCGCCCGCCATTCGTAGGCTTCCTTGAATTTTTCGGCGAGCAATTCCATTCGTTCCTTTTCCATTTTTAGTTTTCCTCCCAATCTACATTAAGCAATCTTGCGTATGCCTTCATCTTCTCGATGTTGGCTTGGCTTCCTATGAGCGTCACGTCCACCGCCGTCTTCTGATAGCTTTCCAATTTCTCTTTGATGGCTTCTTTCAAACGGTCTTTCGCAAGGCTTGTCGGAATGCCTTGCGCCACTTCGTCGAAGCTTGGCATTTCCCCATAAGGGAAGCTTCCATCGTCTTTCGGCGCTATCAACGAGCGGTAGTATTCTTCCATCTCGGATAGCTTCTTGGCTTTCTTTGCTTCCAAGATTTTGTTGGAGAATTCCTTGTTGGCGATTTCCAAGGGCTTGATGGCTTCCAACGCTTGCTTCTCAAGCGCCGTGAATGGCTCTAGGTACTTCTCCTTGGCTTCCTCGATATTCTCCTTGACGCCTTTGATGAAAGCGTTGTTGTCGGTTCTTATGTCTTCCACCGATCGGACGTTCCCTTGCGTCACGGCAAGGGCTTCCACCTTCTCTTTGCGCTTGTTGGCTTCTTCGGACAATCCGTCCAAATGGATTGCCAACTTCCCGTCTTGTGCGGTAATCAATTCCATGATTTACCCTCCTTATGCACTAATAATAATATCCTTTAAGGATAGTTACAAGAGATATTTTTATAAAAAAATAAAAACCCACGGGCACAACTCCGTGGGCTGTTTCAGGAGGTCAAATGCCACACAAGCACAAGACAACTATAATATAGGGCTACTTCAAGAATGCGTCAATGAACTTTTGGATTTCCGCTTCTTCCTTGCTTTCGTCCAAGACGGCTTGCCCATCGTTCTTGATTTTCCTAGTCATGTAGGATAATCGCACAAGCGATCTGATCGCTTTGTCGTAAAGCTTCTTGCGATACGCTTCCGCTTCGTCTTTCGTCCCTATGCGATATGTGAAGCCTTCCATCACGATGATACCATCCACTTGCGGGTTTTGATTTATGATGGTGACATCGTGCCAAATTGGGAAGCAACGGTCATGGGCTTTGGGGTTGCCGTTGTATTCGTAGCCGTCTTCGTAGACTTGCTTCGGATAATAGTTGATGATGTCCATTTGATTGGTTATGCGCCCTTGCTTCGAATTGCTTAAGACAAGTTCGTACAAAGCCAATTGCCGTTTCGTGAGTTTTTCCATTGCGTTCTTCCCTTTCCTCAAAAGTATTCTATCTTCCCGTTTTTCAACAATCGTTTTCTGACTTCCCCTTTGTCGTAATACAAGGGTCTCGAATATTCTTGGAACGTCTTTATTTCGTCAATCTTGATAGGCACCAAAAACAAGCGTGGGTTGGTTTGCGATTTGAGCCTCAGAATGAAGTCGTATGCGCCTTCTTCCGTCAATGCCAATGGCTTGGCTTTGTTCACGAATGGGGTAAGCATGGGTTCGATGTATTCCCTTTCGGCTTTCTCTTGCAAAAACCCGCTTTCCTTGACGTTCTTCATGTCGATGGCGTAAATCACGTACCAATAGCGTTTCCCCCCATAGAAGCGCTTCTTGCGGTAATCGCGTTGGTTCTTCATCTTGTGGGCTTTCTTCTCGCCGTATCCGTAATCGCGTTTGTTGTGGTTCAATTCGGCGTCTGCCCGCTCTTCGGGGCTTAGGGGTTTCCTAAGCTCCTCCACGGCGTCTTTCTTCTCTTCTTCCATCTAATCCCTCCCTTTGTTCGGATAGAACCAATAGGCATTTTGAATGGTGTCTTTGATGCCGTATGCGAACTTCTTCGCGTTCTTGGAATATTCGCCCTTCAAGAAGCGAACGCGGTCTTCGCACGTGGCTCTGTCGGGGTAGCGTTCTTCTTGCCACCCCAATTCGCCGATGGCGCGGTGCTTCAACACGAAGCGGTCAAGCGCATGGAACTTGTCCCTATTCGATGATTGTCCCATTGATTTCCTCCATGTCCTTTTGGAATTCGTAGAAGCAAGCCACCATGGGCGAAACGTCTTGGAATGGCCGAAGCGCGCTATTGAACGAAACGTTTTCGATTTCGTTTTCCAAAGTGCCGTCCTTCTTGTCGAATTCCACGATGCAAAAGCCGTATTGCGTGCCTTCCTTCGAATAGGCTTTGTGGAACGAATACGTGGTTTCGTCCCCGTCCGTGATGTCTTTGAACCCAAGCTTGGCTAGGGTGTCGATTGTCTTGATTGTCGCTTTCATCTTCTTGTCCTCCCTTTTAAATGATGAATTTGCCGTTTTCGTCCACGACGTTGTAGCCGTAGAAATAAACCCCATTGAAACTTCCCGTCCCTCTTTGGAGCGTGTTCGCCGTTTCCATGGCTTTCTCAAGCGTCTCGAATGGCTTGACGTCTTCCATTTTGGCACCATGGCTATAAGAGCCGTAGTAGTCCATCAACGCATCGTCTTTGACACGTCTTCTTTCGATGTAGAACTTCATTTGCTTCCTCCTTGGTTGTGGCTTAATCATATATCCCCTATGGATAGTATGCAAGAGCCAAAATCAAACTTGATTGACTTTTGGAAGATTTTCAAATTCGCGCAAAAAGAAAAAAAGCCCCGCAAAGGGCTATTCCGCGTCTTTCATCGCAATCTTGGCTATTTCTATGTCGGATGCGCTTTCGGGCGTCACAACGGCTTTTATGGCTTCTTGGCGTTCCTTTTCCTCGCGTTCGTATTGCGCTTTGGCGCTTTCTTCGTAGGACATCGGCTTGAATTCGCCCTTCGCCATGCAACTTAGGAACGTCTTCAATACTTCCGTCTTGTTTTCGATGATGTCGGCTTTGATGCGCACGTCGATGACGCTTGTCGCCCAACCAGAGCAAAACGAGGTGATGAAGGCGGTAAGACGGCTCACGAGGTTAAGCCACGCTTGCGCATTGCCCGCATCCATGAACTCTTTCACGGTCATGGTAGACCACAAAAACGATATGAATAGGCTGGAAACGATTTTCAAGCCCCTATTGATGAGCTTGTTGGTTTTCAAATCCCTCACGAACACGCCCGGTTGTTCCAACACGTCCTTGGAATTGGCTTTCCCATGCGCCGTCAAGTAGTAGCTGTAGTTGGTTGCGTCCAAGTTCAGGGAACCATCGAACAAACGCTTCACGATGTCGGCTTGTTCTTCGGTTATGCGCTTGATTATAACGCCGTTGGCTTGAAGCGATTGCTTGGTCAATTTCTCCAAGTCATGCGCTTCCAAGTTGTCGGCGATGGCTTTCGCCCATTGGTGCTCGAACCCATTGTCGATTAAGTAGCTTAGGCGCTTCTGATACGAGCGCTTGGCTTTGAACCAATCGAAGAATTGGGGGAAATAGATTTCGTTGTCTTCCATGGCTTTCCGCGCTTCGAAATAGCAACCCATGTTGGTTTGGTACAAACCGCCCGCTCTTTCGAGTTGCCTGTCTTCCCCCACGCTTTCGCCCATGATTAATCCGAACACCATGATGCCGACCAATATAAGCGAATTGCACAAATAGTCTTTCAGGTTCAGTTTGCCCGTGTCGAACGCCACGTTCACGGCGGTCATCACCACGATCAGAGCCAAGCCCATCACGATGGTGAACGCCTTGATGGCTTTCTTCATGTTCATGTTCTTTTTGAGTTTTTCCGCGAATGTGCTCATCTTTTCTTACCCCACCACCAAATCAAGATAGCCCCCATGGCGAAGAAGGCTAGGAATATGTAGACGTAAATCGCCCATTGGGAATAGAACCACGCAAGCACCCATTCCCAACCATTGGCGAAGCCGAAGCCGCACATGATGCACAATAAGCCGAACACGGCGAAGGCGATTGTGCCTATGATTGCCCACTTCTTCGAGAATTTACGTTCTTTTTTCGGTTTCATCGCTTGTCCCCTCCCTTGGCATCGCGCCATTTTTCGAAATCGGCGACGTATTCCGCCACCGCTTCTTCCTTGGAAACCCTTCTTTCCCCCTTTGGCTTATCCCAAAATTCTTGGAGCGCTTTCTTGCGGGCGTTAATCAGAATCGGAACCAAATCGGCTTGCTTGATGGTTCGCATGGCGATGTCCATCGACTTGTCGCAATTCATGAGTTCCTTCGAGAAGATGGAATTGAGCCATTCGTAGGCGGTTTCGTCCTTGCAAGGATATTCTTTTAGCCCAAGCAAATCCAACGCGTTCGCCCTCGAAGCCGTGTCGAATTCCCTTTTCTCGTCTTCGGTCAATTTCTTTCTTGGGTGCTTCTTCCGAAATTCGTGCATTAGCCTAGCCCGTTCGGTGTAGACCGTGCACTTGTAGATGTCGAAGCGCATGGCTATTCCCCTTTGAGCGCCTCTTTGAGCTTCTCTTGGTGCTTGAGCGCTTTCTTGGTGCGGTTCGAGATGGCGCAATAGAGCGTCATGTTCACTTCCTTGTTGACGTCATTGCCGAAAATCTTGGCGTTCTCGGCGATGCGCTTGTACAAATCGTCATCGAAATTCATGTTCTTCCTCATAATCGTTCCTCCCATTCACGGAAATTATAAGCCACCAATCTTCAAATGTACATGGAATGTTCATCGTTATTTTGGTAAATATTATTTTTACAATAAATAATATTTAAATTCCCCTATGTAAATGCAATCGTCATTTTCTTTACAATCGTGGGATTTTCTTTACAATTTTTCTTACAATTCGATTGAAAACATAGATGGAATGTGGGTTATTGCACCATTTCTTTACAATGTTTTTTACAATTCATAAATAAAGGTGGATAAGAAAGCGCATAAGAAAAATAGAAAAGGTTTTCTTATAATCTTTCTAAAAGAGGAATATACATTTTGCGTAAATGTATATTCCGAAAAAGAATTACAAAGAATTACCAAACAAAGACAACACGGCAGTGAATGAACGGATGATTGTCACCATTTTAAAGAATTACTGATTTTACGGATTATTAACATTCGTTTCTTTTGGAATACATATGCTTACGCTTATGTATCTTCGTTACGAATAGCTTTATTACGGAGTCTAAGCATTTACTTTGGTCAATTAACATATACGTTTCCTAAATGCTTTACTCAGTAACGAACAAAGGAAACATCACTATCCAAATAGAAAAACCCCTAACGGGGCAAAAAGAAAAGCCCTTTCTAACAAAGGAAAGGGGAAAGATAACTTCCATGCACGGCTTGCACAAGCCACAATGCCCTAAATAAGCGTTTTAAGGGGTCATAGACGAAGATTTGGCATTCCCCCAAGGAATTTACCATGCGAAAAGAAAAGAGCGCTTAGAGCGCCCTTTAGACGATTTGCGTCTTTTCAATCCACGGGATGGTATTCCTCTTTGGCTTTCGCCATGGCTTCTTCCTTGGCTTTGTCCTTGATGCCGTCTTTGGTCACTTCCGCTATGGCTTCTTGGTACATGTCCGCCTTCTTCTTGAAGGAAACGCTTGCCACGTTCAATCCCAATGCGCCGAATATGCCAAGCGAACCGCATAGCATTATCATGGCGATGTCGCCCAAGATGGACGATAACATGAAGAACACGAAGCCTATCGCCGCCCATCCCAAGCCCAAAGACAATAGCCCCGAAGTGCGTTCCGATTTGTCGTCTTTCTTCTTGCCTATCGACCACACGGTCAAACCCATAAGCGCCATGGCTATGGTTGCGCCCGTGCCGACTTTCCACCCTTCTTGGTTGTAGACGAAGTATTCGTCGAAGTTCACCGCCCCAATAACCACATATGGGAGCGCTATGGATAGGAATTCCGAACCGAAGCACGTGTATTGCAACGCTCGGTACTTATTCTTCGTTTGGCTCGCCGTCAATGGCTTCTTTTGCTTCTTCGGCTTCTTTTCCATCGTTGGTCTCCTCCTCTTTCTTCTCAAGCGCTTTGCCCGCTTCCTTGACTTGCTTGTTGCGGGAAGCGGAACAAACCACGTTCAACGCGCCTTTCAAAGCCTCCATGTCGCTTTCGTTCTTGGAAATGGTTTCTTCCAATTCCTTTTTCAAGCGCTCGTTTTCGGCTTGGTATTCATCGAGCGTCTTCTTGGTGGTTTCCTTCGTCTCTTCGAATTCGCCCCTAAGCTTCTTAAGGGCTTTTTTGCCGATGGAAGTGGCGGTCAAAAAGCGCCATAGGAAGATTATCACGGCGATAAGAGAGAAGCCCACGATTGGCAAGGGCTCGTTCATCCATTGCCACGCTTTCGAAGCCCAATCCGTGATTGGTTGCGCTTCCGTTGGCAATTGGGTTCCGATCGAGGAAATCGCTTCCCCAACGCTGTCCATCGCGCTTGAAGAAGCGCTTGAGATGGCTTCCAAAATCATTCTTTTTCCTCCATGGTTCTATAGCATAGGACGAACGTCTTGGGCATGGCTTCCATGTCTTTGACGTCCCCATTGCCGAAATTGTCCACGAACGCTTGGTATTCCTCGTCCGACAAGGTTTCCGCACCCGTGTCCAACACGTGCTCGAAATAGCATCGCGCAATCCATGCGGTTCGGATGTTGCAACGCTTGATGCGCGCTTTTTCCTTGGCGTCTTCCAAGGCTTTCTTGGCTTCGTCCCGCTCTTTCTTGCGCTTTAGGTTGGCTTCGCACAATTTTTGGTACGAAACCACCGAATTGTCTCGAAAATCCTTCACGTCTTGAAGCGATATGGGGTTTCCGAATTCATCGTAATTGACTATAAGGCTTTTCATGATGCCCCCTTTCTAATCCACAGCTACAACGCTGTCTTGCCACGCCGTGACGACTTCGGCGTTCGTGAACTCCGTCCCGTTCCACATGGCGAATTTCCAAATCGTGCCGTTGTAATACACGCAATTGCAAGCATCGCTCAATTTGTTCGTGGCGATTACCACAACGGGTGCGGGGAAATATTCGTTGGCGGTAGGCTTTATCACGGTCGATGCGTCTTGGGCGCTGTCCACCACCAGATTGTTCGCGCTGGGATACGTGAATGAAATCGAAAGCGTGGCGCCAATGGCGGTGATTGTGTGCAAATAGGTTTTCTTTTGGCAAGCGTCCAAATCGTCCAACAAAGCGATTGTGCCCGTCTTCGCTTGAAGCGTGTGGATGAAATCGCCGTCTTCCGAGGCGGGTTCGAATTCGATTGCGCCGACGCTCATTATTTTCGTATGCAATTCGTCGATTGACACGGATGTTCCGCCTTCGGTGACGATTACCCTTTCCCACGCCGTCCACGTGCCAGATTTATAGGTTCTGACGTAAATGGAATTCACGCTTTGATTTGCACCGGTAAGGTATTGCGCATAGTATCCGCTTGCGGTGCGTCTAATGACCAAACCGAAAGCGTCTATGCCCGTCGGTTTGTTGGTGACCGTGTTCGAACCGCCTGCGTAATAGGAAGCGCCGTCCGTCGTCAAATCGTTCAAGTTTTCGTTCGTCAAAGCGGTCGCTTCGTTGCTTGCCTTGATGGTCAAATCGCCGCTTCCCAAGATGGAATTCCCGTTTATGGTCTTGATGTTCGTCCCGCTTACGAGCTTGTCTTGAAATGGGTTTATAGAAATATTTGCGCTCGTTCCGCTTGCCGTAATGATTGCAAAACCATTGAAAAACGAAGTAGCAATTCCACCCCATACGCTACCGTCATCATCTGTAAGTTTTGATACTATCAAAAAATCGCCAAGGGTCGTTCGAATTATCATCGGTAATTTGGTTATTTCTTTTTCCAATGTGTATGTGCCGCCCGCATTTGCCGTAGCGTTTATCACTTCGATGTCGGTGTCGATGTTCCCTTCGCCAAGCAACGATTGAGAATTGATGGTTTTCAAAAATTGCCATTTTGCGCTTTTGTCCGCTTTGGATACGA
>ERZ808245.246-NODE-246-length-30161-cov-3.593569_pt1 | contig 30161 bp, 47 predicted proteins | sample MGYA00521243_ERZ808245 | MGnify/ENA primary metagenome ERZ808245 (study PRJEB31516, sample SAMN03275576) | gut metagenome | biome: mammalia-associated habitat; material: feces | host: Papio cynocephalus | place: Kenya | collected 2012-07-07 ... | reverse complement strand
ATTAAAGGGTTTAATAAGTTGTGGTGAATTAGATGGGTTATATGTATAAGGTTGATAACGCTAAAATTACAGAGCGAATGATAGAGCAAATTAAACAAAATGAAATGCTTGATAGAATCGCTGATAAGGTTTATGTTGAGTATTTGAAAAGCGAAAATAAGCGTCTCAGGGACGAAAATAAATATTTGAGAAAATTGATTGCAGGATATGAAGAATATATGGGAGATTGATTATGGCATTTGAATATAGATTTGGTAAAAAGAAATCTGATACAAATATACCTGAACCTACTATCAGTCCAGAAAAATTAGCTCAGATTCGTAAACAAATGCATGACCTTGGCTTTAAAACTAAAAACGATTTAGAGGAAGAAGTTAAGATTTTAAAAGAAGGTAATATGTGGCTCGTTCAAGAAAATGAGTTTTTGAAAAGTAAAGTGGAAAGACTGGAAAATAAGATTAGAGTGTTGAAGAAAATTTATGATGTTGTTAAGGTTGAATTTGTTGATGGGGATTTGGATGTTGAAAATGGAAAGAGAATGAAAAGAAAATGAATAATAAAGAAATTATGACTGTTATAGATTCTGAGCATTATCATGAATTGCAGAATAAAGCTGAAGCTTTTGATAAATTGATTGAAATTGTTTGTCGTGATGGCGTTAAGTTTCATCAGGAATGGAATAAAGAAGAGATTAGAAAATGTGTTAAAGGCGGAAGTGTTAAGGTCGGAGAGGTTATTGGAGAATGGCATGGAGAGATTAAATTTGATGGCGATGAGGGACAGAAGGATTTTAGTGAGTTTGTCGGGGTTATGATTGACGGGATGGATAGGGAACAGAAGAGGAAGGTTTTGGTAGAGTGAGTAAAAGATTAAAGGATAAGAGACAAAGGATAAAGTTTTAGATATAAATTTAGACAGAGCTTCGATTAGAAGGCTCTGTCTTTTTTATTTTTTTGTTTTTAAAAAATTTTTTAAAAATTTTTATTTCTCCCTTTACTTTCATGTCATATGTAGTAGAAATACAAAAAAGCGAATTACGGTAATGTAATTTCACTTGTTTCTATCTTCAGCAAAGTCAAAGAAATGAATGACAAGCTCAAAAACAAATCATTCATCTCTTTTGCTTCATATATTCCTTTATTCCGAATTAAATTCCCAGCTAATTCGGAATAAAGGAGAATGAATTTCTGTTTCTCAGGCAAAACGAGAGAAACAGAAATTCCTCAATAGTCATTATGAAGCCTATAATTCATATTGACTTTTATCCTCGAAGAAGGGAGGATTTACAATGTAGATTGTAAAATCTATAGATAAGAATAATGGTGTAATCAGCTATAGCATTATTCTTGATGGTTCTTGGATTCTCTAAAATCCTTGAATCTCCTCATAGAGAAGAAATATAGGTTTCTTCTCTATGTTTGTATTATATCACTTGATAGGTTATTTGTCAAGTGTTTTATAATAAATATTTCTTATCATCGTCAGGTTACAAGACGTTAAAACCAGAAAGGAAATCAGTCATGACCAAACTTGAAAAGAACAACCTCAATGCCATCGAGGACACCAACGCTACCAACGCCAAGATTGACCTCGGCATTGTCGAGGACAACAAGGGTTACGCTATCAAGCGTACCAATAAGATTCTCGCTCTGTACTGGGGTGAAGATAAGGTTGTTGTCCTTGACAGCAACATTTATTCTTCACTCGCAACCGAGCTGTTCGTGGAGTATATCAAGTTCTGATATACTAAATCCCGAAACAGGGAGAGAGGGTAAAATCTCTCTCTCTGTCTGTCGTAGCTGGTTACTACGGCACTGATGATGGGAAACCAACACAGAATCTTCACACCAGAAAGGAGAACAGTAAAATGTTCGCTCTCATGTTTATCTCTATCGTTTTCAGTATCATCTTTTCTCTTGGTATCGTTGCTGTAATGGCAATGTACCTTATCTATCGCCTCACAGGAGGAAAGAAGAGCTTTATGTGGTACATTCGCCACATCTAACTCTTCAACTCGTCTCTAAAGGATTCAACGAGTATAAACAAATGAGTCCTATTCCACAAGTCTCGGCAATAATAAATTTTAAAGTCTCCCTTGAGAAAGGAGCGAAAGGAATCAAAAAAAGTGAATACGGAGATGCGTAACAAGGTCAACAAACTCATCCACGTAGATGGTTACTACGCTGTTAAGAGCAATGATATGTATCGCCTTGACAGAGTGAAGGGTAAGTTAATTGCTCTTCTAAAGGACTCAAACGAGTTAAAAACCGTTATAAGAGAATTTGACCGTACAATGTATTATTATTATAATACATTGCATTGCGTGTAAGCATTGTTAAAGCCCATCATCATAATTGATGGTGGGCTTAATAGAGTGCTTAGTTCGTAGCTAAGACTCCATCCTAAAGTGACCAATTAGGATATTAATAACAGCTAACCCCACTTAGCTTGTTACAAGAAAGGAGGAATTCATGGAAGACAGTCTTATGAACAAAATGAAGATTGATGCTATTCTATTATAGAATATCACTTCTGAGTTTGAATTTAATTGGTATACGCAACACATGAGTGTTGATTCGCTAATTGAATTCTTCCAGATTGATGTAACTAAGTTAGACTTAGACTAATCATCCATGTCAAAGAGGTATGAACTGGTCAAACATATCTCTTTGATATTGCTCGATTGAGCGTTGTTAGAGCGTCAGAAGGAGATAACTTCTGACGTTCTATAGAGTGCTTAAGCAAGTCAAATCAGCACTCAGAAAGGAGGTAGTAATATGCGCATTACTATCGACGTTGTACGTTAGTACAACATAGTGGCATTCGGTATTATTATCGGAGGTTATCTGGTAATAATCTGATATAAATCCACAAGAGCAGTTAAGATTGATGTGACAGCATCTTTCTTAACTGTCTCTGATTATAACACACTTGGCTATATTTGTCAAGTGTTTTATATAAAGTTCCTGTAAACAATTTTATAAGGCTATAAGCCGAAAGGAGAACAGTATGGATTCTAATATTATGACCAAGAAATGCAAATCTCTGGTTGAGATGGGGATTTGTAATGGCAAGTCTTGTAAGACTTGTCATTACAATGAAGAGAGTAAGCCCAAAGAAATTGCTCAGTCCATTAACTATGGCGCAGTTAAGCGCTATAATCAGTCTAAGACTGGCAAGATTTACCGCACCGAAGTGATGCGGTTCTAATAAGCATTGTTAGAGGGACAGAGCCGAAAAGTTCTGTCCCTCCATAGAGTGCTTATTCGCAGTATAAGCAACTCATGCGATACGCTTTAATAAGCGCACCTCATCGCTATCACCTGAAAGGAGAAGCGGAAACGCAAATTATTTATCATGTTTTGTATTATATCACTTGGTAATGTATTTGTCAAGTGTTTATAATAAATATTTTTTATTTAGACAAGGAATAAGTCTATAACACCAGAAAGGAGCCAGAATTATGGCTAACAAAAACATCAACAAGACCATCATCACTCGCACCAACATCAGCACTGTTGCTTGCAAAGAAGAACTGCATAAAGCTCTTCAGCCCGTTGAAATCGGATTTGAGAATCAGGCTTATTTAAAGTCTGTTCTCGCCTCTATCGAAAGAGAACTTGATAAGCTCGATTACAAGCGCAATTGGGCTGTCAGGGAAATCCCTCTGGATATTCCTGAAATTGACCTCGATTATCAGCGAGTCCCGTCTGACTCTGAAATTGCCAAGATTATCAACAATTTCAACATGAATAAAGTTGATATTAAAATGGCGAGCATCCGTAGAGATGAGAATGGCAAACTTCATCTTTACATTGTCGATGGGTATCATACTCTCATCGTTTTAAGACTGCTTCAGGAAAAGCATCCCGAAATCCAGTTCAAGATGGCATTAAAATGCTTTGCTGGGCTTACTAAGAAACAGGAGGCTGACATTTTCAGCACTCAAAACGAGCTTCATACCAATATCAGAGGATATGAACGCTATAAAGCAGAGTTGGTTGCTGAAAAGCCTTGTGCTTTAGCCATTCAGCGTCAGCTTAAAGCTTTCAATTTGACTACCAAAGTTGATATTGGTAGCCAGCCGAATCGCGTTCACAATGTCAATGCAATTGAAGAACTTTATCGTATCTTCAAAAAGAATGGCGAAGAAGGTCTTCATTATACTTTCAAACTCATCGAAGATGCTGGGTGGAGAGATTCCACTTGGGCATATAAGCAGAGAACCCTTGGCGGTCTTTCTTGTACTTTTGAAAAGGGGCAGAATCCCAATGCAAGAGCTCGTCTGCTTTGTGCAATGAGCGCAAGCACTTGTGAAGAGTTCTTAGCTCTTGCAACCAGTGAAATTGGAGGAGGAGCAGGAGACCATTATGCTGACAAGGTTAAGAATTATTGCCTTGACCTCATGGGTTAAACATAAAAAAGAAAGAACGACTCCCGCAACGAGTCGTTCAATCTTTTCCATTCTAAAAAAGTCGCTCCCGTATAGTGCGACAATCCCTCAGTTAGAGGAAGAAAGGAAGGTGATTCAATGAAGAATCTAAAGTAGCTTGACTACAAATTCAATGTTTACTATTTTACAATAGTAAGCTGTGGCTTCATGGAGCTCTAATTCATTGAAGCCAATTCCTACAAACCAATAGCCTCAAGGAGTGAGAGAATAATACGGGATTCCTCACTTCTTGAGAGAATTATACCATAACATTTAGCGTTTGTCAAGTATTATTTACAAATATTCGGAGGTTATGAAAAATGAAAAATCAGGTCAAGGAAAATATCGGTCTTATCGTTGCTTTGGTTACAACCCTTTGCAGTATCTTCATGTTCTATCTTGGATGGGACATGGGCGAAAAGTCCTATGCCATCAAGGACACCACTCTCTACTCTGAGGAAGATTTAACTGGCTCTTATAACGTAGGTTTTGAGGACGGCTTACATGAAGCTGAAGAAGCTTCAATGACAAACCACACTGAGATTGTAGAGTCTTGGCTCTGCAATTTAGAATCTGTTACTATCAATAACGAAGTGGTTCATATTATTGATGGGAATGGAGAAGAATGGGTCATTACCACGGAATAAAGTAAAAATCAAAAAAGAAAGAGCAACCTGCCCGTTGCTCAATCTTTTTCACATAGTCCTTCCCGTATCGCAGGACAACCTCTCTGTCTTGAGAAAAGAAAGGAGTGAAATAATATATGCGAAAAATGAAGTAGCTTGATTACAAATTCAATGTTTACTATTACGTCGTAGTTTTGACTGGCTTCATGGAAGTCTGATAAATGAAATATAAAGTAAACTGTCCCTACAAACTAATAGCCTCAAAGAGTATTGAAAGAATACGGGATTTCTTTACTCTTTGAGAGAATTATAGCATAACTCTTAATATTTGTCAAGAGAAATTTAACAATAAAAATAAAAATGAAAAGGAGAAAAAGAAAATGACGCTTAAAGAAAAACAGGAGTACCTCCGCAAAAATGCAAATCTCTGCGTTACTTGTAAAAATAAAGAGATTTGTATGTATCACAAGCAGTTTAATACAAAAAGAGTGGGATATTGGTACGACCACGGCATATATTTCAAGGTTGACCAATGTATTCATTACAGAGAAAAGGAGGTGGAATAATGAATCAGCGCAAATCCAAATACCATGTTAAAGCCTACATTGCCCAGCTTGGAGGTCAATCCAAGCTATATGAAGGCGACGTAGTAGCAAGAAGCATAAAAGATGCTTACGCCAGATTTGGTTATGTTATTAAAACAACCAAGAGGGGTTTGGATTCTTCGGCTAAAGTGACAGTCAAACCTGTTGACTGTTACTTTAAGTATTATTTCTAAACAAAAAGACAAGCACTCATTTGTGCTTGTCTGATTGTTCTTATCACATAAGAAAGGAGGACTTCCAAATGCGTAAGATTTAGTCAATAAACTATTTCTTCAATGTCACCGTGGTGTCACATATCCTCGGTGGTAAGATTGAGGTCTAACAAGTTCACCACAACTTAACCCAATCTCAGTTAAAGAGCTCTGAGTTTCATTCGCTCATCTCTTTAACTGTTGAAGATTATAACATAGTTTATTTAGCTTGTCAAGAGAAATTTACCCAAAAAAATCTAAAAAGTTTTAAAGGAGAAATCAGAAATGAAATTCACAGCTTTTTGTCCCAATCCCCATTGTATTTCTCATAAATTTACAGTAATGCAAAACGGCATTGTTCAATGTAAAAAATGTCAACAGCTTTGGTATCAAAAAGAGCTAAAAATTTGTTCTCAATTTGATGAGGACGAAATGAAACTCACGTCCAAAACTAAAAAGGAGGCTAAGTAAAATGACCGCTATGACCGCAAGATATATGAACGAGGCTATCAATAACATTGATAGCAACAACAAGCTCAATCTTCTGATTGATACTCTTGAACAGGCAGACATTAAAGCTTTACTCAAAGGTGATACAATCACCGTTTTTCGTAAGTTTCAACTTAAACGGATTGAAGATTATTGTGCTTCAATTCATTTTCCGATTCGTGTTCAACCTTGTATTGATACAAGTCTCGGTGATTCTATCTGGGCTTACAACATTAGTAAGGTGTTTGATTGCAAAAGGAAGGAAGAAAATCCCCAAAGGGGCAGATATCATTATTAATAACAAACTAAAGGAGGTGAAACAAATGGGAATGAATGAACATGAAGTTTTTCAAGCCCAGCGTCACAATAAGATGGTAAAGGGACATGGAAAATTCCGATACTATACAAATCGAGCCTTTAAAGATTCACGCCTTAAAGAGAAGCCCAAGAAAATCAGTCAACCTTTGAAGGATTTGACTGAACGTTATATTCATCATGACGATGAGTATTATATGTATAAAAAAAGGAGAAAAAGAAAGGAACAGGGCTAAACCTGTTCCTAATCTTTGTGAAACTCAGTCCCGTAACTGTTCACATAGATACAACAATCAGAAAGGAGTGGTTGTTGATGCGTAAGCTAAGATAGCTTGATTATACGCATAATATCTATTACTTTGTAATAGTACTAACTGGTTTCTTAGAGCTGTAATCTAAGAAATTAGAATGCGTCACGAGAGATGAAGCAAGGAAGTACGGGCTTCAAGTTTCATCTCTCCACCATAAAAACTCCAGCCCCGTAAGCTGTTCATATAAATGAAACCCTTGTCTAAGGAGGAAAGGAGATGAAAGCCATGTAGAAAACTAAGTTTGTTGATTACAAATTTGGCATTTATTACTATGTAATAGTGCTTACTGGTTTCCTTGAGCTATAAGAGAAGAAATCAAAATTAATATCCTACAGAGTTGAGAGGTTACGGGTCTCTTGACTCTGTAGGTATTGTAACACATCAATAACCACTTGTCAAGAACTTTTTTAAAAAAAGAAAGGAAATTATTATGACTAAAAACAAAATTTTATCTTTTTGTCTCGGTGAAGAAGGCAGTACTGCCATCTTCTGCGAATCCCGTGAAGAATTTTTTCAGTATATCAACGAAAAGATTGATGAAGCTGAAGAGCGCGGTCAGGAACATTTTGATATGACCATTGAGAAGACTGAATGTTAAGGAGGAATAAATAATGATTAAAATGGTTCAGGATTTAACTCGCGATGAGCTTAATGAGCTCAAGTCCAATTTCTTTTACCAAGATGAAACTCAGGATATTAACGAGGGTACATTTAGTACCCCCGAAGAGATTCCTGATGAAATCATCTTTGAACACTATGATGGTGTAACCTTTGTAGAAGAAGATTTCTTCTGCAATGTCCATTAAAATAAGCTTAAAAACCTATTGACAAATCATCTTAGATGATTTAAAATAAACTCAAATAAAATTTTGGAGGTATGAACAATGAAAAGCAGAGAACCTATTCGTCACATTTGGCAGAACTACGAACTCAATCTTAAGGATTGGAAGGAGGGATTGCTTGAAAACAGGGAGCTTAATAACCTCCCTGTCGATGTTGATGACAACACTCTCACGGAAGAAATGTACGAACTCAATTTCGATTATCTCGATGATGAGCGTGTGAATCTCAATATCAACACAGAAGGTCGAATTGTCTGTCTTGCAGACATCGGACTTTGGAATGGTCGGAGAAGGGGCTACAAGCTCTACGGTCACAATATTGGAGAATGTCTTAAGTTCTTCAAGGATTGTGAATACGCTGACTTCTATGTGGATAGGTACGATTTTAGATGCGACCAGACGCATCATGATGGAAGTATTTTCGGCACGTTTAGAGAACTTAAGCCTACTATCAGCTCTGACCAAGCGGATAATTTCCTATGGAAAGTGCATAATGGCACAGCTACGAAGCAAGACATTACGAGATATACTCGTTCCCTTGCTCCGTATATTAAGAAGGTATATGGGTGGAAGTAACTCTTTCACCCTTACCTTTAAAAAGATTTTAGATTATTTAATCTAAAGTCTTTGACAAATCTAAAATTCTGTGATACAATTATCTCAACAAAAAGCTGGCGAGCTTAAACGCAGAAAGGAAATATTATGGGTATTCTTCAGTTCAATAGTGAGAAAGTTGCTCCTATCGCCTCTCGTTTTGACAATGTTCAGCGTACTGTTTTCACTGATGGTGTAGGTAAGGACATCACCTCTGCTGGGAATCTTGCTCAGGCTCTCGAACTTTCTGGGCTCAACTATAAGGTTGAGAAGTTCCCGTTGCAGTTTACCCAGCCTGTTGTTCAGATGATGGGAGATAAGCAAATTATGGTTCAGACTCCTTATGCAATCAAGGATAAGGTTGCAACGGTTCGTACTGATACCATGCAGTCCCTTGGCATTGTTTCTCCCAACTATGAGATTCTGAATAACGAGGACGCTTTTGACTTTCTCGATTCTCTTGTGGAAGAAGGTGCTCACTTTGAAACCGCAGGAAGCTATGGAACCAATGGAGCTAAGAACATCATTACCATGAGTACGGAAGGAATGAATATTCTTGGTGATGATTATAAGCCTTATCTCCTGCTTCAAAACTCTCACGATGGAAGTAGGGCAATCTCCATTTCCTATGTCAGCATTCGCATCTTCTGTTCCAATTGCCTTGCTCGTGCTCGTAAAGGCATGGTAAATGAAATCAGTATTCGCCACAGTTCTTCTATGAATCATAAGCTTGAGGCAGCACGTCTCACTCTTATGGGACAGAAGCAGTATCTTGAGGAGTTCAAGAAGGAGTGTGAGGAATATGCAAAGATTGATTTCAGTGAAAATCAGTTCTTTGAGATGGCAAAGGAACTGTTTCCTGTTCATGCTGAGGATAAGGACATTATCCAGATTCGTAACCTTTGTCAGATTGATTATCTAATGAAGTGCTATAAGGCTAATGACCTTGATAACTTTAGTAATCGTGGAATTCGCGCCTTACAAGCCGTAGCAGATTTTGAAAGCCATCCTGTCGCGCTTCGCACTGCAAAGACTCCTATGGGCTTTACCGCTGTTATCAATGGTATGCCTCTTCTCAATCGCGTGTATGATATTGTGGGTGAGGCGGCGTAAGCCTCACCTACTTATCAAATAAAAAATCTATTTTAATTTAAAGGAGAATTATCATGAACAAGAACGAAGCTATTATCAAGTTAAACCGTATTGCCAAGGGACGTTTCTTTAATATGGGATATGTTTCTGATGTGCCTCTTACGGCTAAGGCTAAAAAAGAGGGAATCATTGTCACAAAGAAAACTTATGGAACTTTTAGAGTGGGAATTAATCGCCTTAATACAAAAGCAGTTAAAAACAAAATGGCACAAGGATATGTTCCCCAAGCAAGAAAATGGGGGGAATATTTAGACGGGTCAGATAGAATCCTTACTCATACAGACAAAGAGGGGCAAACAAAATTTTATGTGGTTTTGCATTCTACCCCTAATCATTCAAAAGTAAAGTATTATCTCAATGGTAATCCAATTAAAAAAGATGTTTTAGCTTCTACTGGATATGTGCAAAATTCCTATTTTAACAAGCTATCAGAAAAACCCGATACTATTACTGTCAATTTGGCAAATATTTCATTTATTGATAAACAAGGAGATTAACAGTGGACAATAATAAAGAAATAAAAATTGGAGATGTTTATGGTAAATTAACTGTTATAAAACAATCATCTACTGTTCCTGAATTATGGGAATGCGAATGCCAATGCGGTAACACGCGAATAGTTAGAGGATGTGAACTTAAAAATGGCCATATAAAATCTTGTGGTTGTTCTACTCGCAGATTTGAAGATTTAACAGGCAAAACTTTTGGCGAATTAACTGTTTTAAGACAAGACAAAACAAAAACAAGAGTTTATTGGATTTGCCAATGTTCTTGCGGTGTTCAAACAAGCGTAAGAGCCACTCATTTAAAAAGCGGATTGATTGTTACTTGTGGTATTCATCAAAATCATAGAAGGGGAAATAAATATGAGATAATAGATGATATAACAATGGCAGTTATTCCAATTAATAGCGACACAAAATATTATTTTGATAAAGAAGATTATGAAAAAGTTTGTACTCATACATGGCGAGTTACTGAACATGGGAATTATCTTAGGTCTGCTGACCAAGAAAATATTGCTTTTCATCGTTTAGTAACAGATTTTAAATGGAAGATTGTAGACCACAAAGATAGAGATGTAACCAATTGTAGAAAAAATAATTTAAGAGAAGCATCTTCTGCTGAAAATCGTTACAATATGTCTTTAGCTAAAAATAATACAAGTGGCGTTATTGGAGTATACAAAGAAATAAAACCATCAGGCACTTTAACTTGGCGTACCAGAATAGCTTGTAATGGATATATTTACAGAAAAACTTGGCGTTCTTTTGAAGATGCTGTAAAAGACCGACTTCAAAAAGAAAAGGAACTTTTTGGGGAATTTGCTCCCCAAAAACATCTCTTTTCTCAATATGGAATTGAGGACTAACTAAAGCAAAAGACAGGTAGCCCACAAACTACCTGTCTTTTAGTTTAAGCTCCTGCAAAGCTTAATTCCCTCTTTAAGAGAGAAAGGAAGTGATTCTACATGAGTAAAATCAAACATATTGATTATACTTATAACACCTGTTAGGTCGTTATTATTAAGCATAGGAATTAATCCACCAATTTAATTTCTTGCACAAGTCACAATCTATCTGAAGTTGCAGGTCTCTTTTAGATTGTGATTTGATTATAACACATTTCTTTTCATTTGTCAAGTAAAATTCACAAAAAATATTTGGAGGTATTTAAAATGGTTAGAGAGTTTAGAAATGACAATGGCATCACTTATCAGATTATCGCTGAAAACAAGAAACTTGACCGTACCTTGCTTTGCAACTGGACTAATGATGGAACTCCTCGATATATCGGTGCATGGGGCATCGACCATCAGCGTAAGTATTGGTCTCAAGGTCATTATTTTATGGACAATCTTCAAGCAGCGGTTGATTATGTTTATGGCAAGGATAACAAGACAGAAAATTCTGACCATCATGTTTCCATTGGGGATTTTGTTCGCACTCTTTCTAAGGAAACGCAGATTGCAATTTATGATATATCTAAAGGAGAATGGATTGTCGGTTGTGATTGCGCTTATAATTCGGTCGGTTTTTGGGATTGGAGCAATCTGCCAGATGATTTGTTCGTCGAAAATGTTGAACTTCATCACGACCCCGATGCAGGTGATGGTCTTTGGATTGACGTTGCACCTGACCCCAGAGATTGAGAAAGGAGCAAGCCTACACTTGCTCCAAACTCATAAACAAGGTGTCCACACACCTTTTCATATAACTTCATTTTAAGAAGGGAGATGATAAAATGAAGAAAATCATCTGCGTTGACTATTAGTTCAATGCAGTCGCAATTGAAATCTATCAACACCGTAATTAACAGTTAAGATAGTGAGTATGATATACTATTTGAAGCTGCGGATATGTCGCGCTCTATGGTCTGTCATTACCTTTCCATATCATAGTATTGGGAATGTGGATTTTCCCTCTCACTGTGAATAGTATATCATACTCTTTCCTTTTTTGTCAAGTATTTTTTTCAGAAAACGTAAAAATTTAGGAGGTTAGTATTATGTCTTACACTCTTTATCATGGTTGCGTTAAATCCGCTGTTGAGCCTATCGTTCATGGTGAATATGGGAATGACTTACACGATATTATTCACCCTTGGACAGTATCAGATGGAACGTCTATCTTTTTCCATGATGCTACTCTTATGAAAAAATCTGAATGCATCTATGATGATGACAACGAAACAGCAATTCAATATTGTCTTGAGCGTTGTAATGAACAGGCTCAGATTCAGAACGCTTGCCTACCTCATCCATTTGATACGACTTGTGTTCTTGAAATTACGTTCTATACAGACAGCTTCGATGAACCTGTTAATTCTTGGGAAGATATTTGCGTTCCAGATGATAGTTGTCCCAATATGGATTCTGCTGTCTGTATGTGGGCGGATACATTTAACCAGCTTGTTGAAGAAGGAAGAGTTAAATTTAAGGTTCACGAGTTTGAATTCTTCCCAAAATTAGCTTTATGCTATATTGCTGGATTAACCGCTAACAACCCCATTTTCAACAAATCTTGCCTTTCAATGAATGAACTTAAAGCTTGTGAAATTCTCTCAAGTGATGGTTTTTTCTGTGAAGATTTACTTCATCCAGAAAAAATTGACGAATATGAAATTTTACCCATAAATTTTAAAGAACTTTAAGGAGGTTTATCAAAATGAAAAACAAAGTCTATCCTGTTAAGTACGCAAAGAAATCCAGTATTTCCCCAGCCCTTAAGTCTCATATTGAATCTTTTCCTAATGCAGGTCCTCATCCCAATATCACGGGTATGAGACGTGTTTGGGGAGAATCTAATCAACGTAAACTTTTTCTCATTATGATGGGTTCTTACCTTTATAATGTGAATTGGTATACCTATTCTCAGGTTTAACTAACTCATTAACCATAACCATAAACAACAATAATTTTAAGGAGGATTTTAAAATGGTTAAGGACAACACTTACAAAACTTCTGGTCACTTTGGTCTTTGGAGCATCATTGATTTTAAACGTATCAATGACAAGGTTTATTGTCTCCTCGAAAACAACAGCTTAGGAGACGAAACTCCTTGTGTTGTTGTCGATGGAAGTGAGGTGAAAATGATTAAACGCAAGATTGGAGCCGTTCCTGAGTTCCAGAAAGAAATCTGCGAAACTTATGACGGACTCCTTTTCGCTTTGAACGAGAATGAAATCATCACAAACGATGAAATGGAGTTTCTTGAAAATGGAGGTGAGGAATGTGACCCTGTAAAGAAATGTCCCAAATGTGGACGTAATCTTTATCCGTCCCAGATTGATGGATACACTTATCAATGTTTCCACTGCGACGAAGATTTCTACGACATTGAAGTTAAGTGAATAAGGGGTAGATAACTATCCCTTTATTTAAGCATCCAAAAACAAATTTTAATTTAAAGGAGAATTATCATGGAAATCAAGAACACTATCAACAACATCAAGGTCACTGTCGAATACGATACTCACGAGGATATGGAGCTTACTATGGCTTTGAATAAGCTAACAGAAGCTAAGAATGAATTCATGAACGCTGACAAATTCTACACTCCTAAAATCGAAGCTATGGGAGAAGCCAAATGGATGGCTATTTGCGAACAGCTTAAGCCTCTTCTTAGGGTTATGCAAGAAGCTAAAATCGACGCTATTCGCGTTTTTTATTCCGCAGATGATACAGCGATTCAATATAGCATTGCAATTAATGCAAATACTGAAAGTATGTATTTTATGGGTTGTGGGTGGAACGAGAATCTTTCTATTGCTCATCCCACTTTTAGTCCTAATAACTCTTTACAGGCATTTGGCATTAGTAAAGCTGGTTTTATCACTCGTTGGGAAGAATATAACATTTACACAAATCTTCGTAGCAAACTTATACACCGAATTGAAGAAAAAACCGAAAGAATGAATTTTAAAACTAAAAGCCTTGTTGACCACTTCGCAGATGTTCGCGACCATAACTGAAACCAATGTCTAATATTTATATTTTAATGGAGGAAAGTTTTATGCCTACTGTTCGTACTCTTATCCCTCAGTCTTTCTCTCGTAAAGACACCGCAAACTACACGCTTGACGATATTAGAAAGGAGGTGAATGAAATTTGTGTCTGGTTGGATTATATCTGGGGACACGAAAAGCAAATGCAGAAAGTCCAGTTCTATCTTCAGTGGAATGAAAAGCCCAGACCCAAATCCATCGGTCTTTGTCATAGAGACCATGAGTATAAATATGTACTCACATTCTCCCATCGGTATTTTGAAGTCGCTCTCCCCAAAGGAGTGCATGAAGTAATTCTTCATGAGGTTCTTCATGCTACTAAAGACGGAATGAAACATACAGGCGAATGGAAATATAAGGCTAATTATGTTTCCAATTTCACAGAGTTTAAAGTAACTCGATGCATTAGAGAAGAAGATGCTCCTGCATGGTTTGCAAAGGAAGCTTCCGCTCAACTTGGGGGTATAAAATACCAAATCATCTGTCCTGACTGCAACAAAATTGTTGCTACAAGAGCAAGAGCTTGTAAGCTCATTCAAAATCCGCAACGTTATCGTTGCGCTGTTTGTGGATGTCGCAACCTTCAAATCAAAACTTTGTTCTAATTTTTAAGGAGAAAATAAAAAATGAAAAAGTATATCTCTACGGGCTACGCATGGCTGGACAACAGCGAAGTCAAAACTCAGCTTCATATCTACACATTGGATAATATTGAAGAATGGTATGATATTACCGATGTCATGACGACTCAACAGGCTGCGCAAGAATTCCTTTCTGAATTGGGATATGTTAGTGATACTATCCCCGTTGAACCTCTTGCTGGAAAGACATACACAACCTATGATATTCACCTCGCTGGTGATTTCCTTATCGTTGAGGAAACTGCTACTATTGACGTCTAAACAACGTCCAAAACAAATTTAAGGAGGCTACAAACATGGCTAAATACAACGTTATTTATGGAGATTATTTCTATCTTAAAACCCTTCATGACGAATTTGGGCGAGAACTTAAAGTTTTTGCCCCTGTCGTTGATACAGGAAAGTATATCATCGAATGGAGAGCTAATACTCCTACAGAACATTTTGATTATGTTTCTGTTCTCATTCAATTTAATGCTCCTTATATGTTGCGCCTTACAGATGATACTTATAATATCATCAATGTCTTTCGTCACGGACGAAATTATAAGTCTCCTAAAATGACAAATAAATATCGTCTTGTCATTGACAAAATCGCAGCACAGATTCGTTCCAATTAACAAAAATTAACAAACAATTCAATTTATTTAAGGAGGTACTACAATGTACATTATTCAGTCTGACATCACTTCTAAGAACACTTCCATCAATTCCAAGAAGCTTCCCGCTATCTATAATCGCTTGGATTGGGACGCTCTTCGTGAACGTTGGAATAAGCTTACTAAGTTTGACCGCACTCCCATTGTTCTCGATTTTGGTTGTGGTCGCTATACTGACCACATTGAGCATTTCCTTGCTACTAAGGGTTTTATCTATAAAGGATATGACCCATTCTGGAAAGATGAAAATGAAAACCATGATGCTTTAACTTGTGAGCCCTATATTGTTATCTGCTCCAATGTGTTGAATGTCATTAATGATGATATTGTTTTAAATGAGTTACAAAACAAAATCAGAAACTTTTCTTTTCTTATTAATCTTGACAAAAAGCAATCTTTATATTATATTAGTATTTACGCAGGAAGAGGAGATGGAATTGGGAAAACAACAAAAAAGGATTGTTATCAAAGAAATCAAAAAATAAATGAATACAAATTAAATTCTGATTGCATCAGAAAAAATACTATTACCTCTAAAGGAGGAAAGAATTTTTTATTATGAAGAAAATTGGAGAAACTTATGGACGTTTAACCATTGAGGCAAAAGACGAAAAAAGAAGCAGAGAAAAAAACGCAACTTATTGGTTATGTTCTTGTTCTTGCGGTAATCCAGAATTAATTTCTGTAAGCAATGGTAATTTAGGTAGGGGTATTAATAGTTGTGGTTGTTTGAGAAAAGAGAATATTAAAAAATTAGGGAAGAAAAATGCCGAAAAAGAAAGAAAGAAAAATAAATATGATTTAACAACTGAAGAATACGGGATAGGTTGGACAGATAAAGGTTATCAGTTCTTTTTTGATTTAGAAGATTTTGATAAAATTAAAAATTATTACTGAGAGGTTCAAAAAGGAACAAATGGCTATCTTTATCTTCGTACTTGTATTAACAATACTAATTGTACTATGAGCAATTTTATTATGAAAGGTAAAGACAAGAAAAACAAAACAATTTACGACCACGAAAATCAAAATTCTTTAGACAACCGCAAAATTAATCTTCGTATTGCTTCCGTCTCTGAAAATGGGATGAACGTAAAAATAAGAAAGAACAACACTTCTGGAATAACGGGAATATATCAAGCCAAAGACGGGAAATGGGTCGTTTCAATAAGAATTAATAAAAAACGTACCTATTTAGGAAGATTTAAAAAGAAAGAAGATGCTATTGTAAAACGACTAAAAGCAGAAAAAGAATATTATGGAGAATTTGCTCCTCAAAAAGAATTATTTAAAAAATATAATATTTGAAAGGAATATAATTATGTCAGTCTTAAATTGCCTCTATAAGAACACCATTACTACTGAAAATGGTAAGATATTTCTTAAGTAAATTCACAAACAAGAAAAAAGACAGAGCCTTAAACTCTGTCTTTATCCTTAAACTCATTGTGAAAAGAGGTGATTCAATGTAGCAAGTTCTATCTGTTGATTATACTACGAGTGTAATCCAAGTGTTCATCATCAAACACCGTAACTAACAAAATGAGTTACAAAGGAGAGAGGAGACCAATTCCTCTCTCCATGATGATATTATAGTATATCTTAATCCATTTGTCAAGCAAAATCTTAAAAAATTCTAAACAAAAATATTTTTAAGGAGTTGTAAACATTATGGCTACTGTTCATGTTTCTACCACTAACTCTAAACTTGGGGCTGCTATCCCCTCTATCAACCTTCCCGCTATTGTAACTTGTCGTCCTGATGCGCCTTGTTTTAAAGAATGTTATGCTCGTCACGGCAATTTCTTATATAAGACAGTTCAAAATAGTTTAGCAAATAATTTGCTTGCTTACAAAGAAAATCCTAAACTTTTCTTTTCTATGATTGCAGAGCAGACGGGGGATTATCGTCGGTGTCGTTGGCATAGTTCTGGAGATATTGTTGATGAAAATTATCTTAAGGGTATGTGTTGGGTTGCTCGCAAAAATCCTCATACTATGTATCTTTGTTTCACAAAGAAATATGAGCTTATTAATGCTTATATTGAAGCAAAGCATCTTATCCCTAAAAATCTTACTATTGTTTTCAGTGCATGGAAAGATTTTATGCCTACGAATCCGCACAATTTTCCAACGACTTTTGTATTCTTTCCTAAACAGCCTGAGATGAATAAATGTATTCCTGAAGACGCTATCCCGTGTGGAGGAAAGTGCTCTTCTTGTTCTTCTTGTTGGCAGTTGAAAAAAGGACAAAGCGTATATTTTAAGAAACATTAAAGGAGACAACATGGGTAAACTTATTGATTTAACTGGGAAAACTTTTGGTAGACTTAAAGTTTTATATAGGGGTGATGATTATATCACCCCTAAAGGACAACACAAACCTACTTGGTGGTGTGAATGTTCTTGTGGCAATCCTAATTTAATAAATGTTACAGGAACTCATTTAAGAAGTGGACATACTACTTCTTGTGGTTGCTATAACATTCAAACCACAATAGAAGCAAATTCAAAAACAAATGTATATGACCTTACAGGAGAATATGGAATTGGATATACAACAAATACTAATGTCCCTTTTCTTTTTGATTTGGAAGATTTTGATAAAATAAAACAATTTTGTTGGAGAGAAGATAATAGTAAAAATGGTTATATTGTAGCAAGGGATATAACACAACCACACGAAACTAAAATTGTTTTATTACATCGAATTATCATGAATTGCCCAGATGAAATGCAGGTGGACCATATTTTTCATGATGTAAAAGACAACAGAAAGTCTAAGATGCGAATTGTAACTCTTGCTCAAAATAATTATAATCGTTTACCCTATGAGGGAGAAAAAATTCGTGGTGTTTATCCAAAGAAAAATGGAAAATGGAAAGCACAAATTACTTTTAAAGGAGTGGTACATAATTTAGGATTATATAATTCTAAAGGAGAAGCTGTCACCGCACGAAAAGAGGGAGAGAAAAAATATTTCGGTGAATATGCCTATCAAGAAGAAATGTTGGGGCAAGAAGATTAAAATGGTTGTATTCCGTCAGCATTGATGTTATAATGTGAAAGGAGGTGGTTTTATCTGATTGTAGCTATTATCATCATTGTTTTCTTGTATGCAATCTGTGGCAATATTCCTAATAATGTCTATGGCATTAATTTCTTAGACGCTTTTCTAATCATTAATGCTATCATAGGGTTTATTTATGGATTTGTTGCTACGATTCCCAAGAAAACAAAGAATGGAAACAAGAAACGAAAACAAAACAAAAGGAGGTGATTACACATTACTCTCACAGGTTGGACTCTCGTCTTGGAATTTACTTTGTTCTTGTTCCTTATTCATTCCATCAACTAAAACAACAAAAGCTGTCCTAACGGCTATACGGGGAGAATGGAGTTTGTCATGATTACCATCATCCAAAACAAATGTCGCGCTACACTCAAAATCACCAACGAAGACACCTTTGAAGAAGCTACTGTGATGCTTCAAACTGATAAGGAAGCTAATGAACTTATGTATAATCTGCTTCGCGGTCTTATGAAAGGAGAAAATTAATATGTCTATCATCATGTCTAAGAAGGAATTTTTCACTCAGAATATGTCCAATCTTAATCCTATCGCCTATATTTCCGCTCTTGGCGGTCTTGAAATCTACAAAATCGAATACGACATCAATGATTCCCTTTTCTGCGCCGAAGGTGCTTGGATTGGTAAGAAAAACAATCCCAAATATCAGCACAAGCTTCGTATTTATTCTAACATGAATGGTGAATCTTATATCAAAATCCGTGGACAGCGTTACAAGCTTTGCGATGCTATCCGTACTTGTTTCAATTAAAGAAAGGAGGTAAAACAAAATGACTAAATGGATTCGCTCAAACAAATTCAGTGCGGAGAAATACCCTGTGTATTATCACCCTACTGATGAATATGCTCTCGCTAAAGAAAAATATCCTCTTCCTCATTGGGTTTTGCTCAAGAAAATCGAACACAATGAAGAACGTGGAATTTCTCGCTGGGATTTCCTTGAACATTTCTTAAGCAATATTACTTTTAATGATGCTAAGAGATGGTTTGAGAACAGTAAATACAATGTATACAATACAAACAACAAGGAGGTTTAACCATGAACACCACTATCGACTTTACTACACCTTCACTCACAGAGCAAAATAATGCCATCATTACTGAAGCCTTAAATTCTATTTTGGCAGAAGCTGTTGAGCATTTTAACCAAAAGCGAAGCTGTCGTCGCGTAGACGATGAACGCTATTTCTTTAAGAAATCGGAGGTTGATGCTGTTCTATCTAAGCTTTTACACCCTGAATGGGTTAAGGTGAAAATTGAATATGATGTTGACGGCGTTACTCCTTTCTGCTATACTATGGATTACAAGGTAATTCATCGTGCTACCAGAAATAAAAAGAATCCCCAAATTAAAACCATTAACGAAAATACAGAGGAGGTTTAATTATGTATTGGGTTACATTTTTCGATGGAAGTTCTAAGGTCATCTCTGATTTTGAGCTTGATGAAATCTTAGAGATTGAAGATTCTCGTGATTCCATCGTTGAAATTCGTGATATGGACGAGGGTATCATTCTTGATACTCAAAGTCTTATCTATAGCAAACTTCACTAAAACCTATATTTTCATCGAAAGGAGGTGATTTTATCACAGTAGAAGGCGTTATTATCGTTTTGGGTACTGCATATTTAATGCTGTACTACTTCCTGAATAGGGAAGACTGATTCTAAAAGAAAGGAGAAATAACCTATGGCAATGTTTGCATTCTCGTTGGTTTGGGTTTTCTGGTGGACAGGAGCCATTCAGGCTGGTTTTGTTGATGGTTTTCTGAACCCCGTCAGTTTGTCCATTCTCGCGTTTATGATTGCTTTTATCATCCATTGTGAGAAAGAAATCAAACGTGAAAAGAAACAGCGTAAGCAAAAGTGGGCTCAAGAGAGAGCTAATCTTCCTCCAATCATTTCTCAGGAATATGAGAGTGTTGAGGATTGGTTTAATTCTAAAGAGCATCATCAACTTTGCTATCAACTTTGCAGAATCCCTTGAATCTGACTTAGCTTTAACACATTTCCTTTCCCTTAAGTTGTAATACAATGGGTTGGTAGTGGGCGGGTGTATTACAGCTACAAACTAAAAGAAGCCGAAAACTTGCGCTTCTTTCCTCTAACGGGGTTCTATTAGTAGGCGGCTTACCGAGGGGAGATTCTGATTTGCGCCCCCCTTTTTAATTCCTTCTTGCGGGGAGATTTTTTTATTCTAACGGACCCGCCCTTTTTTTCACCCCTTAAAGCCCTCTTTTTTAAATCTCGCGGCCCACTTTTTATTTCTTTTAATAACGCCCCAATTTTTTAAATCCACGTCCCCTGTATACTTTCATTCTTTTAACCCTACCTTGCCCAAATTCACATACTTTTCATTTATCTTAAATTCATTTTATCCCAAATTCATTTCTATACCCATCATAATCTTTTCAAAACTCATTTAACATAAATAAAAAGTACCCCAAGAAGACCCGTCTGGTATCTTCAAGAGGTACTTTTATGTCTGAGCCTAAAGATTAAAACAGGCTCACATTTTAAATAAATTGTAAAGCTCCACACCTTTACATTATTTTACTTTTTATTTTTATTGTTTCTACTATTCCTCATTCTCTGAGAAATAGCTGCTCTCTGTTCATCGGTTAAGTTTCTCTTCTTGGGCGCACTTGGAGTCTTGTACCACTTCATAGGCACACTCACAGTAAGGCCATAAGCTTCACCTGTTTCATGACGATAATCATTTTCAATCTTAACATCATCAGGATAGTCTTTCAGGAATCTTTCCATCTTACGAACTTCGGGAGGATAGTTAGAATACCAATAAGCACGTTTGTCATCTCGTACCATGTTCACAGCGGATTCAAAGATAGAAGCCATAATATTTTCTCCTCAATTTATTTTAATTTATTTTAGGTTGTTTCTATTTATTTAGATTTATTTCGTATTTTCTTCGTATTTATTTCACATTTAAAATTATACTCAGAAGCATAGTATTATTACTTATTTAAACGCTCAAATTTCGCTTCCAAATCTCAGCAGTATGTTTATACTCCCAAGCCATTAGGACGTTATTTTGAGCGATTTTATAATACTACAGATAAGGTTCTGATGAACATTTGAACTATTGTATCAGTAGAACACACAGAATGATACATAGTGATACAGAATGACATTTTCATTCATTCTTTATTGAACTTACATTTAGCTCCACCATTAATCAAATATTTGTCTACAACATCACTTAATCCTTTAGCACATTCATTACATAGAGTAGGTACATCATTCTCAACCTCTCTATGATATGAAGCTACAGAAGTAAGATAAGCTAAATTAACTCTAAATGGATTTGTGCTTACAATATCTTTGCCACATCGAGTACAGATTGGATATTTCTTTGAACTGGGCTTTCTGCCTTTCTCTGTCTGTTCTGTAGGCTCAATATTATTTGAGCTCATTTTATTTTCAGGCTTATCCTCCAAAGTGTCATCCAAAGTGTCATTAGCATTTTCTAAAGTCTCATTTTGAACCTTTGGCTCATCGACTAATTTAAACGGTTCTGTTTTGTTCTTCTTCGGTCTTCCTCTTGGCATTTTAGTCTACCTCATTTTAATTTTTAATATTTGTAGTTTCCATCAAGCCAATCTTCAAGAAGTTCTCTCATTCTCTGTGATGGAATATACAACTTAATTGGCTCCCCTTGGCGTATTGCCGAACGGAATAACCATTGAATCAATTCTGATAGAGCAAACAAGTCTTGGTCAGGATTAATTCCCCTATTTGTAAAAAAGTTTCTTATAAATGGGTCCATATAGATATTAATTAAATATGCACATTTATGTCTATCCCTATACTCATTTGTAGCTCTTGCTGTACAAGCCACAAAACAAGATTCTTTTGAAAAGGGCTTTTGTTTAATCATATTTTTATAAACTTTAAAGGTGGTCCAAATTATATCAGACGATGAACTGCATTTGCATTTATTGTGGAAGAAATTATAAGTATTGTTACTTAATTTTTTCACGGCATCACTATTTGAATTTAATACAAAAGTATCATACCATGTTGAACAAAGAGCAGATTCAAGATATTTTTTCGATTCATTGCTGCGATAAAAACTTCCTATTTGATTTAATTTTTCATCTTGTTCTATTTGAATTAATTCTTTCAACTCGGATGGAAAACTTAAATCAGGAGTTACAAAAATTTCATCTTTAAATTGGTATCTTGGCGCACCAGTTTCTAAATCTCTTTCGCTTAATTTCTCTGTTCGTAAAAAATAATATTTAACATCAAAGTATTTGTAATAGTTAGCCTGATACTGTCCATCAAACATATAAGTTAAAATGAACACTTTTTCAAAAGCTTTAAAAATAGATACAGGGAAAGTCCACATAATAATATTTACATTAATTTCATCTGGTCTTCCGCCATTATCATAAAATTCTTTTAATTTTTCAGCCGTAGTTCCACTTAAATAAAGACAACCACAATACGTTCGATATAACATATCAAGCCATTGATTTTCTCTGTCGCTTTCCTTACTAATCTCTTTACTTGGCTTTTTAGGCTGTATTTTATATTTATTTGCGGTTTCAGCGCTTACACCATCTTTAAATAAAGGAGACTCTTTATTCGCAACAATTTGATTATTTTTATCTATCTGAACATATTCAAACGCTGGATTTAGCAAATTATATAAGTCGTTTTTATTGCAATTATATTTATCCACCACATCTGCAACTTCGTCCATTATAAGAATATATCCGTATGCTTCTGCTATCTTAAAGTTCTCTGGTGTAAACATTTGAAATAATACATGAGTACACGCAATATTCCTTCCTTCATCAAACAGTCTTTGAATATCAGTCATCTTAGACCCTTTTCCTAATTTAAAATCAGGCGAACAAAAATTAGCATTGGGACAAGATTTTTTAATTCTTTCAATTTCTGTTAAATAAGGAGTAACATATAAAAATTTATTCCAAGGAGGACTATTATTAATATATTCTATAGCGGCTTGAGTTTTTCCTGAACCACAAATAGAATCACAAACTAATACAGGCGGATTTTCTCCTTCTTTCTTCCTATGCTTAAAATTAACTGTTTTTAATTCTTTTGTTTTATATTCCATATTCACCTCTCCTACTTTTTGTCCAAATCGGCTCTACCTGTATAAACTACATCTGTATCTATAACTATCTATATAATAATATTAAATCTTCTTTTTTTAATTTATTTTATATTCATATATTTATTCACTTTTTATTTTAACCCTTTTTTCTACCCTTATCTTTACGGCTACCTCTTTTAAACCCTTATAAAATAAGGACTTTATTTTTATTTTACCCCTTTTTGGTATTCTGTTTATCAGAAGGGTACGAATAAACATACATAAAGAATGTATAAATATTCTTTTTTTATAGAACATAGAAAAAGATGGAAATTTTATTTGAAAAATAAAACTCTATATATTTATAGGATAAAAAAGACCTGCCAAATAAAATCTTACTCCTTTTTTGAGTGAATAAGGGGTTAAATTTAAAACCTATAGCAGAAGTTATTCTACTCCCACTATAGGTATTATATCATATTATTTTCTTTTTGTCAAGTGTTATTTTTAAAAAATATAAAAAATATTAAAAATATTTTAGCCTTTCTTGCAATACAAATAGGCTCATACCTTTCAGCATGAACCTGTTATATCATATTTAATTTGTATTGTCAAGCGCTTTTACAAATTCTTCCTTAGTTAATATAGGTCTATTATTCTTACTATTGTCAGCTACTCGAAATACTATCTGAGCATCTTCTATACTCATTCCCTTTTCAATAATAGGTGCAATATCAAAATGCTCCTTAACTTCACTCGCAGTCAAAAAAGGTTGTGAATCTCCTGCTTTGTGATTCTCTTTGATTACTTGATACAGAGTCTCTTTAATTTCTCCACCTGTAGTATAAATATCCTCTGAACCTTTATCCCTAAAGAGATTATAAATGTTAGCCCTCTCTCCTACTTCAATATAACCATTGATAGGCTTAATACAGGTTAGAATAGGAAATTCCTTCTGCTTCTTTAATGCAAGCTGATTTAACTTGTTCCTCTGCTTATATATGTTCGGCATATATTATATGTATACTCCCTCTTAATTTTATTTAACTTTATTTAATATGGATTTAATATGAAATCGCTTTTATCTCAAATCCTTTGAGCCTTGTTCCATCAGGCAGGTTCAACATACTCTCAATACTATCTATTGCCATCTTTTGCGGACAATCTTCAATGAAATGCAAAAATAATAACCATTGATTCTTAGGAATATAATATCTCCTTGTCTCAATGAACTTTACATTCTGGTCATTTCCAGTACGATTATAAATGTTTATGAAAAGATTTTTGTAAAACTCACCTTTGAATAAAGTCTCTCCATCCATTGTCAACTGATAACGGTCAATGTCTAAGGGTGCCATTTTTATAACCCTCTTTTCAGATAAGTTTTCAGATAACTTCCTTGCATAACTTCTGATATAACTTCTGGTACTTGAAGTATGAGTTTGCGCTTTCGTAACCAGTTTATTCAGAATTTTTTAATCCAGTTTAAAATTCAGGCTGTTCTAAACCCTCATACCCACTTACATTAATAGGATATACTGTCGTCAAGGTCTTCGAACTCTTTCCCTCAAAAATAAAAATGTGTCCTTTATAATAATATGCTTTCGTTGCATTGGATTTGAAATATACCCTGTTCTTTAATGCTAAAAACTCTGGATAGGTTAGATTAAACTTAGATTTATAACAGGCGTTGTAATTGGATAGAGTTAGAGTATGGATAGGTAGTCCTTTAAATCTCGCTGACTTCGTGAGTGCGAGAAAGTCTGACTTGCGTGTTATTGATAAACGTCCATCAAACCTCATCTTTGCGTGTGATGATATGCGAATCGGATTTACTGGCATTTTGTTTTGCACCTCCATGTCATTTTTAGGATATACATATTATAATGTATAAAGGTGCTTTTGTCAAGAGGAATTTAGGAGTTTTATGGAAATTTGAAGGGTTACAAGAAACTTGTAAGAAAAAAATTTTTTAACAAGATGCTTGGTGTTGCACTCTCTTCCTCCCCTAAAAGGAACCAGATTACACTATATCGGCAACCGATATATCGAAAGACGAGTGTTTCCAGCAAACTGAGATTTCCACAAACCGACCTATTTATCCACAGAATTATCCACAATTCACATATTCTTCATAAAATACCCCCAATTTATCCACAACTTATCCCCTAATTTATCCACAGACCATTCGTTTTTATTTATAGCAGACCAGACTTTTCTTTCTTCTTAATCTCCTTAAATACATCACTCAAACTTTCAAGAAGCAGAATAACTCTATTCACTCTACCTTTACCGTTCCAACTATCTAAAGCAGCGTTAAGTTCATACATTAACTCTTCTACTTTATCCCTATCTCTAACCTCAACATTGTTCTTACAGTATTCATCAAGCATTCTTCCGACTCTCACACTCAAACATACTAACATACCACCATGTTTATTTCCATCTCTATCATTCTCATCTTTTTCGGCAACCCAGCAGCCACCGAACTCTTCAAAAATGTCCTTAACCCACCTGACATTTTTAAAGCCAATTTCTCTTAAATCACACAAATCAACAACATCGTCAGCAGTAACATAATAACAATTTTCTGTTAAGCTAAGAACTTCATCAATATTAAATCTTCTTTTAACCACAACAACACTCCCCAAGAATATTACCAATCCATAAAGGCAATACAAGACGCCCATTTTCTTCATGAATGCCAAATCTTTGGCAACAATCCTTACTATACTTTGCAACCCATCTACTCAAAGACTCATCAAAAAACACCTTGTCAACATAGCGAGACATTTCTTTCAAATCAAAAATATCGTCTCTTAACTGAACAGCCTCGACAAGAGGCAAATCATCAAAATAATTAGAATTTTTAATAATATCAAGAACTTCTGAAATAGTAAACTCTTTCATAAAAAATTAGCCCTTCTCATTATTTTTTAGACCTAATTTTAATTTTACGAACCTTAACCTTCATAGTAAACTTACGCTTTACACTCATCACATTCATCATTCAACAAATCTCCAATCCACTTAGGTAAAGTCCATCTATTAATCTCGCCAAAAGATTCAACCTCAATACACCAAAGATTACCAGCAAAATAAATATGCTCATTATTTTTCATAAGCATTTTCATATTTTGCAAATCGAGAATATCCTGCATCATATCAAGAGAATCTTCTGGTTTATTTAGGTTTTTTAAATTCTTTTTGATAATCTCAAGAACTTCATCAATTTTAAAGCTCTGCTTCATTGGTACTTCTCCATACTTTCAACAATAGTATTGTCCAAGCACAGATTAAACTCAACCATAATAGAACACAGCTTTCCATGTTCATCATAACAAGGCTTCAAGCCAAGCTTTTCAATATCAAAGTTATAATTATCAAATTCTCTATTCTGATTATCTCCATGAACAAGGACAGCAATTTCCTGACCATGAATTTTATATGTTACATTCCAATTAAAGAAAAGCATCAAATAAGTCTTAATAAGACCATTCAGCCAACAACCCAAATCATTATCAACTTCCTGTCTCTGACCATTTTCATCAATTAAATCCCATTTATCATAAGCCCTAAGATTTCTATAGACGAAATAAGAATAATTTTCATCATCTGATAAATTAATAGAATTTGTAATAGACATAAAAACAGGAACAGGGATTTCATTTACATTAAGCGTAACAGAAGTTACATCATAAGGAACGACCTTACCATTAACAATGTCATCAACAATCATAATTAAACCTTATTAAACCTTTCTATTTTTCTTCAAGGTGTCACAAAAATCTTTTAATAGGTAAACGCCTTTAACATAGTTTATTTCATAAACTTTATTCTTTTCAATCATTTTTTTCAATCATTTAATTCTCCTCGATATTACTATGGCTCAGTTTCTCATAGTCCTGTGTAACACCATTTCTAACTTTACGAAAGCTTTCAGTTTCCTTTAAAAGTTTTTCAGCAGATTTTATATCGCCTTGAAAAATATAAAGAGCAAATTCTTCGTCAGACATAGCAGAAACTTTTTGAGTTAATTCAGAAAAGAACTCGTTCCAAGACATAGAGCCTTCTTTATCGTATAATTCATTTAAGGAAAACAATCTTTCATTTTTAGCAATAGAATTCAACTTATCTCTAATACTACTCATATATATACCTCTACATATCCTTAACATATAAAGTCGTGAAATAGGAGTGAACTAAAGAGTTTAGCGTCGCTAACGCTCCTAAAACTCTAAGTTCACTATACCATTTCACTTTCACTCAGCGTTTCCATAACCATATCATTAGTCATATCATATTATTTACTATACAAATAATAACACAAAAAAATTACATTGTCAAGTAAATTAATAAAAAGATTCATAAAAATTTCTCTCTTTTTTCAAAGAACCATGCGAGGAACTGTGTTCCGAAGCATGACTGGGAAATACTCGTAAGAGCGCAGTACACGACTAACTTTGCGCTTGCGCAAAGCAGGAGTGGACAAGTCCGAGCGCAGCGAAGGATATTTTCCAGTGGCAAAAGCATCAGGAATAGCGAACAATTAGTCACAAAGAGCAAGCGCAGACGGGATTTTCGTTAAGAAACAAAATGGAGCGAAGCGCAGCGAAGTGACATTTTTTTCGAAACGAATAATCACGCAAGCGAAGGAGGATAAAAACACTCAAGCAGCAAAGTGTCAAAAAAAGGGTGTCAACGAAATTGCTCTAAAGCCTTGTTTTATAAGGGAAAATTAACTTTCTAAAAATACTCACAACCTATAATATAAATATAATAATAATATATATAAGGTTGCGAGTATTTTTAGAATTGCTTTAAAGCCTTATAAATTAAGGAAAAAACGAAGATTCGTTGAAGGCTAAAAAACCGCAAATTGCTTAATAGGAGTTAAATAAGTTGGAAATATTGAGCTGGAAATACAGACTATCCAGAAACAGAAATATTAACTATCCAAACCAAAAGTTTCCTTATAATTTTTTCTTCTTCTATTACTATTATCAAAAACTTTAAGCCATTGATTATCTCTAATCATTTCTGCGCCCTCAGACATATAATCAACAATTTCAGTACAATCTCCACTATCAATTTCAGGTAAGCATTTTATATCAGTAACATCTAAATATTCTTTAGCTAATCTTTTTTGAACTAAAGTATACATGGCTTGAGTTTTTTTCAAATCTTCCCAAACCGAATCAGACCATTTAGCCCCAATTTTCTTTTTTGAATCGGGTTCTTCGTTTTCTTGTCTTTTCTTAAGATTAAGAAAAAAATTTTTCTGTTCTATTTTATTATTTTCTTGAACAGTATCATTTAAAAAAGGAATACTAAAACTTTCTTGTAAACTTTTCTTGTAATATTCCTGATTTCCACTTAAACCTGACGGAGAAAACAAAATAGAAACAGCAGGACGAACATATAACAAGCCCAAAGTTTCTCTTAATTCTTTTTGTGACATTTTATTAACTTCTACCCATGCACCTTTTTCGCAAGCCTTACCATAATCTCTATATCCCAGTTCTCTGGAATATTTGTTTTGGATATTTAAATATTTTGCTTCTTCTGTTTCAGATAATAATCTATCTGCATAAGGAACAAAGATGCGAGCTTGTTTTTCCTCTCCCTTTTCATTAATAGACTTAACAAGATAAAACCAAGCCCCACCATCACAATAAATATCATTTAAATGTTCCTGTAAAGTAGGATTATTTAAATCAATAAAACCGCCACATTGAGCTTCACGATAATTAAGGACTTTATTTTTCTTTAATTCATTTAAAGTAGCTACAATTCTGTCTTTTGCATTACCAGAATAACGAGAAAAAAAATCGGTAACAGGCTTTTTATTTTCTAAAGCTACGCCATTAGGATTTTTTTCTCTTGCTAAACGAATAGCTTGTTTATTTTCTTCTAACCCTAAATGACGCGAATTTTGTAAAGAAAGTAATTCTGTTTCACAATCAAACTGAGCTTGTTGAGGATTAAAACGAGCTACATTAAATTTCTCATTAATAAATCCCATACTACGTTCAAGTTCAGCAAAAGAAGTATGTAAAACCATATCCTCAGTACAATCAGAATAAAGAAGTAAAAAAGCGCACATAGCATAGCTTAATTTATCTTTACTATTACTTTCAATTAAATTAAAAACGATTTCTTCTTCGGGAAAAACTTTAATAGCATAATAAACTTTTTTAGATTTATTATATTTCCAAGAAATAATTTGTCTCCAACGTTCTTTTTGGCGTTCAATTTGAGAGGGATTAGAATTATATTTTTCTCCCATTTTAGCACACATTTCTTTATGAGAGAGCATTTTAGTATTTCCCTCGAAATTATGCTTTATAGTTTCATAGTCGTACATTAATCGACCTCGCATTACATGGTTGTTTTTTATTTAAAACCGTTCCTTGTTTTTCATACAAAATCATATAATTTTTTTCAAGGTTTCTGATGAATTCTTCTGAATCATTTTCTTTAGCTATATATAAAAAATCAATAAAAGTATCTTTTTGATTTAATAAATCTAACACGTTTTTCATATTAAAATTTTTCCAATAATAATGAGATAATCTTTCATAAAAAGAAACAACTGTACTTCCTACATAATAAAGA
>ERZ808245.245-NODE-245-length-30346-cov-3.749199_pt1 | contig 30346 bp, 28 predicted proteins | sample MGYA00521243_ERZ808245 | MGnify/ENA primary metagenome ERZ808245 (study PRJEB31516, sample SAMN03275576) | gut metagenome | biome: mammalia-associated habitat; material: feces | host: Papio cynocephalus | place: Kenya | collected 2012-07-07 ... | reverse complement strand
TGTTTTAATTTGAAGTGTCTTTTTATTTTGCGGTGCAAAAATGGGGTTCACTTCAGTCATAACTCGGCTTTTATTATTAAAGAAAATCACAAGATTAATCCTGTAAATGTATTATACTATCCTATCGATACTACATATATCCTATTATTAAACTTAATTATTAACTATTCTTATTTACAAGTTTAATAATACTTTGTTTAAGTTGTTCGACATTAGTATTATTTTTTGCGGATATATAGACCACATTTTTAGATTTAAATTCATCGTCTTCAAAATCTGGAACTAAATCTATCTTATTAAATACCGTTAACACTGGGGCTTTTGCTCCAATCTTTTTTAACACTTCATCTACTACTTCCATTTGCTTTTTATAATGTGGATCGGATAAATCTACAACATGTATTAACAAATCAGCATATACAGTTTCTTCTAGTGTCGAACTAAACGCATCTATAAATTCATGTGGTAGTTTGTTAATAAATCCTACTGTATCTACTAATAATATCTCTGTGTTTTTATCCAGCCACAAATTACGTGTAGTAGTATCAAGAGTAGCAAACAATTCGTCTTTAGCGTACAATTTTTCTCTAGTTAATAGATTCATAAGAGTACTTTTACCACTATTAGTATAACCAACTATAGCCACTGTCTTCTTTTTGGAATAACGTCTATTCTGTCTATTAACTTCCCTAGTTGTCTTAACATTCTTTAATTGCTTTTCCAATTTTAATATTTTGTCCATTACAACACGTTTGTTAAGTTCTAGTTTAGTTTCTCCCGGCCCACGCATACCTACTCCGCCACCAAATCGTCCTTCTGTACCACTTAATCCTGCAAGTCTTGGCAATGAGTTTTTTAGTTGTGCCAATTCAACTTGAAGTTTACCTTCACTAGTTTTTGCTCTCATAGCAAATATATCAAGTATAAGCATACTTCTATCTATAACTTTAACACCTAATGCTAGTTCAAGATTATTAATTTTACTACCGTTAAGTTGATTATCAAAAATAACCATATCGGCTTCGTCGAGTTTAACTGCTCTAGCAATCTCTTCAAGTTTACCTTCTCCTATAACATATTTAGGGTCAGGTTTACTTCTCTTTTGCCATATTTTATTAACAACCTTAATACCTGCAGTATTAGCAAGTCCTTCAAGTTCTTTTAAATCTACCGTTACATCATCATCTTTTTCTATTTCTGCCATAACCAGAATAGCACGTTGTTGTTGAGTAGTAGCATCAAAACTATTATCGTCCTTATTATTATCCTTACTATACTGGTCAATCTTTTCTAGTAATCCATATTTATTAATATACAACGCATTAGGGATATTGGTAATATTAATTTCTTTTCCTACCAACATACCGACATTGGCATCTGTTACACCATTAACAGATACACCCACTGCACATATACAATCAAAACCATATTTTTTAAGGGTTGCTTTATCTAAATTGGTTAATTGACTGTTTTCATTAGGTACAGTATGTATTAATCTTAAACCTTTACCTGTATTTATTTCTGCTAGGTCTATATAGTCTTTATCAGAAACAAACAATGATACAACTACACCTTTTCTATCTATCAAAGCGCCTACTTGCAAAGATGTTCGATGTGTAATCTGTGCCATTACTTTTAAAAGTCCCATATCAACAAAATCGTCTTTAGAACATCTCTTATCTTCATATTCCATAAGACAATCTTTAAGTTGTTGGCTAAAGTCAAATTCTATCTTCATATCCCCCCCCAATTTATATAAATAATGGCATCTTATCGTTAACTTCCCTAACTTGTCCATTAATATTTTCTTCAGTTAAATCAATTAATTGACCATTAAATTCTTTAAGGGCTTTTAGATTTTTACCCACTTCATTGATACGATTACCCAATACCAAAGCCTTAACTTTTGTAAGATTATCTACTTGTGAATCTTCAGTATATTGATTAAAAATATTAACTGCATTATCAAAATATGTACTTAACTTTGTAGCACATTCTTTTAAATTCTCTATACCATCATATTCATTAGATTCGTCAAACAAATAATTAAACAAATATAATCCCAAGTTATCTTTATCAAAATCGAAATTAGTATATGAATTAGCATAAGTATAGGCTTTAGAAATATTATTAGTTTTAGTTAAAGCCAAAACATATTTATTTTTTAAATAATTGTCTTCACTATATAATGATGCTTTAACAAGATTGGATACTTTTTTAGTAGAATTGTTAATATCTACTTTAGTTACAAATGCAAGATAATTATCGTCTTGGCTAAATTTTTCATAATAAACTACTACTTTGTCATATTTGTTAATTTTTATAGCCAAATTAAGTGTTGAATACAATTGATTATAATCGTGAGTTTTATTAAAAGCACGTTCGGAATATTTAAGAGCAAGATTATTAGCACCCATACTATAGTACCAATTACATAGGGTTAAAGGATAAAAAAAATGTAGTACACTAAAAGTGGCTATTAGCAAAAACAACATAACTAAAAATGTATACAAAACAGGCTTAACTATATTATTCTTGATACTCATTATTTTCTCCTTTAATATATAATAAATGCTATATAATCATATAACAAATTATTAAAAAAAACAAGCCTAAACCACCATAATAGAGATTTTGGCTATAAATACAACTTTACTTACTATATATATCGACAAAAAAGTGGCATAAATATGCCACTTTTTATACAGATTTTGACGACAAAACTTCATTAGAAATAGGGTCAATAATTACTGCCAATTTAGTATTATCTCTTCCCACAAAACTTACATACCAATAATAAACATCGTTGATTTCATCATCACTTACTATTTTTATATAACATTCTCCCTTAAATTCGCCATTGTCTACAAAAGATTTTAATTGTTTTGATAGTTGCGCAACAGCAATTTTTAGTGCATTATCACTATTTACATTCCAGTTATTAGTAATATTAACAAGTTCGACACTCTCTACAAATTCACCTGCAATAATTTTTGCTGTAACAACTTCACTTGTATTAATATTTTTCTTTATATCACACATATATGTTAAGTCGTAAGGGTTACGTTCAAGTAAACCATCATATCTAGTAGTACCTACAGTCAAAACATAATTGGCATTATCAATTTCTATATCGTCAAGTATAGTAAATGTAATCACCCCAAATTCAATACCTTCAGTGCAATAACCATTAACCACATAGTTACGTTCACGCATACCACTTATCATATTAACTTTAATATGTTGATTACTACCGACATACATTACTTCTCTACACTCGGCTACATTCTCACTGGCAAGTAGTACAATATTATTGTAACCACAACCACACATTAATATTAGACAAAAAACACTTATAATTAATACGCATATTTTTTTCATAAAAAAATCACCCATAAATACATATATATTTATGAGTGATAAAGTTAACATATGACATAATTAGTACATTTCGTCTAAATCTTTTATTCTTTGTATATGTCTGCCACCTTCAAAAGGAGTAGTTAAAAATGTTTCTAATATTTTTACTAATTTATGTTTACTTAAAGTAGGATAGCCTTTATAACCACCACTAACTACTAGCACATTGGCGTTATTGTGAAATCTGCCTAAATAAGCCGTTTCTGGCATATTGCATAATACTGCTCTAATTCCCTTACATCTATTGGCAGCAATACTAGCACCAAGCCCAGTTCCACACATGTAGATACCTAAATTACCCTCTTGTTTAACAAGTTCGTTGGCTTTCTTTATATAATCTACATAAGAATCACTTTTATTATATTCATCAGCACCACAAGACACATATTCATAGCCGTGTTTGGTAAGCCAATCTTTAACAAATTTCATCTTTTCTACACCATTATGGTCAGTTGCTAAATATATCATACTAAATCTCCTTTTTTAATAAGTTGCACGATTTCATCAGTAATAAAATCAAAAATTTTAGCACATTTTTCATAAGCAGAAATATCTTGTCCGTATGGGTCTACGACATCAATTCCACTATAAAAATCACTTAAAGACATTACCCTACCAACATTCTTTATATATTCTTTATGGTTGTTGGTGATAGCAATTAATAAAGTATCTTTATCTACCATATCTATAGTGAGTTGTCTAGCCTTTTTACGTCTAGCATTAATACCCATATTTTTAAGTGCTTGTAGAGTATATTTACTGGTATATGTATTAGGTTGAGCCATAATACCTGCACTATTAACTTTAATGTTGTTAATATCATTAAGTTTAAGTTTATGCTTCAATATATGCTCTATCATAGGGCTACGACAAGTATTACCTGTACATACAAATATTATTTTTTTCATATTGATACTACTTTAAATTTAATGATGATTTTAACTGGTTAATTTTTCTATTAAGTCCATTTTTTGTACTAGTTTCGCAAGGTACACGTTTAAGATAATCTACCGCTCCTTGACGATACTCGTCATACACATCTGATACATATTTAACATCATCAGGTAAGGTACTTAAAAATCCACCTTTTAACGCACCTTCTGGAGTAAAATCCAAAAGTAATACTGCCGAATCATCAAATATAACAAAATCAGACTGTCCACACTTATCTGTAGCATATACTTTTTGTCCTAAATGATTATACACAAGTGCTTTTAATGCTTCACATTTTAGATATGTGGTAACAACTTTAGGAACATAATATAAATGTTCTATATCTTTTGTTTCTTCCAACAATACATGGTCTAAATAATAATCAGCCAATTTTTGTTCTACTTCCTTAAGATTAAGAACAGCATACTCATTGTACACTTCATCATAATTACCAGAGTAATCAGTAAGATGTCTATACACCCTAACTTTACTAGACATATCAAACATACTCTCTATACAATTGTACAACTCGTCTCTATCTAAATGTTCGGTTTGGGATAATTTCTCTAACATACTAGTCTCCTTAAAATCTATATAGATAATAACACAATTTAAACATTAATACCAATTAATTAAGTAATATAATAACATTTTGGCAAAACAAAAAACCTTGGGTATCCCAAGGTTTTTGTAAACACAAAATTAACGTTTGCTATATTGTGGTGCTTTTCTTGCTTTCTTAAGACCAGGTTTTTTACGTTCTTTAACTCTAGAATCTCTAGTTAAGAATCCTGCTTTCTTAATATCGTCTTTCAAGTTTGGTTCTGCTTTAACCAATGCTCTAGCAATTGCTTGACGGATAGCACCTGCTTGACCACTTAAGCCACCGCCGTGTACATTAACAACGATGTCATATTTACCAACTGAATTGGTAAGTTCTAGTGGTTGGTTAACGATAAGTTGTAAAGTACCAAGACCAAAGAACTCGTCAAGTGCTTTCTTATTAACAGTAATTACACCATTACCATTAGGGGTAAGTCTAACTCTAGCAATAGATTGTTTACGACGACCTGTAGCGATATATTCAACTGTCTTTGCTGCAGGGATTGATTTTTTAGTTGCCATTATCTAACTCCTCCTACTAATTTGTATGGTTTAGGTTGTTGAGCAGTATGTGGATGCTCTGCACCTTTGTATACTTTTAATTTTCTAAACATTTCTTTACCTAAACTATTTTTAGGTAGCATACCCTTAACTGCTTTTTCAAGAACAAAATCGCTCTTTGTAGCCATAAGGTCTTTGTATGCTGTTTGTTTTAATCCACCAGGGAATCCAGAATGACGATAGTAGAATTTATCTGTCATCTTCTTTCCTGTTAATACCATCTTGTCTGTGTTGATTACTACTACATAATCACCTGCGTCACAATGAGGGGTATATGTAGGTTTATGTTTGCCACGTAGGATAGCAGCAACTTGACTAGCAACTCTACCTAAAGGCATATCTGCAGCGTCAACTAATAACCACTCACTCTTGACAGTTTGTGCATTTGCCATAACTGTTTTCATATATATTAATCTCCTAAAATAAATTTAAAATAATTAATTTAACGTATGCCTTTGATTTGTGGGGCTAGTACAAAAAAAAGTGCAACCTTAAATATTGCAAGTAAATTATAAATAATTATAATCTATTTGTCAAGATAATTTTGCACTTTTTAAAGCGATTTTTTAATAATTTCTATCTTTATTATTATTAAGTTGTTGCATCATACGATACCTTTCAATAATAACATCTGATTGACGCCTTATTTTATATGGATTAAGTGATGGCAAACCACTAGATTGCATAATAATATTATCACCATCAGTATTGTATATATCACAAACAAAGCGATATTTCTTTAATGCATCATACTGGTCAGTATGCAAAAACACATCTTTATTAAGTGGTTTGGTTTCGGCATATTTAATAGCATAACTAGGATATTCAAGTGATATAACATGCTTAAATGGTTTAAGCAATTGAGCAATATGTGCTTGACTTTCTTTATCATCATATACTGCTTGACTAGCGCCAAAATCAATAACAGCCGGCTCTTGAAGTCCATTTAAGACTTCTTCAACCATACGTATTTCATATGGCTTTTGATATTTTAACCATAGTTTTGGGTCAAGTTTTAATAATTTAGTAGATTTTTCTTTATCAAAACCATATTTAGGATAATACACTTTCCTATAATCGTCCATACTTATCTGGTTAAGCCCTAATGTATTAACTAGACTATCAGATATAATGCTTTTGCCCACACCCACAGGTCCAATCAAAATTATTGTATTGTTGTATATATAATCTTTATCCATATGTATATATTCCTTTATCAACCCATTGTTCTTTCATTATCATCATTAGTTTTTACTGTACCGGCATTACCATACCCATAATATTGTTGCGTAGCAATCATTTGCTCCGCCATAAAAACTATATATTTATTATTATAAACTCTAGTATCATTACCTACAACATGTGTATTATCATGTTTTACCTGTACTGCAACTAAACCTAATAATTCCTTATTATTCTCTTCAATAGAACCATCTTTGACTTTATCTGTCGCTTCCGCTGGTTCGTATATTCCAGAGTGTCTATTAGAAGCACAAATTATCTTTTCAACTGTATCTATAATATGGGTATAAATTTCACTATTCCTTTTTGTATCCAAATACTTAAATTGTTGGTCAATTAATTCTTGATACCTTTCATCAAAGTTAGTCATCTTTTTGCCATTAATAGCACTATTTAATTTTTCTAATTTAAGTTGTTTTAAATTTTCAAAATACTTTACCGCCATATCAGAATAATCTGACTGTGAAATATTAATCCCCTTACCTTTCATATCTTTAATATTTCTACTTACATACACAATGCCTAAACATTGTACACTTGCCACACAGTTTGGGTCACCAGTTTCTCCTAAAGAATTAACAGACGAATCTACACCCTTAACTTCTTTTCTAGTATTAGGGTCAACTCCACCTTGTAACTCTTTAGCCAACATTTTTACTCTTTCTTTGGCTTTACTAGTATAAACATATATGGAACATTTACCAAGTATACCCCTTATTATGTCTCCATCAAATTCTCTTACAAGTGAGCATTCTCTATTGCCATTTGCTTTTCTTTTAAGTTCGTTGGCTCTTATATTTTCACTAGTTCCAGCAATATGTGAATAAACTTCACTTTCTATATATTCGGTAATAACCAATTCAACTTTAGGTGGATTGATAAATGCTAATTGAAATAAATTAGCAAGTTCATATTTATAAGATATATCGTGAAATGAAGTAACTGAATCATTAAACGAATCTTTATATTCAGAAACAATGTTTTCAACTCTTCCTTCAAGTAGCGGATTTTTAACTACCCTACGAGATTTTACATCATAATTAATTAATTTTGAATAATTGGAACAAAATAACTTAAAATTGTGATTAAGTTGATTAATAGCCAAGTCTATTTGACTTTCGTTAAGATTACCATTTTTAAGCATATCAACATACATTTCATTAACAGCATAATAATTAGTAAATCTAGGATTATCAAAATGTATATTTCTAATTACTGGACTATGAAAAAAATTGGTTAGAGTGTCAACCATTTTTTCAACTAGTTTATATTTCTTATTATGTAAACTTTCTATTTGATTAGGAGTTAAAAAACCGTTATATTCTTTTAATAATTCCGAATAATCAAATATAGTATTCGTATCTAAAGCCATCTTTACCATACTCGTTAATCCTCATCATTAGTTTTTACTGTATAAGTATTTTTGTATAATGTTTTTCTACTTTCATCTTGATTACGTAAGTTATAAAAATCTTCTTGCTCTTCAGGTGTCATAGATCTTATTATATCACCATATTCTTTTAATGCTATCTTAATATCTTCTTTTCTCTGTTTGGCTTCTTTTCTATGTGACCAATTATATTCAAATCTATCTAATTCTGCCTTTTGCTCTTCTGGACTCATAAAATCAATAGACTTTAATGTAAGTTTTTTCGCATCTAAATATCTTTGCTCTTCTGGATATAATAACTTTTCTCCAACTATACCGCTCCATTCTTCCATCAACTTTGAATACTCTTCGTCAGAAATTAATTTTTTAGGATTAATTTTTCTTGTTTCTACATTATCATCATCTTCTTCATATAATCCAGAATTCTTTTTTTCTATATAATCTTTATCATATACTTGATGATATACTTTTTCTAATTTTCGATACTCTTTGTATAGTTTATCTTTTTTCTTTTTGTCAGTTTCCGCATCATAATTATCGCCAATTTCATTAAGTTTTTTAAAAATTGCACTTCTTAATATCATACCTAAAAAACTCCCATTTATTATACTTTATCATTTTACTACATTTTTGTACTTTTGTAAATGTATAATTTTTTTACAACATTATTAATAACAATCTGAATACTGTGTACAAAAAAACACTCCTAAATTAATAGGAGTGTTAAATAATTAATCACAATCAATATTATTTTTTCTTCTAAAATCTGCACGTCCACGTTGTGTATGGTCAAGAATAATCTTTCTTATACGTAAACTTTGTGGAGTAACTTCTAGCAATTCGTCATCATTTAAGAATTCTAGACTTTCTTCTAGAGTTAGTGGTCTAACTGGTTCAAGTCTTAATGCATCATCACTTGCACAACTACGCATATTAGACAATGCTTTTTTCTTACATACGTTAACTACTATATCATCACCCTTTGGATTCATACCAACTACCATACCTTGGTAAACTTTAGTCCCCGGAGTAATAAGCAAACGTCCACGTTCTTGTGTATTAAACAAGCCATATTGTACTGCTTCGCCGGTTTCATAAGCAACCAAAGCACCACAATTACGTCTATCAATATGTCCCTTATATGGAGCATATTCTTCAAATATAGCACTCATAATACCTTCGCCACGAGTGTCGGTCAAGAATTGACTCTTATAGCCAAATAATCCCCTTGATGGTATTAAAAATTCTAGTCTTGTACGATTGCCGACATTGGTCATAGAAACCAATTCGCCTTTTCTTTCGCCCATAGCGACCATAATATTACCAACACACTCTTCTGGAACATCGATAACCAATCTATCTATAGGTTCACACTTAACACCATTAATCTCTTTAATTAATACTTTAGGCATACTTACTTGGAATTCGTAACCATCTCTACGCATATTTTCAATAAGTATAGATATGTGCATTTCGCCACGTCCCAAAACTCTAAAACTATCAGCACTATCGGTATCAAACACTTTAAGACTTAAATCTTTAATACTTTCTTTAATCAATCTATCTCTTAAATGTCTACTTGTACAATACTTACCTTCTTTACCAGCGAATGGGCTATTATTAACACTAAATGTCATCTCAACACTAGGTTCACTTATCTTAACAAAACTAATTGCTTCTACATGGTCTTTATCACATATTGTATCGCCAATAGTAACTTCACTGCTACCAGAAATACATACTATATCGCCTGCTTTTGCTTCTGGACTAGGTACTTGCTTTAATCCTTCATACAAGAACAAATTGCTTACTTTAAAAGTAGAATCTACTTTATTGTCATGATAGTTGGTAACTGCTACTGTTTGACCTACTTTTATAGTACCACGTTCAATCTTACCAATAGCCAATTTACCCAAATAATCATTTTGTTCACTAGAACTTACTAACATCTGGAAAGGTGCGTTATCGTCACCACTTGGTGCAGGAATATAATCAATAATTTCTTGCAACAATGGTTTCATATCTGTACCTGGTTTATCAAAATCCAAAGTAGCAACACCATCTCTAGCAGAAGCGTAAACAAAAGGACTATTAAGTTGTTCTTCAGTTGCATCTAGTTCAAGGAACAATTCAAGAACTTCGTCTACAACTTCTTTAACACGTTGGTCTTTCTTATCAATTTTGTTAATAACTACAATAACTTTATGGTTAAGTTCAAGTGCTTTTTTAAGTACAAATCTAGTTTGTGGCATAGGTCCTTCAAAACTATCTACTACAAGTAATACACCATCAACCATTTTTAGCACTCTTTCTACTTCTCCACCGAAGTCTGCGTGTCCTGGGGTATCAACTACATTGATTTTTACACCATTATACATTAATGCAGCATTCTTACTAAAAATTGTAATTCCCCTTTCACGTTCAAGGGCGTTACTATCCATAACTCTATCCATTACTTGTTGATTTTCTCTAAACACGCCACCTTGTTTAAGAAGTTCATTAACCAAACTTGTTTTGCCATGGTCTACGTGAGCAATAATTGCTACATTTCTAATATTTTTCATTTTTTCTCCTAAAATTATATATAAATCTATAAAACGTGAATAATTTTACCACAATACTATAAAAAAATAAAGTACCTTATTAAAAAAATATTCAATATTTTAATATTTTTAAAATACCGAATATTTTTAAATCAAATAATAATGAAATAAGGATTGATTAAATATTTACTTATTGTTTTGGATTCCAACAACTAACGTTGTTGCCCTGCGGGTTCAACTCCGTTGCACTTCGCTTTAGAACTGACATATACTTGCTATTCGTTTTGTATTGTTTAAAAATAACATACTACACGTTTTGGGATTCCGAAAGGTGCATAGCACACTTTCGATTTGACTAACGTCAAATTTCGACTACGCTTACGCTACGCTCAGAATGACACATTTAGGCTGTATGTTGAAGATAAAATAGTATTGACTGCACATATAATAATATTTTATTAATAACAAAACGAAAATTAAAAAAATTGCTTAAACAATAATAAGTTGCATTCTTAACACATTAGTATATTATGTTAACTTGTCTAATCCCCCGCCTGTCATTATGAGCGTAGTCGAACCTTGAGTGACAACGAAAGGCGATGGAGTGTATACGACATCGTAATCTAGGCGGGGTTAAATTTTGATTAAAGAAAAGAACTCGCATATTATATTAATCTGTCTATCCCCGTCTGTCATTTATCAAGCATAGTCGAACTTGGGAGCATTAGCGGACAAGCGACAAACAAGTTTGTCGCAATCTAGGCAAGATTAAATTTTAAGCAGTTTGTTCTAAAGGATTGGTTTTTGTAATGCTTAAATTCATCTTATACTTTGCTCTTATAGGCAAAGCCGGACTATTTTTAGATATTTCATAAGAAATACGCATTTCTGTAAGTGGTGGTATGACAATATCTGTAGTTTGTTCTTGTTCAACGCCATCTATCCTAAACACAACTTTACCATTTCTACCCGGTCCTTTATTATCAAAATGCAGATAGGTATTATAGAATGCTTTATTATCAACTACAAATTCAATAGTTATACTTTCTGTATCAGACCTAAACAACAAGTTTTTATTCTCAAACTTATGTTTTTTATCGCCTTTTGTAGTATATTCATAATCAAAATATGAATAAGGTGTACCATTTTCCGCATTAGTTATGTTAATGGTTACACTACCTAAACAATCATTAGCAGTAATGTTAATCTGTGAATTAAGATTGGCAGTATTAACAATAACAACATAAAAAATACCCACAATTACTAGTAGAATAAGTACACCAACAGTTATTAAGATAATACGTTTCCATCTTCTATCCATATTTTTATTTTAACTATATTTTTATTATTTGTCAAAACTCTTAATGTTATTAAACAAAATATACTAAAAAAGACAATCGTCTGATTGTCTTTTTTAGTCATAACCAAATAATTATCTATCAACTATTTAGTAGGGATATAATTGTGATTGTATACTAGAATATAACCCAAAGTTTGACCAGTAAGTGCTTCACTTCCTAATGCCTTTGCTACTGCTTCAGGAATTAGAATTTTCACTCTTATAAATTGATGTGTAGTGTCTACTTCTGTCTTGCTTGTATCTTCTAGATTAATAATACCAGCGTCATCAGCATTAGAATAATCTACTTCTGAATAATTAGGTTTTGCTTCACTAACATTATTAAATATAAATGTTACAAATATTAATGATTCATTACTATCAACAACATTGCTTAATTGTGTCTCGTTGTAACCACTTTCACTACCCAAGTTTCCTTTAATTACTGGAGCAACAATACCACCCATATACGCAGTTAAGTATTTAGTATCACCCTTATTCTTGTTTTGTGATTTAATATATCCAGCAAAAGAAATTCTTTGATGTTGATCTAGGTTTTCGCCTGCAGTATTAGATTCGTCTGGAGTAATCTCTATACCAGCAGCACCACAAAGTCCAAATGTCATATTTTTAAATGTAATTGTATTGGCAGAACTTTCTACACCATTACTATATATATCATTAACAGTAACATTCTCTACCATACTATTAACACAACGGCTAATACGCATACCTACGAATGAATGTTCGATATTTACATTGGTAATATTAGCATATACTTTTTGTGCTGTTGCACTTGTAACATTTTTACCTTCACGGCCAATATACAATGCTCTATATACAATACCAGATTGTGGTCTACCATCTTGTCTTATATTAATATCATCATTAATACCACAATTGCCTTTTAAATTAAGATCATGTATATCTACATATACTGAAGTACCTGGTAATGGTTCTACGTCAATTATTGAAGAAGAGTTATAATCTGTTGAACCAGGTATTGTGCTTAAGTTGGAAATGTCAATACCATGTCTATTACCATAGATAAATAAACTCTTTTGTGTATAGATGCCATAACTTCTAACTTGTGTAATATCTTGATTATTTTTATCCAATTTACAAATAGCAGGGATTAAGTTGTAATTATCACTTTCGTTTAAAGCAATAATATTAATCTTTTTACCAGCATTAGATGTATTGGCAATAGTATTCTTTAATTCTTCATATGTGAATACGTTGATACCATCATTAACATCAAAAGTATATGATGTTTGGGTTTCACGTTTACTACCTGATAAAGAAGTAAATTTAACAGTAACTAAACCTGTTTTCTTAAATGTAATTTCGTTGTCTTCATATGAAGCCAAAGTATTGTCTTCTACATTATTTGAATTGTAGAATTTAACACTATATTGTGTACATACTTTTTCACCGCTTACAGATACTGCAAAAGGAATACCTGTATTACTTACAGCAACATTGTATTTATGATCCATACGATCGGTAAATACTTTAGGAAGATTGATGGCTACTGGTGGTACTTTAACATTAACGACAGCAACTTCTTCAATACTAGTACCTTCTACACTTGCAGAAACTTTAGCAGTACCATGTCCTTTTATAGTGATATTGCAGGTATAACCATTAGGTGTAATATCAATAAGGTCACTACCTTCTTCAATAGCAAAAGTAATTGTTTTATTGGTTACTTTTTGACCTTCACCATTACGCAAAACCACTTCTAGTTTTTGGGTTTGATTATCATCTTTGCTATCAAGTGTTATTTCTTCATTAACAAAACTTAAATACATATTTTCTTGTGCATCTGCAGCAATATTAAGTGTAATAACATTACTAGATATATTGCCACTTTGTGCTTTTACTTTAATAGTAGCACCTGTAGTAGCAGTATCTTTAACCATAAGTTTATACTCATTGGCTACATTAGTAGCAATAATACCGTCACAGTTTGTTTCGCCTTCAACAAATACCCAATTAAAAGTATCTGTAGTATCGGCTGGTGTAGTATTAACAGTTAAAGTAACATAACCAGATTTTTTAACGGAAGTTTTATTAGATGTAAGTGTAATACCAGTAACTGGTACACTAGCAACTACAATTTCAACTTCGTTGGATTTCACTTCACCTAATTGGCTTACTACTTTAATCTTGCTATTAGGTGTAGCATTACTATTAATAGTCAAAAGTCCAGTTGCACTTATAGTACCATATGTTTCGCCAGACACTATAGAATATGTAACTGACTTGGACTGTTCGTCTTTATTTTTTGACTTAATCTCTGTACTGAATTGGATTGAAGCACCTGGTTTTGCTGTCAATATACCATCTTCAGTAGATAGCACTAATGTTGTATTGCTACCGCATGCAGTTAATACAAATACGGACAACATCAAACATAACACTAATGCTAGGTTTTTTAGTTTTTTCATAATTTCTCCTTTTTAATTTTGTAATACAATATTTAACTCTGCTTGATGAGTTGGGCGATTGCTATCCCCTACATATGCAACTATAGAAATAATCTTATTGGACTTATTAATTGTTAACAAATCCCCTGTTATAGAAGCATTGTTTTTACCTGACTTAATCATAAATTTAACCAAGTCTATATTAACAACTTCGCTGTCACACGAAATGATTAACCTTAAATTAATTGTTTTGGTATTAACAAAACATATCTCACTATCACCTTCAGGTTTAAGAGTAAATTCAATTGGTGGTTTTTGCTCTGCACTAACATTAACTATACATGTAGCAGTGTATCCGCCATCAACAGTGGTTGCAGTAATTGTAGCAGTTCCACTTGATAAAGCATTAAGTCTGCCATTGGCATCTACATCTACAATTGTCCTGTTACTACTTGTCCATACAACGTTTTTATTAACAGCAGTCATAGGTGTAATCACTGCATACAAAGTTTGAATTTCACCTACTGCGAGATTTAATTGAGTAGCCGTTAAAGTGATACCAGATACATCACTATCACTCACATTGATAAGCAAACTGGCAGTCTTATTACTGTCTATAGTTTTTACTATTACGGTAGTAGTACCATAGTCAATACCAGTAATTTCTCCCTTATCATCAACTGCACATATGTTACTATCTTGTGATAAATATACTACATCTTTATTGGTAGCCAATTCAGGATAAACTTTAGTCTTGAGTGCTTTTTTCTGTCCTTTATTTATGGTAATTATGGTATTTTTATCAAGTTCATTTTCTAGATTATCAACGAATGCCACTCTTTCAACATAAATGTAATTGTACGTAGCAAAAATTCTACCAGCAAAAGATATGGTAATAAGTAAAAATATTGGTAATATTAATAGAATTAATACAACGGTTTTTTTCATTATAATCCTTAAATTTCAATTTTGTCGTATTGTAAATTAATACGTAATACTAGTATATAAACTCGCCATATAGCAAAAGCCAAGCCGATAATCAATATAATTAACCATGGCACAAATACTGCTTTTGTAAATGCCATAAGTATAATGATACCACCAAGAACAGTAGCCATAAGTATACCTACAATCATACTTTTTACTAATGCTCCACTACTTGATGTTTCTTCAGCAGAATACCAGTCAAGTTTAGGATTTTTAATGTCCATATCTATACTTATAGCAATATGTCCTATGCTCATAAATGCTACAGCAAGTGTACCCATAAATACTTGCAACGGATTAAGGTAGAACATAGATACAAACATAGTAATTATTAAAGCAGATAAAGTAAATATGGCATTAAAAGTCAATTTGGCAAATATCTGTCTATAATAATCTACAGGAGATACTTTTGATATGTAGAAATTGCCACCTTCTCTAGATATAGCACTTGCAGACGAAATGTTGGACAATATAGCAAGGATACCTATAACTAGCACGTGAGAGCCAGCAATCATCACTTCCCCTGCTTGACTAACTGCTATACTTAACATAAGTTTGTCATAACAAACTACTATAAACGGCATTAAAAATGTAAATAGAAAATAATCAAACATATAGCCCGGAGATCTAAACACTTGAATAACTTCTTTATTAATAAGTGACATAAATGGCGAACGTTTTTTAAATGCTTTTTCTTTAACTAATGGTTTAACACTATTTTCAAGATTGGACATTGCGGTCTTAAAATATAATGGGCGTATTATAAATATACTTAATACAAATATAACTGCACACATGCCTAAAAATACTAAAATCCAGTAGCACTTTGATATATTTAACATAGCCAAAGCAATTTGATAGAAAACTATAATTTTGCTACCAATATTCAAGATAGATTGATTGATTTTTCTTACAGTTTCTATCTGTCTATCTACTATGTTAAAACTACCAGCAATTTTGCCTAACAATACTGAATATGCAGTAACACATATTGCAACCACTACCAATATAGCAACGATACTTAATATAGTTTTGCTTTTTAAATATCTAATAACCGCCATCACTGGAATACTTAATAATGACGCAAGTGATATAGGTAATATAGGCAATAATATAAGCATAAATGGAATACTTAAAAAATACACTCCATTAAGTCCACCCACAATACCTATACTTAAAAACAATGGTAAAGATATAAGCGTATTAACTAAAAGTTCTTGTGCATATATAACCATTATTTTTGACATAAATATCTGATTAGGTGTAGCAGGCAGTACCATAAGTAACTCATTGTCTTTGCTTAAATATAAGTTTTTAATAACATTGCCTATTGCAAAAAATAACGATATTATCTGTGTAACCAACAATACTATTGCTATTAACTCTGCATTGGTATTAAATCCTAGAATAAATATTCTTAACAGCACAACACTTAATAGCAAAGTAGCAGCCCCTATTATCAAGATGTATTTCAATATAGAAAATAACATCTTTTTAATATTGGTTGTTTTTAGGAAATCAGACTTATTGTCAATTTGCAATTTAAACAATTTCAATATAGTCTGCATTATTCCCCCTTTGGCTCGTCACCATCATAGATTACTTGCATAAATAATTCTTCAAGTGACTCATTTTTATTTTTCATTTCCTTAAGGTCATACACTCCTTGCAATACGCCTTTTTTAATAATGCAACATCTATCACACAAATTTTCTACTACGTCCAATATATGTGAACTAAAGAATACTGTGTTACCTTCTTCAGCATGCTTCTTCATAGCCAACTTTAATTGGTATGCACTTTGTGGGTCAAGTCCAGTAAGTGGCTCGTCCAACACCCAAAGTTTAGGATTATGCACAAGTGCTGCAATAACAGAAATTTTTTGTTTCATACCATGTGAATAACTTTTTATTTGTTGGTCAAAAGCATTTTCAAGTTTAAATATCTTTAAATATTTATTACATCTTTCCTGCATATCTTCTACACTAACGTTGTAAAGATTGGCCATATGATTAACATATTCTCTACCAGTCAATCTTTCGAATACTGCATGGTTGTCAGGAACATATCCTATATTCATTTTTGCCTTAAGTGGCTCTTTTTTTATAGAAACACCGTTAATCAGAACATCACCATCTTCAAAAGGTAATATTCCGACTATACTTTTTATGGTAGTACTCTTTCCCGCCCCATTAGGTCCTAAAAATCCAAATACTTCACCTTTCTTTAATTTAAGTGATAGATTATCTACCGCTTTTACTGGCGAGTTTCCATATTTTTTCGATAAATTTTTAATTTCTAGCATATCTACTCCTAATCCACAAAATCACGTGGTGCTTTGGATTTTTTCTTTGTTATTTTTTCATATAAATCTATACGTGATAATCTTAACTGTAAATGGTCATCTGTCATCTTATATAATGACTGAACCAACCAATAGAACAACAAACATATACCAAAGAAACCAAGATATATGATAAGTTGGAACAATGGATATACAATAAATCTGCCGGCTCTAATATAAATATTTTGTGTAAACCTTAAGAATGGGAAGTAATCAAATGCTTTTTTCAAATCAAATATGTAAAAATAATTTACTTTAAATCCAGTTTCCGCTGAAAATCCATTAAGAATAGTTCCGCTAATTAAACAGAACATAAAATAGCAACTATATCCTATAAAAGCATATTTAATAGATTTAGCATTGACACGTGGGAAAATACGTAATGCCATACACAATGCAGGGACAATAACAACTAATGAATGTTCAAACATAAAGTGTATATTCCAAAATCCCATAACACCGCCGTCAATATCAGGCATAAGCATAGCCACGGCAGCACCAGTAATATTGACTATAAACGTAAAATCAAAAAACTTTTTAAGTCTAAATACTACAGCAACTAAAAAGAAATATGCACCTAAATTACATAATTGAATAGGTAGTCTAGGTATACTAAATCCCATTAAATATAAAGAATCATAATGGAAGAATAATACTATAGATAAAAATACACATACTTGATACCTAGTATCATAGTCCTTAAATCTAAAGAAATAGTACAAACCAAAAATCACTAATAAAGTAATTAGCAACCATACTATATGAACCATAGAAAAAGACTTGGCTACCAAACCTGTATAGCCTAGTAAAGATTGTGGTAAATATACTGGCATCATCTGTAAAAGCACTAGTGGTAAAGCACAGAAATAGTTAATCCATTCCTTTTTATCTTTAATATTAAAGAAATGTTTATAACCAAACATAACCATTAGCGGAATAGACATAGCCAAAATTAATTCTATGATAAAATAGATATATCTAAATGTAGCGGATAAATGTAATCCCCTACCCATTGGGTCTAAAAAGTACTTAAAGAAATCGCCCATAAATATGGTTGACAATATAGAAAATGGCAAACAGAAATAAATAGCAATATTTCTAAAAATGCGATTGTTAAAGAATACCGCCATAGGTAGTACGGCATAATTAAGATAATATCCCCATCTTAATATGCTTTGTAGCACATCGATAGATTTATAATATGTACCACTATAATACCCACCATTAATAACCCATATAAATGAGTCCGACAACATAAAACGAAAAAAACCAATCGCACAAAATACGACTGTTATAATCTTCAAATAAATAGAAAATGCTTTATCTTTTTTATTGATAATTAATAATGATATTAACGTAAGAACAATAGTTCCTAAAAATGCTATTGATTGATACATTTGAATAAATATCCCTAAATTTATTAATATTTTCTTCCAAAAATTGATTAACCTTTGTCAAAATTCAATTAAGTATACCCCCCCCCGTGCCTTTTGTCAATTAATATGCTTATATTACATAAAAAATCAAAAAAATATAAAATAATCTATTATTTTTTGATTTTTTATAAAAAAAGGTACGGACAATCTGTCCGTACCTTAATCCTATTAATGTAATCATAATATATTATTCATTGGTATAATTATCTAATATCTTATTAATATCCATAATATCTGAAAGAACAATGATACCTACTGGTGGTTCAAGCAATGTACCAGTTCTGGTAATAATAACCACTAGTAATTTACGGTTCTCGGTAAATAAATTAAGCACTTTATCTAAAGTAATATTCTCACTAGCGATAGTGTAATAATTTTCATTAGAGAATTCACGCAACACTTCTTCAATAGTAGTATTTTTCATATAGTCCATAATGTCACGTTTTTCGTATATTTTTTTACCTATAACGTCCAATATTTTTTGTCCATTAGCAACTCCTATAAGCATACCGTTTTTAAATATAGGTATATTACTGAAACCGCTTTTATAGCCATATTCAATAACATCAATTAATGGTACATTATATTCAATAGTACTTAACACTTTTTTACATACTGTTTTAATAGCCAAAGGTGGAGTACATATAAGTTTGGCTATACGTTCATACTCTTCAACAACTTCTTCATGTGGTTCGGCTATAGCCATATCTGGATTGCTATTATGAACGATAGCATTTCTTAATCTGCCATAATCTATAAGTTGGTCTTCATATTTCGCTACTATCGAATTAACTCTAGCAGCCTTTCTAACTGCTTCGGTATAACTAATACTGCGTTTCATATCGCCTTGTATTCTTAATGCCGAATCTATTTGATTGTATGTATTAATAAATCTTCTTGAATTAGTTCTATCACTCATAACTGCTTATTTCCTTATTTTAATTACTTTTATAGTGTATCATAATCAGTGATTTTTACAAAATAAATATATGTAAAAGTCTACATTTTTGACAATAAAAAAACTGCACGGCTATAATTGAAAACACTTGATATATAATCCATAAATAATCAAATCTCCTTTAAAGCAACCTTATGGCACATACTTAAATCTATTTAATGCTGCTGTATTCCTACCCTGACATGATTCACAGCAAAGTATTGCATAAGACCTTAAACTCAACAATCCGGTTAAGTATAAATTATATTCAGTTATTCCCGCATATAGTTTGTCAGCCCCACATATAGCGTTTGGGTACGGAGTTCCGCTAATTCTCCACCTAGTGCAGTATTAGTATTATACCATAATTAAATATTGATTGCAATATTTTACAACTTTAATATGTAAAATTTGTCGAAAATCTATTTAAGCACAATAATTAATAATTATAAAAAATAGCAGACTATTATAGTCCGCTATTATCATTTTTAACTTTGTCTTTAAGCATAGCGACAATTTTTGGTGGCATAGCATCAATAATTTTTGCACGAAGTTCTACTATACTATATCCTTCAGACAATTGATAAGTCATAAGTGGTATACCTACAGTTGAAAGTGCTTTCTTTACATTTGGGTGAAGTTGTTTCATCTGTTGTTCAACAGGACTAGGTTCGAATACGTCAATAGCAAGTACAGGTTGCATAGAATCTTTTAAGAATATGCATACATCAACATACTGACTTAATATTGTATTATACAATACTTTATCACCTTTTGGAGAAACCAAACAGTCAACACCTACCATAGGGAAAGCAACAAACTCTGCTGGTAATATCTTATATACATCTTTTAAAAACTGTGTTTCTGGTTTACCGATAAAATGTTTTTTAAGTTCGACATTAACAATCTTTGGTTCGGATTTAGTGATCATTCCCCTATCCTTTCCATAGATACGTTTAAGTCCAAAAATAATAAGTCCAGAAATAACTAATATAGTAGCAACAATTATCAAAGGTATAATAACATCTTTTGCTGCAGTGTCTAATAGTAAACTCATATATTTACTCCTTTTCAAAACATAATTATTTTATCATATATTTAATAATTTGTAAATAGCGAAAATCTAACACAACTTTGGATTTTTATTTTCAATCTGCCAATCTATCGGTGTTTTATTAAGGCTAGTTAATATCTCGTTGGTCTTTTTAAAACATCCATTACCAAACCAACCACCTTGATTAGCACTCATAGGACTAGGGTGTGACGCAGTAAGCACATAATGACGGCTGGTATCTATATTTTTACCAAGTGCTTTAGCATTAGCACCCCACAACAAAAATATTACTGGATCTTCCCTTTTATTAAGTAAATCGATTATAGCACCAGTTATTTGCTCCCACCCTTTACCTTTATGGCTATTAGGGTGATTATATTCAACAGTTAATACACTATTAAGCATAAGCACACCTTGATTAGCCCATTTAGTCAAGTTGCCATTATCAGGGATATAACAGCCTAGTTCGGAATTAAGTTCCTTATAAATATTAATAAGACTAGGTGGTATAGCAACATTACCTTCTACAGAAAAAGATAAACCATGTGCTTGATTAGGTTGATGATATGGATCTTGTCCTATAATAACCACTTTTACATCATTATACTTAACTCTATTGATTGCATTAAAAACATTTTCGGCTTTAGGATATATAGTCTTTGTATTATATTCATGATTAAGCCAAGCAGAAAAATTTTTAAACTGGTCACTTTCTAATTGTGATTTTAAAAGTTCATACCAATTTTTAGTAATTAAAAACATATCGACTCCCCAATATTTTTACTAAAAATAGTTTAACATACTTTTATATTTTTTTAAATTAATTATATATACAATATTAAATTTATATAATTTTAATTTAATAAATATTGATATTGTAATTTAATCATAAATATGTTACAATAAAATATACTTAAATATATTGCTTAATAATTTACAAAAGAAAATAAGGAGTACATTATGGCTAAAAAGAATAAACGTACTATCACAAAACCTGTATTAAAGACTGATACAAGTAATAGCACTATATTACAACATTATGGTTTAGATGGCTCTGCTTTTGTCAAAAAGTCTGCCAATTTTAACTCATATTTCACTTTAGCCAATGAAGTACATAAACATTTAAGTACTGGAAGACTAGATGCAATCAATCATTATGATTCTTTAAAAAAGTATCAGTCACTTGCCGAATCTTTTTCTAAAGAAATGTGGAGAGATTATCTAGATACTAAATACAAAGATAGAATAGACAATAACGAAACTTTACATTACAATGCAACTGTCCCACCAGAAAAACTTACTCGTAATGGGAATATTAAACCTGAAGTTGCAAAACAAGTATTATATGATCTAGCCGACCAATTCGACGTAGTAGAAGATATGCCTTTCTTTTTAAAAGGTTTGGGACTTTCTCTTATTAATGCACCAAAAAAGATAATTGCGGAGATGGATTTTAATGGTGTAGGCGATCACAATCGTACTTGCTTTGTTAAAAGAAGAATTCTTGAATGCACAATACCACATACTGGTAACACATATATGTTGTTAAGTGATGAAAAATTCTATGAGAACTCCCCTGCTTCTGTATGTACTATGTCATTATTATATGGTGCAGAAGCAAAAGGTGTATGTCAATTATGCAGAGTTGACACAGTTGCTCATTTAAGCCCTGACACACCTGATTCTTTAGGTTTAAATATTAAATATCAAATGGCTGATTATTTGTTAAGAAAATTTAACGAACATCATCACAATGCTGTACCTGGCAAAAAGTTTGTAAAAATAGGTGCTGACCATCATATACATACTAGAGATAGTATTTATGAATTATTATATTCTTTATCTTACATTTCTAAATCCACCATTTATCGTACCAATCCAGTTAAGTTCCAACATATGAATGCAAAACAAATTGATGAATCTGATTTCTTCATAGACAACTTTTCTGGTAGAACCAAACATCAAACCGACATAACTGCAACACTAGAACTATTTCAAAAACGTAACGAAGAATATGAACGTGCATCTATAGAACATGATGGTTTGATTACTACAGATAGATTAGAAAGATATTATATCACTGCTCACAACATAACCAATCAAACTATTAATCCTGACTTCTGTAAAGCAATGGATTCATATCGTACATTTATGCCTAAAAGAATATGTAGCATAGTAGACCCCGCAATAGTCGGTACTGATAGTCACCCTATTTACCCTGCTCCTGCAGATAGTAAACCTATCAAACAAGCACTTAAATTACAAGGTAAATACTATGTAGATTATGATTATTTACTAGCACATGGTTTAGTAGAGCAACCACAAGAACAATCCGACAAAGATCCAGAACTTAAAAAATAGATTAAAACAAGACACCAACAGTTAATTACTTATTGGTGTCTTTTTTATTATACTGTAACAAGCAATGTTTTAATTTTTTCAATCACTTCTTTTGCCATACTTTCATCGCCTTCAACCATTATTCTAATTACACTTTCAGTTCCGCTAGGTCTTACCACTATACGCATATCCTGATAGTGTTTTTGAATATGTGCAATATCTTTTTTTAACTTTAAATTTACATCAAATCCATGCCTAAATTCATCTGTTACTTTAACATTAACCGTGGTTTGTTTTACCTTTGTTAAATGCAAAAGGAGTTCGGACAAGTCAATATTTTCTGTAATAACTATTTTAAGCAAAAATAAAGCATTAAGTAATGCATCGCAAGTAGTGTTAAGACTGGATACACATATATGCCCGCTACTTTCTCCACCTAATACATAATTGTTTTGCATCATTTTTTCAATAACGTTTCGATCTCCTACATCAGTACGTACAAGATTGACGCCCAATTTTTTAAAACTTTCTTCAGTCCCTTTATTGGTCATTATTGTACCTACTACAGTTAGCGAATTAAGTTTATTATTGTTAAGCATATACCCGCCCAACACAAATAGTATATCATCGCCATTAAGCACTCTACCATCTTTAAGCACAACTATTAATCTATCTGCATCTCCATCAAATGCAAAACCAAATTCGCATTGGTGCAACATAACTTCATACTTTAATTTATTAACATTAAGTGCTCCACAATTAACATTAATCATTTCGCCCTTTGGCTGGTTGTTAATTATTACTACATTAGCATTAAGTTTTTTAAATACTTTTTCTGCCAATAGATAATTTGAACCATATGCAGTATCTACGGCGATATTAATACCTTTTAAATCACAGCCAACTTCTTTACATAAGAAATTAACATATTTTTCAACCAAATTGCTAGATTCAATTATCTTCCCTTTATTAGCAGTAGGTTTATAATTACCATCTATGTATTTTTCGATTTCTTTCTCATCATTGGTACAAAACTTATAACCCAAATTATTAATAAGTTTAATACCATTCATATTGGGAGCATTATGTGACGCAGTAATCATAACTCCCGCGCCCACATCAAGTTTACTACTTAAATACGAAACACACCCAGTAGGCACTATACCTATTATTTTACTATCTACCCCATAATCACTTAATCCACAAGCCACAGCATACGTTAACAAGTCGCCACTTATTCTTGTATCTTTGCCTATGATAACACTAGGCGATTTTTTATGTTTTTTAATATATATCGCCAGACTTTTACCTACATTGTATGCCAAAAAGAAATTAAGGTTGTTATTAACTACTCCCCTTATGCCGTCAGTTCCAAAATATTTTAACATATATCACTCCTTATTAATCTTTATTGATATATGCTAAACAAGTTATTTTTCGTGAAAAAAAGACATTATTTACATCAAATAATGTCTTAATATATAATATGTTATTTATTTTTATTAATAAATTTATTAGCATTAGTAGCAGCAACAGCACCATCTGCACAAGCAGTAACAATTTGACGCAACTGTTTAACTCTAACATCACCACAAGCAAATACACCTGCTTGATTAGTTTCGAGATTTTCATCAGTAGCAATATATCCATTTTCATCAAGATGAATACTACTTCTTACCATATCAGTATCTGGTGCACGTCCTACCGATACAAATAATGCATCACAGTCTATACTATACTCGCCACCATCAAGCATAAATTTAACACCTGTAACATGGTCTTTACCTTTCACTTCTGTAACAGCAGTATTATACACTACTCTAATATTTTTATTATTTTTAATCTGATTATCTAGTACTTTAATATCTTCTTCCGAACAAGCAAAATTAGGTAAGTTATTAAGAACAGTAACATTTTTACATATGTTACTTAAATACTCGGCATCTTCTATTGCACTAATACCACTACCAACTACTACTACATCTTTGTCCTTATATGAAGCACCATCGCATATAGCACAATAACATATGCCCCTTCCTATTAATTCGGCTTCTCCTTCAGCACCAATAGTTCTGGCTTTAGCACCCATACTTAATATAACGGTACTAGCAATAATTTCTTTATCTTCTACAACAATAAAGTTATTCATAGGTGCAAAATCCATCTTTTTAATATCACCATATAAAGTTACTGCACCTAAAGTTGTGGCTTGCTCATGCATCTTCATAGTTAAATCTGTACCACTTATCGAATTAAATCCTGGGTAGTTATTAATTTCATAAGATAGACTTGCTTGTCCACCAATAACATTGTTTTCTATAATAACTACATTTAGCCCACTACGTTGAGCATAAATAGCAGCAGTCAATCCACCTGGACCTGCACCAATAACAGCAATATCAAATTTATTCATTGTATTACTTCCTTTTTCCATTTATATTTACATATTAAGTATATCAAAAAGCAAAAAATATTCAAACTAATGTGACTTATTTTTACTTTTTTGCACAATGTATCTATTACCCATTTTGTCCATAACAAATTGTCTATACTCATCATATTTATCATCTAATCGCATAATCAAAGCATCTTTACTTGTAGGACAAATTACAAGACATATGTCTTGCTCGATTATTTGAAAAATGTTTTCATAATTAAAACTCTGTGTAGTAACCGCACCATCAACTTTACTTGTAATAGTAAGATTGTTGCTAAATTGATATTCAATAGTTATCTGTCTATTGCTTAAATTCTTTTTCATAGTATGTTTTAATAATTTACCACTAAAACCTATAAAAACCACAATAGTAATTACTCCAACAACCGCTAAACATATAGCAATAGTGTATTTTTTTAAAGCCAAACTAACACCCGCCAAAATAAATAATACTACTGCAAATATAGTCGAAACTATACGAGTCTGTTTAAGCATACCCCTTTGGCTTATCATAATAAGTTCCAAGTCATAAAATGTAGTATTTTTATACATTGTTAACTCCTTAATTTTTGTTTAATATCATCAGCGCATGCCACAGCAGTAGAAAAAGCAATCTGCAGATTAAATCCACCACTAAAAGCGTCTACATCAATAACTTCTCCTATAAAGTATAGATTGGGAATAGATTTACATTCCATAGTATGTGGATTAAGTTGTTTTACATCTACTCCGCCCCTAGTAATAGTTGCCCTTTCTATATTATCAAAATTATCAATTGTAAAACTATAATTCTTTAATATGTCGGCAATATGCATAACCATAGCATTGCTTACACAAGCACATTGAACTTGTTCATCAATATTTAATCTATTAAGCATATCTTTAGCAATTTTTAATGTAACAAAACTATTAATCAAATGTATTATATACTTTTTAGGATTATCTTTAATATATTCTTTAATTTTGGTTCTAACATCTTCACTACTTAATTCACTGCAAAAATCCAAAGCAAATATATCTTTATTAATACTCGATTCTTGAATAATAGAAGTTAGTTTGAAAACTGCTGGTCCAGAAACTCCAAAAGATGTAAATAATCCATCTCCATAGATATAATTTTTAAGTTTGGAATTCTTGTAATATTTTAACAAACAACTAAAAGGTGTGCCTTCTAAATTAGGATTAATATTATCAAGTCTTATAGCACATAAACTTGGACGAGTTAATGTAACATCAAGTCCTAAACTTTTTGCCAACTTTAAACCATCTCCACTACTTCCAGTAGTAGGATAACTTAAGCCACCAGTGGCAATAACAACAATGTCAAATATGTATCGTTTATCAAGAGTATTAACTATAAATTGATTATTGTCTTGTATTATATCAGTCACTTCAGCATTAGTAACAAGATTAATATTATTGATATGGCTATCTAAAAATTCTTTTACTGTTCTTGAGCGATTGCTGATGGGGAAAATGCGAAAATTATCTTCTGCTTTTGTGGCAAGACCATTATTGTTAAGATAATCCGCCATATCACTAGGACTAAAATTATATATAGCGCTATACATAAATTTAGAATTATGAGCAATATTTTTTACAAACTCTTCTGGTTCGCATAAATTGGTTATATTACATCTACCATTACCTGTAATTAAAAGTTTGTTTAATGTAGACTGTGTTTTTTCTAAAATGGTTATATGAGCATCTGCATTATTAAGCATATTGCCTAGCATTATACCGCTTGCTCCACCACCAATAATACCTATTCTCATAATTATTTTTTGCCCTTTTGTTTATATAATTGAACAGCACATTGTAAACCTAAAGGTATCATTTTTGCTTTCTGATTAATATCTCCGCCAATTAAACTTCTAGGGTCATATACTTCTTGACTTAAATTGTCCGCAGCATAAAACAATTGAGCAAAATTAACATTTCTATATTGCGAAACAACCGCCATTGCCGAACATTCCATATCTACAGTAATAGCCCCTAAAGCCATACGCTGGTTAACTTTATCTCTAGTTTCTCTAAATATAGCATCAGTAGTCCATGTTGCTCCTTTAATATAATGTAAACCCAATTGCTTTACAACATTTTCTACTATGTCAACGCATTCCTTGTCTAAATCTACTATATCACTTGGCAAAGCATAATGATAACTAGTACCTTCATCTCTAATCGCTTTCGTAGGTATAATAATACTATAGTCCCCTATATCACTTAAACAACCACAACAACCGACTAAAACAATATTTTCTATACCCATAGCAACAATTTCTTCAAAGTTGCCTACACATGCTGGTGCACCTACTGGGGATTGATATACAGCAACATCAACTCCATCAATAGTAACTTTATATATGTAAAAAGTCATAGTAGCATTGGATATAGAACCAATAACTTCTGGATTGTATATGCGTAAAAATTCTTCCATCACACTTTTAGAAAAGAATGAAACACAAGTTTTTGGGAAATCAGGTATTTTATTATGAAACTCCCATGGATTAAGTACAGCCTTTTCATTACTATCAAATTCTTCTAAAATCATATTTAAAACTCCATTAATCTTAATACAATTAATATATCAAATATTCAAAAGTATATAAAGCAAATTTAGATTAAATTAATAATCAAGTTACTATAATTAATAGTAATAATTTAATCCTGTACCAATTAATCCGTGAATAATAAATAAAAATAATCAACTTAAAATATAAAAGATAAGATACATATTTATGAGTACCATAAAAATAAAAAAAGACATATTGACTTTTTTATGTATATATGGTATATTATATATAGCATTAAATTCGACCATTCCGTAATGTTTTATTTCGGAGATTGTTTAAAAAACTTTCTTTAGAATGGCAAAAAATACTAACAAAATTAATTTAGTTGTTGTTAATATTGTTTGTCAAAATAAGGAGGTTTTATTTTTTTATTTAAACAACTAAAAAATATATAAAACAATTAATTAGGAGTAAATTTTATGGAACAATTAAAAGTATTAAATACAACATTAGTATTAATTAGAAAAGATAATAAGGTGCTACTTGCAGAGAAAAAACGTGGTTTTGCAAAAGGTACATACAATGGAATTGGTGGTAAACAAGATCCCGGTGAAACTATAGATCAAGCAATGGTTAGAGAAACACAGGAAGAGATTAATGTTACACCAACTAAATATGAACAAGTAGGTTTAATCAATTTTGATACTTGGTACAAGGGCGAACATGTAGATTTAAACTTAAACATTTATACTTGCGATGAGTACGAAGGTACAATTACAGAAACAGAAGAAATGATACCAGAATGGTTTGATATAGATAAAGTGCCATTTGATCGTATGCTACCAGATGATGTTAAGTGGTTCCCTATTGTTATTAACGGTGGATGTGTGGCAGGAAAAGTAATATTGGAAGCAGACTTAAAAACTTGTACACAAAATATTTATGAAGTATCAAAAGAACAATTATTAAAAAATATTAATGATAAATACGGTAAAGGTTTAGAAAAATAATAACAATAATAATTATAAAATTGTTGTTTTAAATATAAATAAAGTAAAAAGACATACATTAGTATGCCTTTTTTTTATAAATAATTAAAAATATATGATTAGTACAAAAAAAGTCTGTGTTATAATAAACTTTTATTTTTTAACCTAGTATGGGCGACTTGTTAAGAAAATAGTCCAGTGGACTGTTTTTAGTCAGCAAAACTTCGTTTTGCGGCAAGCCGGGAGCAACTTGTTTGCGGTCAGGCCGACAGGACGAACCGATGATTCGAGCCCGTGTCATAATACAAATTATATACAACAAAAAAAGTCTGTGATAACACAGACTTTTATTTGGCTCCCCAAGTAGGGCTCGAACCTACAACCTACCGGTTAACAGCCGGTTGCTCCACCATTGAGCTATTGAGGAATAACACTAGTATTATATGCATATTGGAGTCAAAAGTCAACACTTTTTTAAAAAAAATTTATAATTTTTTTGCAATTTTATTTATAACAGAATATCCCCTAAATAAAGCCAAATAATTAATTAACAAATTATGAAATTTTTTATCATATAATAAAAAATAATAGAATATTAACTACAAAAATAAAGTTAAAAAGAAAATTGAAATATGTATATATCAATAAGCAGATAAGTAATAGATATAAAAGTATATTAAGGGGTACAAAATATGCTTGATATATTAAGATATATAAAAGAGAGAGTAAAAAGAATAGAGTGAAAGGCGCAGAGTGAAAAAATAGAGTGAAAGGTATTGAAAGGAATAATAGAAGAAAAAGAGTAAAGGCGCAGAGTGAAAGGTATAGAGAGAAAGGCATTGA
>ERZ808245.242-NODE-242-length-30604-cov-3.519788_pt1 | contig 30604 bp, 29 predicted proteins | sample MGYA00521243_ERZ808245 | MGnify/ENA primary metagenome ERZ808245 (study PRJEB31516, sample SAMN03275576) | gut metagenome | biome: mammalia-associated habitat; material: feces | host: Papio cynocephalus | place: Kenya | collected 2012-07-07 ... | reverse complement strand
CCGCCCGCCGTCATCGGGAAAGATTTTTGAAGAAGAACCCCGAATTTCTGCCATATTTCCGTGCACTTTCCGACAATGTACCGACCGTTGACGAATTGCTTCCCGCCCTGCGCCCGCTTCGGTACATAATTTTTGCGCTTGCCGATGCGTGTCAGCAGCTGCCGTGCAAGACCGACGAAAGCGATCGGATTTACCGTCAGGTCGTGGAATTTTTGTGCGAAAACTACGCGGACGGTCTCTCCGCCGCCGCAATTTCTGAAGCGATCGGGTATTCCGTTTCCTATGTCCAACACCTGTTTCGTCAAAAAAGCGGAGAGACAATCGGGCAGTTTTTGCAGAAGCTGCGCCTGAAAAAAGCCGCCGAGCTTTTGCGCACTACCTTGCTTCCCATCGCCCGCATCGCCGCAGACACGGGATTTTGCGACCAGAACTACTTTTCCGTTTGCTTTAAAAAAGCCTTTTCCGTTTCTCCGAAAGAATACCGAAAAGGATGAGAAAAACGGTCGCGCGGTCAGCTTGTCAAAAAACTCATATTTTCTTTAAGCGAAAGCATGCGTTTTTGTAAAAAGGAAATCCGATTTTCAAAACTTTATTTTTCGTCATTTGCTTTTCTGAAGGTAACCACAAACGCCCCTTTTATTTGTGCGGATGTCGCCATATAATCGTATATTACCAGTTCCCAGCCCTCGGAAGCCCGCTCATTTAACAGTTTATCCAACATCGAAATGTCCTCTGCATTTGCTTTATCCGAAAACCATTTTGTGCTGACCGTTAAAATTTCCGTTTTGTAAGTATACATATCGAATTTTCTCCTTTAGATCAGGTGTTTTTTGTTTTCTTATCCGTCACTGCGCGATATGCGTGGTTCTCCACATACACCATCATACGGTTATACAGCACCACATAGAAAAATACGGCAAGCATACTGCCGATGACTCCCAAAAGCGCATAAGAGTCGCTGCCTCGCATTTTCAGCGCAGTCCAAATTACAAGACCTATCCACGCCGCGACACACAGAACGATTGTTGCCACATGTTCATGCAGCCATTTTTTCTTAAAAAATGTGATCTTTTCTTTCAGTGTAAAGGCGCTGTTGTTCAGTGCTGTCACAAGATTACTGTCGGCGACTTTCCTGAAATCCTCCGCCAAAATTCGTTCTCCGGTTATCAGCTCATGAATACTTACTCCGAATTCTTCTGACAGCAATGACAGCATTTCCACATCGGGCATATAGTTGCCGTTTTCCCAACGGGAAACGGTTTTATTGGTCACACCGAGCTTTTCTCCGAGCTGTTCTTGCGTCATACTTTTCTCTTTTCTCAGGGCGGCGATAAATTTTCCTATCTTCATTTGATCCATCTTTATATCCCTCCGAAGAAAAGTATAGCAAGGTTTCCGTAAAATGTCCTCCCCACAAACAGCGAATGTGTTTACCCGCAAGCGATGAAACGCATTTTTTTGCAGAATTTCACTTCGATTTTTTCTCAATAGCGTTCGTAATTGCGACGACAGCGGGAAATAGTATTCCTGCAACAGCCCAGATTATCCAGCTCTGCCCCCAATTATTTGACAACATACTGTATCCCGAATAAACTGCCGTTGTAATTATCCAGTACGCTGTATAGATAGCCGAGGCAAAGGACGGTTTCCCCTTGTTCTCTTTAGAATATTCGCCCTCCTGCAAAAGCTTTTCGAAGCTTGCCCATAAAATCCCCGTCTTGATAAAGCAAATCACACCCACGCCCGCGATAAGCAATGAAAAGGAAAGCATAATCGTTAAAAACAGGTCGTTATCGGCGTCAATGATCGCTCCGACAAAAAGAGGAATCAACGCAGTAATACACAAACAGGTTCCTGCGATAGTATTCTTTGTGTGCAAATCCTTGTATTGTGCTTTGCGCTCTTTCACCATTCCGCTCACGCCATACTCGGCTTCAAACTTTTCTTTTTCCAAATAGGCGAAGGGGGCGGTTTTGCTGCCGCTTGATATAAACAGCACGACGGCGGTTGCCACAAAGAGGATAAGAACAATCATTCCGATTCCGCCGGCAATATTCTCGTTCAAGACCCCTGACGCACTTTCGCTGATTGCACCCAATATCAAAAGAGTTATCGGAGATAAGATACACAAAAAAACAGCATACGCTATTGTTTTCGCCGTCCTTGCCTTGACTGAAAGAAACGCGTTTGCTTCCTCCATGGATACGCGCTTTAATGACGGCATATCCTCGGACAACCGGATATGTTCGGCTTCTTCCATGTCGTCTTTCAGTAAATAATCGGTACTTACTCCGAACAGTTCGGAAAGGCGTATCATTTTTTCGAGGTCCGGAACAGATTGCGCGCCCTCCCATTTTGAGACCGATTGTCGCGTGACATTCATTTGTTCGGCTAACTCCTCCTGCGACCAACCGGCTTTCTTTCGCAGCAAAATAAGCTTATCGGCAAAAATCATATTTATCCTCCTGTTGTTTTGATTGTTGTGCTCGTATTTTAGCATTTTGCAAGGTTGCTGACCACCAATCCGAACCATTCAATATGTCAACCGGTGGTTGCAGCCACACAAAAACATCCTTAGCTTTCGGATTTTTGCCGAATATTCGGGTTAATCCAATATGACGCCCTTTTTCTTTCCGTTTTTCTTTCTCGGATACTGCCGAATACGGGTGACGAAATCCAGATTGACAATCTCCAGTTCACCGGAATTCTTCTCGACGACCATACCGCCGTCACCGATTTCTTTTATCACACCCTGTACGCTGCCATCACCGGAAGTAATCGTATAAATGATGCACTCTTCTCCGATAAACCGTTTTGCCAACTCTTTCATAACACTATTCTCCTTGTTCTGTTTTTTTCTTTTCAATATCTTTCTGATTGCCGCCGCTCTTCTTTGCCGTGTTATCTGTGGGAGAATCACCAGAAGAAATATGGCAATCAAAATAAGGGGAAAACTGTCCATTTGTTCTTTCCTCCCAATTTATTCTCAGGAGATTTTATTTCCGGCTTTTGAATAACGCATTGCCTCCCTGCAGTACACCGACAGATTGACGATCCAGACAAGGCACACCGTCAACGAAGGCAAAAATCCTATATCAAGCACAAGCGCGCTGATCGCAAGTACAATCGCCAAAACCGTGCAGACCGTATTTGTGGCGGAGTAAGCTTTGAAGGCACACTTGCCGATCATAATTTTCTCGGCTTCATCGCAGTCCTCCATCCACTTTTTACGAAACCTCATATCGTAGACGGACGCTTTCTTTTCGGGATTCATTTGCTTGGCGTTATCCACACACTTTTGTTGGAAAACAATGGATTCCACCAGAATAACGAAGAAAGCGGCAACGCCGAGAAAAAAGACGATCGTCCTGCTCTTGCTGTCAAATGCCGCAAAGCCCCCGGAATAGGACGCCGCAATCAGGAAATACGAGAGAATAACGGCTGCGTTTGTGAGCCAGATTGCAGCAGACAGCTTTCTGTCAATGGCATCCGAGGTTTCCTCATCCTCGCCATCCCACGCACCGAGCAGCTTTTTTGTCCTCCGATAAATCGGGACGCCGACTGCCGGGACAATGACCGCTATCGCCACCAGCAGCCACGGGGCAACGTACATTCCGAAGAACGCTCCCGCTTCTTTTATCATACCGACCAATTGTTCCATCCCGCCTTTTGCCGCACCGTACCCGGAATAATAACCGACTACGCCGCCGACAATCGCACATACGGCTGCAAAAAGCAAAAATTTCGGCAGAGCCTTTCGATTTGCCTGCTTGATTTCATTCTTTTTCATTTTCCGTTTCCTCCTGTAAATAGAAGACTTCTTCTACCGTAACGCCGCAGACCTTTGCGATCGTCAGAGCAAGGGTAACCGACGGCGAGTAATCGCCCCGTTCGATCATGCTGACCGTCTGCCGCGATACGCCGCATAAGCGCCCCATTTCCTGCTGATTGACATTCAGGATTGCCCTGAATACCTTCAAGCGATTTCGCAGTATCATTCAGCACCTCCGTTCGACAGCATTTTTTGTCTGTATGACAAGTATCATTGTCAAAACACATTATACTCTTGTCATCCTGATCTGTCAAGAGGTTTTCAAAAAACAATGCCGTTGTCCTCATACGTCGGGATATACTTCGGAAACAGTCCCTTACAATCGTTGTTTCTTGTCGCTGCAAAGGTGCCAATCCTCCGCATGAGATTGATTTTTACCGGCAATCCGATTCGGATGATTACAAAAGTCGAAGGGAGAGGCTTCTTTGCGAAGCCTCTCCCTTGAAAAATCTCTTATTTCAGCGAGCGCAGATATGCTTTCTTCTCTTGAGAAATGCGGTTGCTTTCCACTGCTTTCTGAATTGTCTTGCGATGCGTCCATGCCGACAGTCGGCGCTGTTTTAAAAAAAAGACCGCCGCGTCGTACTGCTTTGCCAGTGCGGTGGCAAAATACCACGCGGTCATCATCTGCACATAATATTCCTCCGTTTCCGCTTCGGCAACCCATGTCAGCTGTTCGGGAGAAAACGCGTCGTCAAGATAATACATCATCAGCATTTCCATGCCGAAACGCACCGTGAACGGATGGGAGGAGGACAGCCATTCCCGCAGCTGCGGCAAAAGCGGTGCGGGACGGGAGCGGAACGCCTTCGGGCGAATCAGGTCGCAGGTTGCCCAATTATCCACATAGGGCAAAAACGCCCGCAGCAGTGCCACTGTCCGAGCATAGTCCATTTCCTGTGAAATCAGCATACCGTGAAGGCTGTTTTCTTCATAATAGGTGTGCGGAAGACTTTGCATAAATGCCGCCGCTTCGGGCTTGTCCCGCATTTCCCGTGCCAATGAACGCAGCTGCGGCGTGCGCACACCGATGATTTTCTCTTTCTCCACCGTCGGCATCAAGCCGGCATGAAATTCTCGATAGCCAAGATCCTGTTTTTCAAACAGTTTTTCGGTTATATCCAAAAAAATCACCTCCGAAAAGGACGGCGGCTCGCCAAAGGCGAGCCGCCGATTTTCTCTTACATCACTGCATACAACACGGCAAACAGCACACCGATTCCAAGCGAGACAAGTCCCGTATACAAAATATGCGGAAACCAACGCCTGCCCTTTTTGTCTTTTTGCTGTTTATAATCATAAAAACTGTCCGGGTCTTTACGGAGCTGTTTTGTCGGAAACAAAGAATGCAGCGAAAAGCGCGAAAACGTATAGGAAAACGCATCATATGCACCTTTTGTGGACAAAAAGCTCAGCAAACCGAACCCCGAGAACAGCACGCCCGGCACTACAAACGCGTCGGACAGCACGCGCATCCATTCCTGTGCCGTATGCGTTTCGGAAAACTCATAGGTCCACACGACCATTGCGGCAATACACAAAATCAGCACCGCACACACGAAATACGGCAACCATTTTTTCTTCATCGGCGTCCCCGTTATTTCAGTACCGTCAAATATTGCTGATACTCTGCTTCATTGCAATGCACAAAATGTCCCGGTTTGATTTCCCGCAGGGTAGGCTGATCCACCGTATAGTCGTGTTCGGCAAGCGGATTGTAGACGATGCGCTTTCTCTTCTTTTCATAATGCGGATCCGGCAGCGGAATCGCCGACAAAAGAGAGCGCGTATACGGATGCAGCGGATTCAGAAACAGTTCATCCGAGGAAGCCAGTTCTACCAGTTTACCGTAGTACATAACGCCGATACGGTCGGAGAAATATTTCACTACCGACAGGTCATGGGCAATGAACAAAATGGTCAGTCCCAGCTTATGCCGCAGTTCGTTGAGCAGGTTGATGACCTGCGCCTGCACCGACACGTCCAATGCGGACACCGGTTCGTCGGCAATAATCAGTTCGGGGTGCATGATAATCGCACGCGCCACGCCGATACGCTGACGCTGACCGCCGGAAAACTCGTGCGGATAACGGCTGGCGTGTTCACGCACCAAACCGACCAGTTCCAGCATCTCGTACACTTTCTCGTCGATGACTTTTTCATCCTTCTCACCCTGAATCTTCAATCCTTCGGCGATAATCTCGCGCACGGTCATACGCGGATCAAGCGAAGCGATCGGATCCTGGAAGATCATCTGAATCTGTGTGACAAGTCTCGCTTTCTTCGCTTTGGAAAGTTCGATCTTATATTCCTTCTGCACCGCGGGACGATCGGCAGATGTACATTCGGCAAGCATTTTTTCGTACTTTTCCTTCACTTGTGCTGTCCGCTGCTCACGGTATTCCTTATCGCAGTTCTTTTGATCATATTTCGCGGCACGGATTTTTTCCTTCTGTTCCGCTACCTTTTTTTCAAACGCCGCCTTCAGCGCCTTGCGCTGTTCTGCAGAAGCGTCGGCGCATTTTTCCTTATACTCCAGTTCTGCCGCTTCGATGGCGTTCTGATAGGAACGCAACCCGGCACTTATGCGGATTCCCTTGAAATACACATCACCCGAAGTGATATCATACAGTTTGATGATTGCACGTCCTGTGGTCGTTTTTCCGCAGCCCGACTCGCCCACCAGTCCGAAGACCTCGCCGCGTTTGATATCAAAGCTGACATCGTCCACGGCTTTGAATTCGGTGGTTCCTGTTTTGAAATACTGGCAGAGATGATCGACCTTCAGCAACACTTCCGATTTATTCTCCATCTTCTGCCCCTCTTTTCTCGTTCATTCTCGCAATACGGTCAAGGATGATTTTCGGCGGATCTACCTTCGGTGCGTCCGGATGCAAAAGCCATGTGGCGGCATAGTGCGTATCCGAAATCTTGAACATCGGCGGCTGGCGCTCGAAATCAATCTGCATCGCGTACTTATTCCGCGCCGCAAACGCGTCGCCGACCGGCGGATAGATCATATTCGGCGGTGTGCCGGGGATGGCATCCAATTTTTCATTGGTGTCCAGATCCGGCATGGAGGACAAAAGCGCCCAGGTGTACGGATGCGCGGAATGATAGAAAATATCGTCCGCCGTACCGTATTCCACAATCTTTCCTGCATACATAACCGCAATACGATCCGCCATATTTGCCACCACGCCGAGATCGTGCGTAATGAAAATGACAGAAAGGTTGCGTTCCGCTTTCAGTTTGTTGATCAATTCCAGAATCTGCGCCTGAATCGTCACGTCCAGCGCCGTCGTCGGCTCATCGCAGATCAGAATATCCGGATTTGCCGCCAAGGCAATGGCAATCACGATACGCTGACGCATACCGCCGGAAAACTCGAACGGATACTGATTATACCGTTTGCGCGGCTCGGCAATACCCACTTCTTCCATCAGTTTGATGGCTTTTTCTTTTGCCAGACGTTTGGTTACGCGCAAAACCACGCCGGAAGCACATTCCTTCAAATGGTCGATCACTGCGACTGTCTCGGCATCGTAATCACGTGTATCGCGCGCCGCAAGGCGTTCTTCATAGTGTTCGATCAGGTTGTCGATCTGATGCAGAATACTTTGTTTTGCCTGTTCCAGATCGGTCAACGATTTCGGCACCACGGTCCAATCGGGGGTTTTGCCGCGGGCGGACTTTTTCTCAAATTTCGCCGTCTGGCGCGCAAAACGTTTTTCTTCCTGCTCATTTTTGACGATGGCGGCAAAATAATTCTCGATTTCGGACTTCAATGCCGACGGGAAAGTATACGCCATGTTATCCTTGACAAATTCCAGGCGGTCGATGGATGCCTCCACCGCCTCCGAAAGGCGTTTGCAGGTATCGACACATTCGCGTTTATCAAGTTCCGCTTTTTCAAACGGTGTACGGTTATTTTTGAGAAGTTCGATCGCTTCCTCTTTTTTCTCATACGAATGATTTGCCGAATAGATCAAACCTTTTTTGGCATCTTCGATAAACGCCAGCATGAAGTGATCGTCCAGATATTTGCGCAGGAACACATTCAGTTCCGACACGGGCATCTGCGGGAGCGGTTCTTTGGCAAAGGTTTCATAATAGCCCAGTGCAAAGAAGTTCGGGGCGGTAAAGCCAATGGCTTCATCCAGAATTTCCTTGACCGCAAGCAAATCTTCACGCAGCGCCGTCGAATCGTTATTCGCAGTTTTCAGATGTGCGGGAATAGCTTCCACGATTTTCAGAAGCTCCGGCGCGCGGTCACGCACCATATACTCCTGCACGGAGAGCTTCGCATAGCGACAAATTTGCCCCACGCGGTATTTAAGATCCTTCGCGGCATTTTTCTCCAGCTCAAACACCAGCACATCGATATCCGACGAGCCTTCCACTGCCGCTTCGTGTGCTTTATTATACGCAAGCTCCAGTTCAAGATGTTTATATTCAAATTTATCGAATGATTTGCATTTTTCCGTCAACGCCGCCGCCATTGCCGTATCGTTTCCCACGGCATGGATCATGGCTTCGTTAAGCAGCTTCAGATAGCTGTTAAACGACTGGCGACTCTCGCGCTGGCGTGCCTTTCCTTTCAGGATCATCGCTTCGGTCAGCTGTCTGCCGATTTTTACAATCGGGTTCAGGCTCGACATCGGATCCTGGAAGATCATGGCAATCTTATCGCCGCGGATTTTATGAAATTCTTCTTCCGAAATTTTCAGAAGGTCTTTACCGTCATAAATGATCTCGCCGCCCTCGACGATGGAGTTATTTGCCAAAATGCCGAGGATTGCTTTGGAGGTGACGGATTTTCCGGAGCCCGACTCGCCGACGATGGCAAGCGTCTCGCCTTTTGCAAGGTCAAAATCAATTCCGCGTACCGCCTGCACTTTTCCGTTATCGGTGCGGAAAGATACGGTCAGATTTCTTACCTGAAGTTTGTTTTCCATATCAATCCTCTCCTCTCGTAGACGGGTTGAACGCGTCGCGCAGTCCGTTACCGAACAGGTTGAACGAAATCAACAGCAGCGACACAAACAGTGCCGGGAAGAACATGGCATGCGGCGATGTGGTCATAGCACGCTGTCCCTGGCTCATCAGCACACCGATACTGGTGCCGGCAAAATCAGACAGGTTTACGATGCCGAGGTAAGTCAAAGTGGTTTCGGAGCTGATGACGCCCGGAATAACCAGCACGCAGCTGGTTATGATCGTACCCAACGAGTTCGGGAAAATGTGGCGGAACATCAGCCGCGCATCCGACGCGCCGAGCGTTCTTGCCGCCAGGATATATTCCTGTCCTTTAAAGCGGTAGAACTGTTTTCTTGTGGTAGACGCCATACCGATCCATCCGGTCAGCACGAAGGCAAACAGGAAGGATGGCACCACGCCGAGTTTTTGTGCCAGATGAAGCTGGAACAGCGTGACTGCCACGATGGTCGGAATACCGGAGAGGATATCCGAAATTCTTTCCATGGTCAAATCGACATAGCCGCCGTAATAGCCTTCAATAGAACCGTAGATGGCGCCGATGGTCAGGTTGATTGCCGAGACCAGCACGGCGAAAATCAGCGAGAAGCGCGCGCCGATACCGATTGCACCGAACAGATCCTGTCCCATTTCGTTGGTGCCGAACACGTAGGACGGTTCGGTGCCGCGGAGATACCGATAGTAGTTATAATAGCAGATACGGCACGTGACCGAACCGGATTTTCTGGCACTGTAAATATAATTGCCGGGATCGCCCTCAATCCGCAGGCTGTTATACGGAGCGCCCTCCAAAGAGGCATTTGTGGAATACACGGGAATGAAATTGCCGTCAGCGTCCAGCACAGGCGTTCCTTTGCTGTCGCTCACTTGGTACCACAGGTTCGGGTTATCGGTAATTCCGCCGATATCCTTCGGCTCGACATACGGATAAATCACCTGAATACCGGTTTCGTTCTGGAACTGCTGAAGTTTCTCGAATGCTTCATAGGAAAGGGTGCGGTAAACGATACCGGTTTCAAAATACTTATTGGTCTTGATCTTATAAGTGATGTCCTCGACTTCCTGTCCACGGTACACCACCTTTTTTGTCTGTGTGGAAACAATGCGGATCAGCGGATCCATACCCGTTTCCTCTGCGATTCCGCGCCAGTATTCCATCGCAATTTCGTTCTGGCTGTCGTGCGTCACCGCGCCGTCAAACAATCCGATATTCCATTTGGCAATGGCGGGAATATACGGCGGACGGTTGGTATAGACGGTATCCTTATCTTTAATCGTATACGGGGAAAGAATCGGAGAAACAATGGCAAAAAGCACCAGGCAGGCAATGATGATTGCCGCCACCACGGAGGATTTGTTCTTTTTGAAGCGCAAAAACGCATCCGCGAAATAGCCGCGGGATTTCGTTTGCAGTTTTTTATCGTGCAAATCGGCATCCAACTGGGCAAATCGGAATTTTTCCTGCGGAATATGCTCGTAATTCTGTTCCATATTGCTGCATCCTTTCCTTCCGATTATTTCTTGGATCCCATGCGGATGCGGGGATCAATAAAGCCATAGCTGATATCCACCACGATGCCCGCCAACAGACCGATGACGGTATAGAACACGGTCAGGAGCATGAACAGCGCATAATCGCGCCCGTCGATGGAGTTGATATACAAACTGCCGACACCGGGGACGGCAAAGATTTTTTCGATAATAATAGAACCGGACATAATGCCGATAAATTCGCCGAAAATTGCCGGAAGCACAACCACCATGCAGTTTTTCAGCGCGTGCCGCACCGTCGCCTGAGTCTTTGTCAGACCTTTGGTCCGGGCAAGCAGCATAAATTCACTGGTCAATACTTCGGTCAGCTCGGCACGGGTAATTCGTGTAAATCCGGCGATGACCGGGAACGACAGCGACAGCACTGCCGGGAGCATACTGACAAACATACTCCATGTGAAGAAATTGTTTCCCGCATTCATCAAGAACGGGAACAGTCCCAATTTGAAGGACAGAAAATATTGAATCAAAAACGCGTATACAAATGAGGGTACCGAAATGACCACCATGGTCAAGGTGGAAATCGTATGATCCACCCAAGTATTCTTTTTCAACGCCGCAAAAATTCCCAAAGCGATACCGATCGGAATACTCAGCAAAATGGAGTACACATTCACGATCATGGTTGCGGGAAGCTTGGAGGCGAAAATGTTCGCGACGTCTTGTCCGAGGTAAAGCTTATCGCTGACACCCCAGTCCCATTTCGTCACGATGTCTCTCAGAAAAATTCCGAACTGCACCAGATACGGTTTATTATAGCCCATCGCTTCGCGACGTGCCAGAATTACCTGTGTATGCGGATCGCCGGCAGGAAGCTCCACGGGCGGCAGCATACGTATCAAGACAAAACACATACAGGTGATGACCAACAGGGTCACCAGCATCAGCAGAATTCTCTGGGCGACATATTTCAGCATATCATCAGGTCCTCCTAAAGAGCGTTGAAATCCGGGATAAGCGCTTGAAACGGGGATTTTCCCCTTTTCGGAAAAAAGGCATATATAGCAATATATTACCGGAACCGAAGCCCCGGTAATATACGCCACATAGGAAATGAAACTATGCGTGAATCACTTAGTAGCTCAGCTGTCCGTCAGGCTGAGAAGCCACGAACTGCTCCCAAGCTGCGTCATCATAGTTGTATTTCAGGTAAGCAATGCCGCCGCGTCCCATGACCGGGTTGTACTCTTCGACAACATAGTATGCCTGCTGAGTCAACAGAGCCAGAGAACCATCCTGCAGCATCGGCAGGTAGTCATACGTGCCGAGAACCTTGGTCTCGAACGCAGCCAGAATGTCAAGTCTCGTCTGGACATCCACCTGATCTGCACCGAAGTTGTACTCGGTATCGCCGAACGTCACATACGCGCCGTTCAGAGCGTCAGACCAGTTCTTGAGGTTATTCTTCAGGGTCTTCTGCTCGCCGTTAATGTTGAGCGTCAGTTCCATTTCAACAGTTGTTGCATCGAACCAACCGGCATCATACTGATAACTCGGGTTGACGTACAGATCAGTCAAGCTGAACGGATCAAATGCAGAACCGCTCCAACCGCCGAGGACGGTGTCGGACAGACCCTTCTTGATCTTCTCACTCCAATCGTTGCCGTAAGGAGCGGAAACTTTGAAGGTGATTTTGCCTTCAAACGGAGTGCCGGCAATAACTTCTGCCATTTTCTCGTTGAGGTAATCGACAGTTTTCTCAATGAAAGAGGTGACCGTGCTCGCGCAATACTCGATTTCGATGGTCTGATCGCACTTGCCGTCGTTGTCGGTATCGGTGATATAGCCGGCAGCCAGTGCTTCGTCAAACGCTTCTTTATAGAGAGCCTTTGCAGCCTCCGGATCGTAACCGGTGATGGAATCTACCGCTTCGTCCAGAGAAGCAAACTTGGAAACATCCACGCTGTAGAAATCGCAGAGCGCTTTCTTCGCTTGGTCGGTGTCACGATATCTTGCACCGGTCTCCGGATCGTACAGGTAAGCAGAACCGATCAAGCCGTAACCGCCGGAACGGGAAGGAGAAATTGTGGAAGCAAACAGTTCCTTATCATAGGTGACGGCAACTGCCTTACGGAAGGAAGTCAGTGTCAGTGTCTGCAGGTCATACTTAGAGGTGTCGAAACCGTCGTTTGCTTCACGCTCTTCGATGGCAGCCTTATTGCCGTTGAGGATCATGAAGAAAATGGTTTCGGAAGGAGTTGCATGAACATACTTGGAGCTTCTGTAGGTTGCCATATCCTCTGCCTGCAGACCGTAGGTCATCAGCTGGCCTTTGAGGAACATCAGCAAACGGGTGGAAGACTCGTCAACCACCTGGGTATCAATGGCGGTGGTCATATACATGCTGTAGGTCTTGCCGTCGGTCGGATCCACATATTCATGCTGTCCGTCGGTGTAACCATACCAAGCATCGTTTCTCTCAAGACGCAGTTGTTTGTCTTTCTGGAAAGCGGTCAGCTTATACGGACCGTAGGATTTGGTGGTCTCTACGCTGGTGTTGTAGGTAGAGGTCCAAGCGTCGCCTGTCTGCTTCAGGTTCGCCTCATACAGATCCTCGTAAACGATCCAGTTGGAGGTCAGCGAATACAGAAGGTTGAATCCGGTCAGAGATTTGCCCAGAACCATGGTGATCTGATAGTCGCCGCTCTTGTACAGACCAACGGTATCATAGCTGATATCCGAAGGATAGGTCCAATCCACATAGGCTTCGTCGCAGAAGTAAGCCGTACCGTCTTCTTTGGTTCCGTCATTGGCTATCGCCTGCTCAATGTAGATGTTCAGCAGGTCTGCCGGTTTGATGGTCGACTTCACGACTTCATTGGTCAAGCCTTCCTCGGTCCAGGTCTTTGTTTCGGGATCGTACACTTTACCGAAAGAATAATCCCAGTTCAGGGACATTTCGGTATCCTTGTATTTCTCAAGGAATGCAGCCAGATCTGCCAGACCGTCGTTTTTAATCACGGTGTTGACCGAGATTGTCTTGGTCTGTCCCTGGTTTGCATAGTACTCTGCACCTGCGATGCAGAGCTGCTGTGCATAATAATCGGTTGCACGGTAGTTGAGCAGCTTAGGATCAAGCAGTTTCTGCATGGAGTAAACATAAGTATCTGCATCGATCTTCGTGCCGTCTTCCCATGTTGCTTTGGGATTCAGGTCGATGGTGTAAGCATAGCCCTTCGTTGCGGATTCCGGAATATTGAACTCCGGATGCTCTGCCTTTACCTTCTCGGTCACATCGACAGGCTCGCTTGCTGCCATTTCCGGAATGATCTTATAGCCGGAATACGCTTCTTTGCCCTCGACGGGATGCTTCTCATCGTTGAAAACAAAGCCGTAGAGACCGACACGGATAAACTCCGTCAGATAGTTGTCATCTTCGGTCTGATAGGTGTGCGGGTTCCAGTTAGACGTCATCGTGCTGACAGAATCCTTATAAGTATAGGACTTTGTCGTATCGACGGAGCCGCTGGAAGTGTCTTTGTTGTCTTTATTGCCGTCGCAAGCGGTCATCAGCAACATCGAAGCCGCCAACAGACCGGCAACAAGACCGGTAAGAACTTTCTTCATAGTCTTTTCTCCTTTTAAAATTCGCGTTTTCCGACCCGTTCCGGCGTGCAGAATCGCCGAAGGAGGGAGCGGATTCGCAGAATAATTCGGTTTTTTCAAACCGATTACACGGTAATATTATATACCTATGTGAACTTTTTGTCAATACAAAAATTTCATTCCCACGTTTTCGTATCGACACTTTCAAGCCATTGCTTTGCCGTGCGGCAGACCTCATTCAAGCAGGCTTCTTCAAACGGCGTGCGCAGTCCGGCGTGTCTGAGAAGCTCGGTAAACGTGCGGCTTCCGCCCTGTTTTGTATATGCCATATATTTTTCCCATGCTTCCTTCGGGTCTTTTTGAAGAATTGCCCAAAACTGAAGCGCCACGGTTTGCGCCAGGCAATAATCAATATAATAGAAGGGGCTGGAATAGATATGATGCTGACGCTGCCAGCCTTCGCCTTCGCTGTAAAACGGAATTTCTCCGTCCAGGCGCATCCACGGCATATACACTCCGAGCAGCTGTTTCCACGTTTCATGGCGCTCTTTGGGCGTCATCTGCGGTTTTTCATAGACAAGATGCTGGAAGTGATCCACCATGGTGCCGTAAGGAATGAACGTCAGCGCGCCGGAGAGGTGGCAGTACTTGAATTTTTCGGTATCCTTTCCGAAAAATCCTTCCGCCCATCGCCATGCCATAAATTCCATCGACATGGAATGTACCTCGCAGGCTTCCATGGACGGCCAGCAGTATTCCGCCGGAATACGGTCGCGGTTCATCCAATAGGCAAACGCGTGTCCCGCCTCATGGGTGACGGTTTCCACGTCGTCGCGGGTACCATTGAAATTGGCAAAAATGAAGGGTTCTGCATAGTCGCTCAGCTCCGTACAATAGCCGCCGCCCGCTTTTCCCTGTTTGGAAAGCACATCGAGCAATTCATTGTCCAGCATTTCATTGAAGAATTTCCCCGTTTCCGGTGAAAGCTCCTCATAAAACTTTCTGCCGTGTTCCAGTATCCCCTGTGCATCGGTGTGGGGCTTCGGATTGCCGGAACGGAATTCCAGGGCATTATCCGCAAAGCTCATCGGATAGGTCTTGCCGAGGCGGGCTGCCTGTTTACGGTAAATTTCCTCCGCCACGGGCACGACGTATTTCACCACGGCGTCGCGGAATTTTTCCACATCTTCTTTGGTATAGCAGTTTCTGCCCATGCGGTAGTATCCGAGGGTGGTATAGCCGTCATAGCCAAGTTTTCTGCCCATTTCGTCGCGCAGATGAACCAGACGGTCGTACAGGTCGTCCAACTCCTTCTGATGATCCTTATACCACTGTCCTTCCGCCTTCCATGCCGCCAGACGGCGCGCATCGTCGGGGTCGTTTTTGAACGGGGCGATCTGCGAAATGGTATAGGTCTTTCCTTCAAACGGAATCTGCGCCGACGCGAGCAGTTTTTCATACTCCTGTGTCAGATCGCTTTCCTGCTGCAACTGAGGAATGATTTCGGGAGAAAACGCTTTCAGGGCAATCTGCGTATTGACAAACATCAGATCACCGTATTTTTTCTCAAAATCTCCGCGGAAAGGGCTTTCCAGCATTGCCAGTTTCCACTGCTGATCGCAATCCTGAAGCTGAGGCATCTGTTCGTTGAAAAATTTCATTTCCTCATCGTAGAACTTGTCGCGGGTATCGATCGAATGGCGGATACTCACCAGATTCAGCAAAGTGGAAAGGTGTTTATCCAATGTTTCCTTCTCAAGAAAAACCTTTTCCGCTTCGGCAAAGGTTTTTGCCGATTTCAGCCGTTCGGTCAGTGACGCATAGGTTTCCTTTGCCTTCTCCGTATCGGGACGTTCATAGGGCATCTGTGAAAATTTCATACTGTTTCCTCTTTTCTTTCTTCGCCGATAAACCGCAGAATGTCCTCAATGACCTCCTCGCGGCAGGTATCGTTGAGAATTTCATGCCGGCAGTCGGCATAGAGTTTAATCTGCGCATTCGTCCCATGGCGGATCAGGCGGCGATACACCTCGCACACGCCTTTGCCGTAATTTCCCACGGGATCGTCCACGCCGGAAATCAGCAGAATCGGCATTTTTTTATTGACCGTTTCAAACCATTCATTGCTGTTTGCCATACGGTTAAGCATGACTAAATCCCGCATGGCGCTGACAGTGAACGGGAACGTACAGTACGGATCTTCGGCATACGCCCGCCGCACTTCCCGATCCTTCGTCAGCCACGCATTCGGGTCGTCCTCATGAAAATGCCGACGGTAAGAGCCGAACGCCAACAAATCGATTGGTCGGGAAACATAGTGCCCGCCGTGCAGTTTTTCCGCTGCCTTTGCCGTCGCCGTTCCCGCTTTCGCCGCCGGATTCGGTCCGCCCGTGCCCATCACGATCAGTCGGTTCGGCATCCCGAAAAAGAGCGTCGCCGTGCGGACAATAAACGAGCCCATGCTGTGTCCCATCAGCGTATAGGGCAAGTCTCCGTATTCCCTGCGCACCGCGTCCGCAAAGCGAAACACGTCTCCGCTCAGGTAGAGCCAGCCGTCTTTTTCGGCAAAATAGCCGAGTTCTTCCTTATTCCGCGCCGTCTGTCCGTGTCCGAGATTGTCATAGCCGAAGCAGATATACCCCGCCTTTGCCATCTCCTTCATAAAGCCGTCATAACGGGCGATATGCTCCGTCATGCCGTGCACCACATGGAAATACCCTTTCGGTTCGGATTCCGGAAGATAAATTCTGCCGCTGAGTTCATGGATTTTATCCGTGGAAAGTACTTTTTTCTCAATCACGTTACCAACTCCTTTTTCACAGTATCTCCGTTTTCCTACCTCTTATTATACGTTTTTTCCGCTGCTTGTCAACGGGGCGCGAAAAAACGCGCGCAGGCGGATTCGCCCGCGCGCGTTCTACTATTTGTGTTATTCTTCAAAAAGTGCCGTGGAGAGATAGCGGTCGCCCGTATCCGGCAAAAGCACCGCAATCGTTTTTCCTTCGTTTTCGGGGCGTTTGGCAAGCTCGATCGCCGCATACACCGCCGCACCCGACGAAATGCCAACCAGTACGCCCTCGGTTTTTCCGATCAGGCGACCCGTGGCCAGCGCGTCGTCATCGCTGACGGGGATGATTTCATCGTACACCGTCGTATCCAGCACCTTCGGCACAAAGCCTGCACCGATGCCCTGAATTTTATGCGCACCTGCCACACCGGTGGACAGCACCGCCGAAGATTTCGGCTCGACCGCGACCACCTTGATTGCGGGATTTTTGGATTTCAGATATTGTCCGACGCCCGTCACCGTGCCGCCCGTGCCGACGCCCGCCACAAACACGTCCACTTTTCCGTCGGTATCTTCATAAATCTCCGGTCCCGTGGTGGCAAAGTGCGCCGCCGGGTTTGCCGGATTGACAAACTGTCCCGGAATGAAGCTGTTCGGGATTTCCTTTGCCAGCTCATCGGCTTTTTCAATCGCACCCTTCATCCCTTTTTTGCCCTCGGTCAGTACCAGTTCCGCACCGTATGCTTTCATCAGACGGCGGCGCTCCACCGACATGGTTTCCGGCATGACAATGATGATCCGATAGCCGCGTGCCGCCGCGATCATTGCCAGTCCGATACCGGTATTGCCCGACGTCGGCTCAATGATCACCGAATCGGGTTTGAGCTTTCCGCTTTTCTCCGCTTCATCGATCATAGCCTTGGCGATACGGTCCTTGACCGATCCCGCGGGATTGAAATATTCCAGTTTTGCCACAATCTTTGCTTTCAGACCGAATTTCTTTTCCAGATGCGTCAGTTCCAGCAGAGGAGTTTTCCCGACCAACTGATCGGCGGATGTATAAATGTTTGCCATAATAAAATCATTTCCTTTCATTTAATAACCAATTAATCTGATAGGTTAATAGGATTATAGCACATATCCCTCCTTCTGTCAATAGGAAAAATGAAAAAAGCAGGAGATTTTTTCTCCTGCTTTTTTCATTTAATACCAGATATCGCCGCCGACCCACTGATCTTTTTCCACTACGTCCACAATTGCCTGCAGTGCCTTTATGGTCTCCAGATCGCTTTCGGTCGGATTTTTCAGCGGAAGGAAATCCCGCTCCAGCACGCCGGAAGCCACGTCCAGTCCGATCGGATCGGTGCGGTATTCCGTCTGCAAATTCGTCAGCACAAAGTCAACCCCCTCTCCGACTGCTCCCGCCAAAGGCGAAAGCACGTTCAGGCACAGGCAAAGCGCCGCAAAAAGCGAAATCCATTTTTTTCGCATGGTGATCCCCTCCCGTTTAAGATTATTTTTAATATACCGTTTTTCCGAAAAAACTTCAAGTCTGAAACACACGACTTTTTGCCGCAAAATTTATGCTTCGCGCGCGTTTTTGCGTATTTGTCCTTTTTTCTGTGCCTCTTCGCACAAATCTCTTGATTTCGGGAAAAAAACTCTGTATAATAATTTCGATAACATATTGGTTCGGAGGAAAGAACATGACCGTTGATGAAGCTGTCTTCAGCCTGGTGCAATACGGACTGGACAAAGGATTTTACCGTGAAGATGACCGCATTTTCATGACCAACCGCCTGTTGGAAGTGATGCAGGAAGAAACTTATGAAGAACCGCAGATCACGCCCGAAAAGGATCCGGAAGTGATTCTTGATGCGCTCTGCGCACACGCACTGGAAAAAGGACTGATCGAAGACGGTCCCGTGGCACACGATCTGTTTGACACCAAGCTCATGGGCGTGCTGCTCCCCTTGCCCTCACAGGTCAACGAAACTTTCTGGAAGCTGTACGAAACTTCCCCGAAGCTTGCCACCGACTGGTATTATGACTTCAGCCGCGACACCAACTACATCCGCCGCGGACGCATTGCCAAAGACATGAAATGGGTCACCCCCACCGCCTACGGCGATATGGACATCACCATCAACCTTTCCAAGCCGGAAAAGGATCCAAAGGCGATCGCCGCCGCAAAACTGAAAAAACAAAGCGGATATCCCAAATGTATGCTCTGCCCTGAAAACGAAGGGTACGCGGGACGTGTGGATCACCCTGCGCGCCAGAATCATCGGATTCTTCATCTGACGATCAATCATCAGTCCTGGAGAATGCAGTATTCGCCGTACGTTTATTATAATGAACACTGCATTGTGTTCAACAGCCAACACGTACCGATGAAAATTGAGCGCGCCACCTTCTGCAAGCTGCTTGACTTCGTCGATCTGTTTCCGCACTATTTTGTCGGTTCCAATGCCGACCTGCCGATCGTCGGCGGTTCGATTCTGACGCACGACCATTTCCAGGGCGGACATTACACCTTTGCCATGGAAAAAGCGCCGATTGAAACCGAGCTTTCCTTTGCGGGATTTGAGGATGTGAAGGCGGGCATCGTCCGCTGGCCGATGTCGGTCATTCGTCTGGCGCACAAGAACAAGACCCGTCTGGTTGAGCTTGCGGATCGGATTCTGAACGCATGGCGCGGATACACCGACGAAAGTGCCTTCATCTTTGCCGAAACCGACGGTCAGCCGCACAACACGATCACGCCGATCGCCCGCCGCCGCGGTGAGGACTTCGAGCTTGACCTCGTGCTGCGCAACAACATTACGACCGACGAGCATCCTCTCGGCGTTTTCCATCCGCACGCCGAGCTGCATCATATTAAAAAGGAAAACATCGGTTTGATCGAAGTGATGGGACTTGCCGTTCTGCCCGCCCGTCTGAAAAACGAGCTGAAGCTTCTGGGCGACAAAATTGTGCACGGAGAAAGCCTGCGCGACGATCCTGCGGTCAGCCTGCACGCCGACTGGGCAGAAGAATTTTTGAAGCACTACGATCATGTGACGGAAGAAAACATCGACCAGATTCTCAAGGACGAAGTCGGCAAGGTGTTTGCCAAGGTGCTGGAGCACGCCGGTGTCTACAAACGCACCGAGGAAGGCAAAGCGGCATTTCTCCGTTTTGTTTTCTCCGTTCGCTGAACACAAAGTACGACCTCGTTCGTTGCCGGAAACGGCAGGCGTTTTGTCCGGCAACCCCAACGAGTGAAACCACCGTCCGCGGCGGCAAACTTTACGTTTGCCGCCGCGGACGGTATCTTTTAAAATTCACGTTTCCCGATTCCTTCCGGCGTGCAGAATCACCGTAGAAGGGAGCGGATTCACAGAATCATTCGTTTTTTTAAAGTGATTACACGGGAATATTCTAACCCTATATGCACAGCCGCAGGCGGCGCGCAGAAACTGCGCGCCGCCTGTTCACTCCCCGCCGTCATTTTCAGGCATCATACAAAAAACGGTTCAGAAAAATCCGAACCGTTTTTATTTCTCAATACCAGATGTCGTTGCCGTCCGGATCCTTCAGCCAGCCGTCACCGTCACCGTCGGAGGTTTTCACCGGATAATTCTTCTGTTCTTCCTGTCCTTCAAACGTACGGTTGTACAGCAAACGAATCGCATCTTTGATATCAATCGAGCCACTGCCGTCATAATCCAGCCAATCGGTATTTCTCGGATATTTCACGGAATTGAGCAGATGTCTTGTCATATATACCGCATCATCGGTATCTTCTTTGCCGTCACCGTTGACATCCAACGGTTTCTTTGAAGAATTCGTATTGCTGTCCGAAGAATGATTGCGGATCGTCTCCCAATCGGTTGTCAAATCCGTGGCATACACGCAAAGAGACATCGCAGAAACAAACAGTGTCAGTGCAAGAACGACTGCCAAAATTCTTTTCATAATTCACTACTCCTCCAAAGAAGTTGCCGAACGCTTCGGATACTGCTTTTATTGTACCATAAAAAAATCGGTTTTGCAAGTCTTTTTTTGTATATTAGTACCATATTTCTCCGTCCCCGAATCCGACATTTTCCGCCAGACACACCATTTTGCACAGCTTCTCCGCAAGATCGGCAGGCTGTGTCGGCACCGCCGCCCGTGCAATCGCCCTGATGCTGAGTACGCGTTGCGTTTCTGCCGTCAGTGTGCCGAACGGCGTTTCCGCCAGCGGCAAAACCGCCAGTTCAAACCCGTATGCCGATTCGGGAATCTCGCCGATCACCGCGGTATAATACCGATTTTCCCCGTCCTCGCCGAAAAATTCCGCAGTAAGGCACAGCAATCGGTCATCGCCGTTTTCGTACATTTCCCACAGCGATTGTCCCTCCGCCATCCGTACAGGCAGCACCAGCACGCGGCAGGTGACCGCCGCAGCGGCGTCCTTTTTCACCCGTACCCGCACCCGCAGTGCCGCAGGTTCGATACGCAGACCCGTTCCCGCTTCGGTGACCGCCGAAGGGCTGTAAGCCATCGGGAAAAGCGTCGGATAGTCCTTTTCATCCGGCTCATGAGCATCGGAAAATGTGGGAAATGCCGTTTCAAACGACGGCGTTTCACTGCCTGCCAGACAAGCAAACGTCTCTGTCTGCAGTCCGTCGGTCTCGGTCAGATCCACCGCATACCACGCGCCGCCGATGTGCACAAGATTCCACGAATGTGCGCCGTCCCCCGCCGTCTGGCGGAACACGCCCGCCACGTTCACCGCCTCGATTCCCGCGCGGTCGCACAGCCATTTGAACGCATACGAAAATCCCTGGCACACGGGTCCCGTCTGCGCGTCGTTTTCGCTTGTAAGCGCGCTGTACGCCGTATGTGCAAGCGGATAGTTCCGATATTCCGTGTGTTCTTCATTATAGGTATTGTGCTCACAAAGCCAGCGGACAAAAAGCATCACCCGCTCCTGCGTTTTCTCGGGCAAATCACGGCACAGAATGTCCACCTGCTCCTGCGTCGCCTTTGCCGCGGCGCGCAGAGCTTCATCGTTTCCGAACAGCTCGGTGCTGTCCGAAAACACCGTCAGAGTGACCGTACTTCCGTCCCCCACATAACGTACGCGAAAGCGCGTGAACCAAAAAAGCTCCGTATGATCGTTCCACAGGGCGTCCGCCACCGTTTTCATGGACAGCTCGTTTTTGAACTGTGTGAAGGACGCCTGATCCAGCGGTGTCCCGGTATCCACCGTCACCGAAAAATTCTGACGGCAACGCAGCTGCTCCGCTCCGATTTGTTTCATAGCCGTCACAAGCGCGGCATATACCTTTTGTTGCAGGGGTGTGAGACGACGGTAAAAATACTCGCCGCAGGACGGAACATAGTGTTCGGGAATCGGCGCGTCATACGCTGCCGCTTCTTCCTCTTCGAGTGTGAGCAGGTTCGTGACGTCCTGCCACCACGACGGAGAAATCCATTCAAAATCCTCCGCCGGCTGTGCATGGGACAGCGGCGCACACAGCATCAACATCAGCACCGCACAAAGCCATCCGACGATTTTCTTCACGCCGCTCCCCTCCTTTTTCTCAACTCTTTTATCATAGCGAAAAAGCGCCGCAAAGTCAACCGCTGTTTTTCGAAAACTTTTTTCAAAACCCTCTTGCTTTTTGTGTAAAAAAGTACTATAATTAAAACATAAATTTGAAAATTATTGTTAAATTTTACCAAGATTTTCAAAGATTTTTCGCCATACGGCAGATTGGGTGGTCAAATATGAGATATCACAGTTCAAAAAACATTATCAACCTTTGTCTCGCGGGACACGCTTCCTCCGGAAAAACGTCTCTTGCGGAGGCGTTGCTGTTTTACTCCAAAGCAACCGACAGGCTGGGTAAGATCTCTGACGGCACCACCGTATGCGATTTCGATCCCGAAGAAATCAAGCGCAAAACGTCGGTCTGCACCGCCGTTGCACCCTTTGAATGGGCAAACAACAAAATCAACCTGATCGACACCCCCGGTCTTTTCGACTTTGAAGGGGAAATGTGTGAGGGTGTGAAGGCAAGCGACTGCGTACTGATTACCGTCTCCGGAAAATCGGGTGTCACGGTCGGCGCCGAAAAAGCGTACCGTCTCGCCGTCGCCAACCACAAAGCAACTGCGGTTTTTGTAGGAAAACTCAATTCCGAACACGCCGATTTCTATAAGGTATTTGAATCGCTCAAAGCCTCCTTCGGTCCGTCGGTCTGCCCGATTGTCGTACCGTATGTGGAAAACCACAAGGTGCTTTGCTACATTCACCTCATTGATATGAAGGCGTATGCCTATGAAAACGGGGTGGCAAAGGAAGTGCCGATTCCCGACATGGGACACCGTCTGGAAGGACTGATTGCCGCTGTCAGCGAAGCAGTTGCCGAAACCGACGAAACGCTGATGGAAAAATATTTCTCCGGCGAAGAATTCACGCGTGACGAGCTGATCAAGGGCATTCACGACGGCGTAAAAGCCGGAAAGATCACGCCTGTTTTCTGCGGCTGCGCTCAGACTCTGGACGCCATCGACACCTTGCTTGACGGCATCACCTATCTTCTGCCGTCCGCGTTTGAAAAGTCCCGCGAAACCGCCGTGGACGAAAACGGTGATATTATTGAGCTCAAGTGCGACGAGGACAAACCGCTGCTCGCCTTCGTTTTCAAAACCGTAGCCGACCCGTTTGTCGGAAAGCTGTCCTACTTCAAGGTAATTTCCGGAAAACTCACCGCCAACTCCGCCCCTGTCAACGCCCGCACCGGCAATCCCGAGCGCATGGGAAAGCTCTTGTGTCTGTACGGCAAAAAGCAGGAGGAAGTGGATTTTGTCGGTGCCGGTGACATCGGTGCGGTTTCCAAGCTCTCCGAAACGCAGACCGGAGACACTCTGTGTGATCCCAAGCGCATCATGACCATTGAACCCGTGAAATTCCCCAAGCCCAGTATGTCCATGGCGATTGTCGTCAAGACCAAGGGCGATGAGGGAAAACTCTCGCAGGCGCTTGCCCGTCTGAAAGAAGAAGACCCCACCATGGACGCGTTTACCAACACCGAAACGCACCAGCAAATTCTTTCCGGTCTGGGCGACCAGCATCTGGACGTCATCATTTCCAAGCTGAAATCCAAATTCGGTATTGACGTATCGCTCATCAAACCCCGCGTGGCTTACCGCGAAACCATCCGCAAAAAGGTCAAGGTTCAGGGACGCCACAAAAAGCAGTCGGGCGGTCACGGTCAGTACGGCGACGTGTGGATCGAATTTGAACCGTGCGACGCCGACGAGCTGGTCTTTGAAGAAAATGTGTTCGGCGGTTCCGTGCCGAAAAACTTCTTCCCCGCGGTGGAAAAGGGGCTGCGCGAATGTGCGGTCAAGGGCGTTCTGGCGGGATATCCGGTCGTCGGTCTGAAAGCCACTTTGGTGGACGGATCGTATCACCCCGTGGATTCCTCCGAAATGTCGTTCAAAATGGCAGCGTCGATTGCCTATAAGGAAGGACTCACACAGGCAAGCCCGATTCTTCTGGAACCGATCGGCACGCTGAACGCTGTCGTTCCCGATGCCAACACCGGCGATATCATGGGCGAGCTGAACAAACGCCGCGGACGCGTATTGGGCATGAATCCCCTCGGCGACGGTATGCAGGAGATCATGGCAGAAGTGCCGATGAGCGAAATGCACGATTTCACCACCCTGCTGCGCCAGGTAACGCAGGGCAGAGGATCGTTCACGCTGGAATTTACCCGTTACGATCCCGTTCTTCCGGCATTGGAGGCAAAAATCATCGCCGAAGCCGCTGACAAACAGTAACTCGAAAAACGTGCCGGAGGATATCCTCCGGCACGTTTTTTGAGTTGTTTTCTGCACATAAACAAAACCCGAAGCTGTAACGGTTTCCGTTCATAAGGATGTATTTTCTTATGAGAGATTGGTCGCAACCTCTGTTATGGAGGCTGCGGCCTTTTCTCTTTCTGCGGTGGATCACGGTCTTGGCGCTTCTGCGATAGCAAGCATCTCCCTTATGGTTGCAAGGTCTACAAGTCCGACACCGGTAAAGTAGATGTCAATGCCCACCCGCTTATGGCCCATTCACCATTTCACTGTTGTGAACCTCAATTCGTTTGATGATCTTATTGACAACCTCCGGCGTGAGCGTTTCCATACTGGAATATTCTCTGAGTCCTGCCAGCAAAAGTCGAATATCCACGCTCTCCCGTTCCAGCTCGGCCAGCTCCTTCTCCTTTGTGCTGACGGATTGCAGTAGCTCCGCCTGCTCTTTTTCGTATTTTGCTGCCATACGGGAATAACATGGGTGCGCCAATGATGATCTCCATGCTGGGTCAGGCGCTTTACAATGTTGTTGATACCTTTTTCGTTTCTCACATCCCGGACACGGTACAAATCGCAGATATGGGCGACAAAGCCATCAATGCGCTGACGCTGGCATTTCCTATTCAAATGCTGATCATGGCGCTGGGGGTTGGAACAGGCGTCGGTATCAACGCCATGATTGCAAAGAACTTGGGGCGCGGGGATCGGGAACAGGCCAGCCGCACGGCAGGCAACGCAATTCTTGTGACGCTGTGCTATTTTGTGCTGATTTTCCTTTTCGGTCTGACCTCATCCGAGGTTTTTATCAATTCGCAGACCACGGACGCGGTGATTGCGGGAATGGGAACGACTTACCTCCGCATTATTACGGTTTTTTCTCTTGGCACTTTGGGCTATATGTGCCTTGAAAAAATCGTGATGGGAACAGGGAAAACGACCATCACCATGATGTGTCAACTCGCAGGAGCAATTACAAATATTATTCTCGACCCCATTATGATTTACGGGCTTTGTGGCTGCCCCGCTATGGGTGTGGCCGGAGCTGCCTGGGCTACGGTCATCGGACAGTTTGTTTCTCTCATTGTGATTGCGGTGGTATATTTTAAAAAAGGTATTGGAATCGAGAGCAGTATTCGCTATCTCCAGCCGGAGCGGCAGACACTTGGCAGCATTTACTCTATCGGGTTGCCCGCCATTGTAATGCAGATCCTGACGCCGATCATGTCTTATGCGCTGAACCTGATTTTGGGCGCGATCTCTGTTTCGGCTGTCACGGCTTACGGTGTTTATTACAAGCTGCAAAACTTTATTTTTATGCCGGGATATGGATTGAATAACGCATCTATCCCCATTATTTCCTATAATTTTGGAGCTAAGAATAAGGCGCGTGTATCACAGACCATTCGGTACGGACTGATCTATGTTTCGGTTATCATGTTGATCGGCATTATTCTGTTGCAGCTTTTCGCCCGTCAAATCGTGGGCATTTTCTCCGTTACAGAAGAATCCCACCAGCTTTGTGTGCTGGCGCTGCGGATCATTACCTGCGGCTTCTTCTTTGCGGGTGCCAACATTATTTTGCAGGGCGTGTGCCAAGCCTTAGGCAAAGGCGGCTACTCGCTGATCATTTCGCTTCTGCGTTTTATCATACTGGCTTTGCCGCTGGCATGGGCGCTTTCCTTGACAGAGAACGCCGCAAATCTCGTCTGGCTCTCTCTGCCTGTGGCAGAAGCGGGAGCGTGTCTTATAGCGGTAGTTCTGACGAGAAAGACATATCGAAAAGTGATATAAGTACTAAAAGTGGTCGGCTGCCATGAGCAACCGACCTCTTTCTATGTCAAAACAGTTCCGCGATAATATCCACGCATTTGTCGATACCCAGCACGCCGCTGTCCAGCGTCAGGTGGTAGTTCTGCGCATGACCCCATTTCATATCGGTGTAGAAGCGATGATAGGCTGCACGGCGTTTATCCTTGTCCCGCAGGCGCTCCTCCGGGGACTGCTCCCGTTCGCCGTACACCTTGACGATGCGCTCGGCACGGAATTTCATATCCGCATGGATAAAGACCTTCAGGCAATCTGCCTTATCCTTCAAAATGAAGTCGGCACAGCGCCCGACGATCACGCACGGCCCTTTCTCCGCAAGCGCTGTAATGACCTTATACTGGTGTTCCCACAGAATATCCTCGTTGGTCGGGCCAAATACACGGTTGGAGAATGCGGAGGAGAGGAAACTGCCGGGAGCATATTCTCCCGCTTCCTTCACATAGTCTGCCGCAAAGCCGGTTTCCTTCACCATTTCCTGAATGATTTCCGCATCATAGCACGGGATTCCCAGCTTCTCTGCTACCTTTTTGCCGATGGTGCGTCCGCCGCTGCCAAACTCACGGCTGATAGTAATGACTCTGTTTTTCATTTACTTTTCCTCCTTCAAAGTGTTCTCATCGGGAACAGAAAGCTCACGATAGGTTTGCCGGATAAAGAAAACGGCAATGATAAATGTCAGAATATCCGCTGCCGGGAACGACCACAAAAGACCGTCCAGTCCGAAGAATATCGGCAGAATAATGGGTAGCGACACGCCGAAAATGATCTCACGGGTCATGGAAACGGCAGTGGAGGCAAACGCCTTGCCCAGCGCCTGCAAGTAAATGAAGGTACCCTTGTTCAGTGTCGCCAGCGGCATCAGGCACAGGTAAATGCGGAAGCACTTCACGGTGAAGTCCGCATAGTAGGCGCTCTCATTGGCCGCGCCGAACAGCGTAGCGATTTGCAGCGGGAATACCTCTACGATCACCAGCGCAACGGCACCGACGATAAACTCCGCCAGCAGCAGACGGGAAAACAGCGTTTTTGCACGATCCTTCTTCTTTGCGCCGATATTGTAGCCTGCAATCGGGATACATCCTGCCGCCATGCCGATGGCGATGGAGATAGCGATTTGGAAGAATTTCATGACGATGCCGAGGACGGCAAGCGGGATCTGTGCATACTCCTGCTGTCCGAAGATGGGGTCTTTCGCACCGTATTTCATGCACATATTCTGCACAGCCGCCATCGAAATAACCAGCGATATCTGTGCAAGGAAGCTGGTAAGGCCCAAAACAAGGAATTTCGGAATCAGTTTCCAATCGAGGCGGAAGCTGCTTCTTTCCAGCTTGACGACCTTCATGCGCCGCAGATACCAAATGGAAAGCGCCGCCGTCAGCACCTGACCGATCACGGTAGCAACTGCCGCACCCATCATGCCCCAGCGGAATCCGTAAATGAAAATCGGGTCAAGAATCACATTCGTGATCGCACCGGAAACAGTGGCGACCATGGCGAATTTCGGACTTCCGTCGCTTCGGATCACAGGGTTCATCGCCTGTCCGAACATATAGAACGGAACGCCCAGCGTGATATAGAAAAAGTATTCCTTTGCAAATGCGTGGGTCTCCTCGTTGACCGTTCCGCCGAACATGGCAAGGATCGGCTCGCTGAAAATGAGGTAAACAGCCGTCAGCACAAGGCTGCTTACTACGCAAAGCACCACGGCGTTGCCGACGGACTTATGCGCATCCTCACGGTCTTTGCGTCCGAGAGCAATGCTCACGAATGCACAGCAGCCGTCTCCGATGAACACGGCAATACCGAGGGCAACCACCGTAAGCGGAAACACGACGGTGTTTGCTGCATTGCCGTAAGAGCCGAGATAGCTTGCGTTAGCAATGAAGAGCTGGTCAACGATGTTATACAGTGCGCCTACCAGCAGCGAAATGATGCAGGGGACGGCATACTTGCTCATGAGCTTACCGATGCGCTCCGTCCCCAAAAACTGATTTTCGGTATCCATAAAAATCACCCTTCTTTCAAAATAGAAAATGCGTAAGTCCGTTAACCTGGACTTACGCATTTTCTGCTACACGATAGTATTATTATAGCAGGAAACTCAAAATTTTTCAAATGTTTTTGCGTGATTTTTTTCGAAAAATATGCTATAATGGATATGTAGCAAAGCTACCGAGAGAGTGATTTCAGCCGATAATTCGACGGCAGCCGTCTTATCACCGTCACTGTTTTTGCTCAAACATCTCTCCGCATTATAGGTCTGATACTTCTGCCGTAATGTATTGTACCAAAAGGAGGTGTTTGCTGTGAAGCGTGTAAAGGCAGCTTGTATTCTTCAAACCTTGATTTTTGCACAGAAGCCGGAAATGGGTTATACCAAGGAGCGTGCATTGCAGATCAACAAAGAAGAAGTTGAGCATTACAAGGCGACTCTCGAACGCACAAAGACGAGATATCAAATCATTGATACCGTCGAGCAGGAAGATGGTTCTGTTGTAGTTCATGTCAGAAAACAGTACAACGACAAGACCGATGTTTCCGAATATTTCGAGTAAGTCCCAAAAGCCGCCTGAGCATATCGGGCGGCTTACCTTATTAATTCATGGAGGCAGTAATGAACTCTCTTGACACTATAAGAGCCAAGCTTCAGCGGCTCTACAATACCGATCCGCATATTCGCATAAATGTGGCGTTAACGAATCCGAAAATCAATCTAAAAAATGAGCAGGTCACGATCACAGGCATTTATCCGCACATTTTTCAAATTGAGGAACGAAGCAGCGGTTCACCGAAAAAGCACACACTGCAATACAGTGATAGGTGATTCCACAAGGGCTACAAGATGGTTTTATTCGGTTTTCTTTACTTCACGTTGTGACAAAGCGTTTCAAATGAAAGAGATAGGCAGGATAAGCGCCGATATTGTTACCCCCAAATGCCTAAAAGTTGTTCCCGTGGTTGTCCCCGAAGTTGTCCCATAAAGACGAAAAAAGGGGAGTTGTCCCCGAGTTGTCCCCGGTAAAAACGATTTGGTTGGGTCAGGTTGAGCCAGAACAGGACAAAAAGAAAAACCCCGGAAACCGTTGAGTTTCCAGGGTTTTTGGGCATTTTGAAGTCTCGATCAGCGCTTGGAGAACTGGGGTGCGCGACGAGCGGCTTTGAGGCCGTATTTCTTACGCTCTTTCATTCTCGGATCACGTGTCAGGAAGCCTGCTTTTTTCAGGATCGGACGAACTTCGTCGCCGGACTGAAGCAGTGCACGGGACAGACCGTGACGGATGGCACCTGCCTGACCGGTCACGCCGCCGCCTGCAACGGTGCAGACGATATCGAATTTACCGAGAGTATCGGTCAGTGCAAGGGGCTGACGAACGATGAATTTCAGAGTATCAAGTCCGAAATAGTCATCAATGTCTCTGCCGTTGATGGTGATTTTACCGGTGCCGGCATAAACTCTGACTCTGGCAACAGAATGCTTTCTTCTGCCGGTGCCGTAGAAATAAGGTTTCGATTCGTACATCAGTTATGCCTCCTTATCTGTTCCATGCCTCGGGAGCCTGTGCGGTCTGCTCGTGCTGAGCGTCCTTATAGACTCTGAGTCTGGTGAGTGCTTTACGGCCGATCACGGTGTCCGGAATCATACCCTTGACAGCCAGTGTCATGGCAAAATCGGATCTCTCTGCCATCAGTGCAGCATACTTGACTTCCTTCAGACCGGAAACCCAGCCGGAGTGATGACGGTAGAATTTTTTGTTGAGTTTGTCACCGGTCAGTACCGCTTTATCGGTATTGATGATGACCACAAAGTCGCCGCAGTCCGCATGAGGAGCGAACGTAGGCTTGTGTTTGCCGCGAAGAATGGTAGCCGCCTGTACGGCAACGCGTCCGAGCGGTTTGCCCGCAGCGTCAATAATATACCACTTGCGATTTTCAAGGTCGCTTGCTTTCGGCATATAAGTCGACATAAGAATGCCCTCCTGTAAATTTCGTGTCTTTTTCAAACGCTGTCTATTATAACGTATCTGTTTTCGTTTGTCAAGAGCAAAAAGTCCGTTTTTTTAATTTACAACCCTCATTCTCTTGAAATCTCTATGTTTTTCTCGTTTTCTCTCATTATCTCATTTTTCATTTCACTTTTTCCTCTTGACTTCCCCTTAAGGTATGCTATACTTATTTTAATAGGAAAGGAAGGGATTTTTACGGTACAGTTC
>ERZ808245.241-NODE-241-length-30734-cov-34.030249_pt1 | contig 30734 bp, 52 predicted proteins | sample MGYA00521243_ERZ808245 | MGnify/ENA primary metagenome ERZ808245 (study PRJEB31516, sample SAMN03275576) | gut metagenome | biome: mammalia-associated habitat; material: feces | host: Papio cynocephalus | place: Kenya | collected 2012-07-07 ... | reverse complement strand
AGGGCCTGCATGTGTACGGCGCTACCGTCACGCGCCCGGGTTGCGTGGTCGGTGCCAAGGTTTCTTTTTAGCCGGTGGCTCGTCACAGCAAACGGCGGCGGTCGGTAAGGCCGTTGTAGGGAAAGCTGTCCTAGGCAGCAAGTAGTAGAAACGGGCCGCGTACCGCAAAGGGCGCGGCTCTTCCGTTAGGAGGAAACATGGCGACATGGAACGACGGCGACATCATCACGGCTGACAAGATGAACGCATTGCAGACGGAAGCGGACACGGCGGGCGCGACCGTTAACCACCTCGTCAAGGCTCTCGGCATCACGGGCGACCTCGGCGACGAGCTCACAGCCGAGCAGCTCGCAGCGGTGAAGGCGAAGCTGGGCATCACGACGAGCGCCTAGCGCTGGGCGCAGGTGTTCCGGCGCGAGTGAAGAGAGGAGAGTAGTCTTGATTACGCACGTGCTCAAGGTGGAAGGGCGCGACATCACGGTCGACAACCGCGTCTTATATGAGAAGACGTCCGGCGAAGACCGCGTACAGCTCGTGACGGATGATGAATGGAGCGGGCTGAGCGTCGCGGTGACCTTCAGGGGTTCCGGGAAGACCGTGACATCGGAGGTCGGGGCAGATGGTTACTACATGATTCCCGCCGACGTCCAGACGCAAGCCGGGGACGTGTACGCCATCGTTGTCGGCTCGGGCAGCGACGGCAAGGTCTTGCGTCATGCCGTAATGGCGAAGCCGTTTCGGGTCATCGGCACGGAACCCGGCACCTCTGACGTGCAGGTGTCTACGGAGGTGTCGGAGGCTGTCCGCGCGTGTGAAGAGGCGGCTGCCAAGGCCAACGCCTCCGTCATCGACGGGGTCACGGTGTCGACGCTCGGCCCCGGCTCAGAGGCAACAGTCGACGTCTCCAAGGGGAAGAGCGGGCAATCGATTACCCTCGGCATCCCAAGGGGTGACACGGGGGCGGACGGGTCGAAGTGGTACACTGGTGACGGCGCTCCGGCCATCGGCGGGCGCGTCGGTGACCTCTATATCGACACTGAAACCGGGGCATATTACCGATACGGTGAGAAGGAGTAAGCAATGGCAAACACATGGAACCAGATTGGCACTCTTCGCGGCCCGCAGGGGGCGCAGGGAGAAAAGGGCGATGTTGGTGTCAAGGGCGGCAGCGTCCGAGTTGCCAACATCGACGTTCAGAACAACAGCGACGTCGCGTTCTCAGCTCTCGCGCCGACTGACGGCGTGCAGGTCGGCGACGTCATCGTCGACAGTAAAGGCGACGTGTACACCATCGCGACGGTCGACTCTGCGAACTCTACTGCCCACGTTGGGCAGGCAATTGAAGGGGTCACGCTCAAGGGTCCCAAGGGCGATACGGGCGCGACCGGCCCCAAGGGCGACAACGGCACGAGTATTACCGTCAAGGGCGCAGTGGCCGACAACACCAAGCTCCCCTCCGACGCCGCCATCGGCGACACCTACGTCACAACCGCCGACGGCCACATGTGGGTCAAGACCGCGACTACCGGTGATAATCAGTGGACAGACCTCGGCGAGATGAAGGGGCCCAAGGGCGACACAGGCGCGACGGGCGCAAAGGGTGACAAGGGCGAAACGGGCGCGACGGGTGCACAGGGCCCGGCTGGCCCCGGCATCACGTTCGGCCAAGGTGCTCCGACTGAGGCGTCACAGGTCGGAGCCGTGTACATCGACACTCAGAACGATTTTACTGTCTACCAGTACGGCGAGAGCGCGTAGCTGGTTTCCGTTCGAGGCGAAGTATAATCGGGTGTATGGAGAGGCCATATACCCGATTTTTCTTCTAGTTAGGAGCTATCATGCCGTGGACAAAGGTGGGCAGCCTCGGTGCAGACGTAAACGCGGTGCACCCGGCAAAGGTGGAAACCGCTGCGTCGGGAAGCGATACGGGCGTCGCCGTCGGCAACGGTGCGGCGGCGAGCGGGAAGAACTCGATTGCAGTCGGTACGGGGGCCGTGGCCAGCGCAGAGGGGGCTGTGGCGCTTGGCTCCACAAACGCAAGAGAGAACTCTGTCGACGTGGGGAACCGTCCCATATATTCCCTCGGAGAGGGGGCGTCTGCCAACTGCGCCATGACGAACGGGCAATACGGCGCGAAGAACCTCAGGTTTAGCGCCAGCAGCCATTCAGGGGCGACCCCGGTGTTGGTGTCCGATTCACAGATAACCATAGAGCTCCCCCCTGTGTCGCTAGTCCGTCCATATGACGATTCAGACAATCATTCTCTTACGGACGTTGTCCTGACGGGGGGGCGTCTGACTGTCTATATGGCGGAGCCGGGCGGCAACACGCCGCGCCTAGTCTTCCTGCCCAGCCAGATATCTGTAACCATGCAGGACGGTACTGCGGTTAGATATACCTTCGCTTTCCCGGCGTCCACGAAAACAATCGTCTCGGCGGCGGGCCTGCTTGGGTCCATCTCGAGCCCCACGTCGGTGTCGATATCGCTGGATGCGCAAACAGGTGTGCCGACGATGTTCATCATCGGACAGAACAGCGGCAGCACCGACGGCTTCTCTACGGTCTATGCAGACCTCGAAGTCGAACATCGCGGTTAGGAGGACACAGATGCTTGATTATCAGACTTACCTCGTCAGGGGCGGGACGCTGACGGAGACGAAATTTCAGGACGCATACCGGAAAGCCCTCCCCTTGTTTGACGATATCACGCGTTACCGCCGAGAGATGAGCGGTTGGGATGCGCTGGACGAGACGTTCGCGGACGAGGTCGCGGGCGCGATGTTCGAGTTGGTCGAGAGGGTTCCGGCAATCGAGGAGGCCAAGGCGAAGAGAGCCGGGGCGGACGGCATCGCGTCGTTCAACAACGGGATAACTTCCATGAGCTTCAGAGACGCAGAGTCACCGGAGACCGCAGAGGAGATGCAGGCGAAGCGAGACGTTGCCGCGATGCTTCCACTTGACCTCGTGGGGCGGTGCGTCGAATGGTGATACCCCATGAGCGAACGGTGACCATCATGCGCCGGGGCGATGGGTCATACGAGCCGCACGCGGTGACGGCGGTTTTCGTCGACGACAAGTCGAAGCAGACCGACACGGTGTCAAGGTTCCCGGACGGTTGGAAGTGTCAAATCGACACGGCGGCGCATCCCGTCACGGTTTCGGTCGGCGATTACGTCGCACCGGGCGAGGTACAGGGCGCAATGACGGCGGCGGAGTGCATCCGCGCCGGGTTTCATCAGGTAACCAGCGTCGTGGAGAGGGAAGCGCCCGTGAAGGGGTTCCCGTATGCGAAGGTGGTGGAGCTGTCGTGATACTTGACCTTGGAGGGGTGAGCACGAAGGTAGACGCTATCTGCTCGAGTCAGGCGGTGGGACAGGCCATGGCAACAAAGGCGCTGGCGGTCGCACAGCAATACGTACCGATGAGGACCGGAGACCTACGCGGGACGGGCAAGGCGGACCCGTTCAAAGTGACGTGGGGGCCTCTCCCGTACGCGCGCAAGGTCTTCTACGGCGTGGGGCTGAACTTCCGCACGCCCGGCACAATGGCCCACTGGGACAACGGCATGAGGAACCATGTCGCGCAGATAGCGGCGGCAGGAGAGGCGGCGCTTAAACGTGGAGCTTAGGGGAAAGCCGAAAGCGGTAAAGGAGTGGGCCCTTTCCTGCCCATCGATTGACGCCCTGAAAGTGAACGCCACTGTGATGGGCGCGGACGAGAAGAGCATCATCTTCCAGACCAACGAGCGGAGCGTGGTCGAGTACATCGACGGCTCCGCGGAACGCGAACTCATGTTCTCGTTGGATTACGTCCTGCCGTGGACGGACGAGGACGATGGGGTCAACGAGGAGGCGCTCGACGCGGTGAACTCGTGGATAGAGTGGGTCAGCGAGGCGTATCCCGACAACGTGCCCGATTTCGGTTCGCGTTGTACAATAATGGCAGTGGAGCCGAACCAGAACATGAGCGAACTCGTCGAGGTGTCGCAGGGTCTGGCGCGCTACCAGCTGTCGGCAGTCATCAGGTACCTAGAAGAGAAAGGCTAGAGCCATGGCAAAGATTACACGCGACCGAATCGTCCCGCTCATCGACACGGCGGGCAAGTGGACGGCGAGCGGGGACGGCACCGGGTCCAAGTGGGTCCCGATTGACCTCTCGACAACGTTCGAGATGGAATACAACGCCAACACCGATACCGTGAGCTATATCTGCTATAAGAACGACTTTGCGACGCATACGGGCTACCAGCCGAGTATGGACCAGGAAATCGCGCTCACCGACGACAACCCGATGTACGAGTTCATCAACGGCCTCCGCCACACCATGCCAGTCGGCGACGACACCACGTTCCCGTGCCTCATCGCCGAGGTCGCGAAGGACGGCAGCGTCACGGGTCAGGTCTGGGCGTCCACGTTGATTACGGTCGACACCCTGAACAGCGTCGACGGCACGCTGTCCTTCCACCTCGACTTCAACGGGGACCCCGTGGACGTTACCGTCACCGGGTTGGGCACGGACTCCATCACGGTCACGAAGAAGGGTTCGAGCGGTTCCAATGCGAGCGGTTCCAATGCGAGCGGTTCCGGTGCGGGCAAGAGCGCATCCGTTAACTAGAGAGGTGAAGACATGGCATCGTTCACAGACGGTCACAAGGTGGCGCACAAGCTTCCGAAGCTGACCCCGGCGCTCAACGCGCGCATCAACGGCATCGGTTCGGCGAAGACCGACGATGAGACGTGCCGCGCAATGTACGACATCATGGTCGACATCATGGGGGATGATGCGGCCGCGCAGGCGTTCGACGGTTCGACGTACGACGCGGTGGACGTCATGGAGGTTGCAACCTGCTTCGCCCGCATGTGCCGCGCGTACCGCCAGCCTTTGGCGGATGAGCAGGCCGCGCAGGCGACCCGGGCGCTCAATCAACTCCCGGTCGACAAGCTGGCATCTCTCAACAGCATCGTCTCACAGGCTTAGACATGTACGACATACGGGTAAAGGGACTCCCCACCAGCTTGGAGGTTGGCGGGGAGTCCTTCCCTATCGACACGGACTTTCGCACGTGGGTTCGATGGGTCGCGCAGGTTCAAAGAGACGACTTCGCCGGATATTACATCTTCACCGGGGCGGTCCCGGAGGGGCTGGATTGGGTGGCGGCGGCGGCGGAGTTCGCCGCGTGCAGGTCGGACACACCGAGGAAGACGGGCGACGACGGGGGGCGTATCTTCGATTACATCGAGGACGGCGGGCGCATCGTCGCGGCGTTCCAACAGGTTTACGGGATAGACCTCACTGCCTGCGACATGCATTGGTGGCGGTTCAAGATGCTGCTCGACAACCTGCCCGAGGGCACGGCTTTGGGTCAGGTCATGGCTTACCGTGGATACCGCAAGCCGAGCGCGGCGAAGGACGCGGAGCACATCTACTACAGTAGAATGAAGAGGGCTTACGCCTTGCCCCCGCTCAGGACGAGTGAGGCGGACGAGGCCATCAGGGTCCAGAAGGAGCTTTTCGGCAAACTCAGACCGTAAGGGGGTTAAAGAATGGCAGACGGTACCATCGAAATCGACCTGAAAGTCGACGGGTCGAAAGCGTCGGGCGAGGCGAAGAGCGCGGCGGCGGCGGCGGGCAAGGCGGCACAGGGAGAGCTCGACGGGGCGGCGGAGAGCGGTACCAGGTTCGGCTCGCTGATATCGTCGGCGGGGAGCAAGGCCAAGCTCGCCCTAGCGGCGGCAGGCTCGGCGGCGGCGGCGGCGGGCGTCGCAATCACGAAATCGGCCGTAGAGGCCTACAGCGTCTGGGAACAGCAGACGGGCGGCATCAAGAAGCTTTTCGGTTCGGCGGCGAACGACGTCATAGCCAACGCCAACAACGCATGGAGGACGACGGGGCAGAGCGCGAACGCGTACATGGAGCAGGTCACGAGCTTTTCGGCGTCGCTCATCTCATCGGTGGGCGGTGACACGCAGAAAGCTGCGGCATACGCGAACACGGCGATGCAGGACATGAGCGACAACGCGAACACGTTCGGCACGAGCATGACCGACATCCAGAACGCCTATCAAGGTTTCGCCAAGCAGAATTACACGATGCTCGACAACCTCAAACTCGGGTACGGCGGCACGCAATCCGAGATGCAGCGGCTCGTGAAGGACGCGGCCGCCATCAACCCCGCAATCGACGCGAACTCGCTGTCGTTCGCAAACATCGTTCAGGCTATCCACACGATGCAGGAGAGCATGAACATCGCCGGAACGACATCAAAAGAGGCCATGGGGACAATCGAGGGCAGCGTCAACGCCACGAAGGCCGCTTGGCAGAACTGGGTCACGTCGCTTGCCGGGGGAGGTACCGACCTCGGGACGGCGACGCAGAACCTCATGACTTCGGTCAGCGCCGTTATCTCGAACGTCGTTCCCCGTATCGGCGTCGTGTTCGGCACCATCGTCAGCAGCATCCCGGGTGCGTTGGCGAATTTGGGTTCGGTGCTCGCCGGGGCGTTGTCGGATGCTTGGAACGTGGCGGCGCAGACGCTGGCGAACGTGGGTATCAGTCTGCCGACGATTGACACGGGCCAGATAGCGGCGGCGTTCCAGACCGTCACACAGGCTGCATCATCGGTCATGGCGGCGGTCGGGCCTATCGGGGCGTATGTTGTCTCCAACCTCGTCCCCGCATTTGTCTCGATGGGGGCGGCGGTCGTGTCGGCGGTGGCGGCGTTCCTTCCGTCGTTGACTACGGCGGGGTCGTCGCTCACGAGCATCGGGGCGGCGGTTCTCCCGGTGGTGCAGAACGCCATTGCGCTGGTCGTGCCGCTCATAGCGCAGGCCGTGACGCTCGTGTCGCAGCTTTTCGCAGCGGTTTCCCCGTTTGTGTCGCAGGTGGTCGCCGCGCTCATCCCGGCGTTCACGGCGATAGAGACGGCGCTGCTCAACCTCGTGAACGCGGCTTTGCCCGGTCTGGCGGCGGCTATACAGGTTGTCTTCTCGGTTATTCAGGTGCTCATGCCGATTCTGCAGACGGTGCTGTCGGTGATAGGTTCAATCTTGTCCGTCGTCATCACGGTCGCCGCGCAGGTTGTCTCGGTCGTGGTGAACATCGTTGCGGTCGTGACGTCGGTGGTCTCGATGATTCTTGTCGCCGTGTCGGGTCTCGTCGCGTCGCTGTCCGGTTTCATCGCGGGCATCCTCGGTATCATCGGCGGGGCGATATCGACGGTCGTGGCGCTCGTCGCGGGCGTCGTGAGTTCGGTCGTGGGGGCCATCGGTTCCCTCGTGTCGACTATCCTGACGGGAATCTCGGGCATGGTGTCCGGCGTGGCGTCGTTCTTCATGTCGATGGTGTCGACCATGGCCAACGCGGCCTCGAGCGCGTACTCGGCTGTCACGGGGGCGTTCAACTCCCTCGTCGGCGGCGTGTCGGGCGCGGTCGGCAGTATGCTCGGGTACGTGTCGGGCATCCCGGGCAGAATACTCGGCGCATTGGGGAACGTCGGGAGCATCCTCTGGAACGCGGGCGCGTCCATCATCAACGGCTTCCTCCGAGGGTTGCGCTCGGCGTTCAACAACGTTAAAGACTTCATCTGGAGCATCGGCGACTGGATTGCGGCCAACAAGGGCCCAATCTCCTACGACAGGAAGTTGCTTATCCCAGCCGGACGCGCCATCATGGGCGGTTTCGGCGAGTCGCTGGACTCGTCGTTCGACGCGGTCAAGAAGAGCGTGAGCGGTTACGGTCTCGACCTCGCGGCATCGTTCCGGGCACCGCAGTTCGCCGTCGCAGGCGGTGCGGGCGGGCAGGTCGTGCAACAGACCATCAACTTCAACACGCCGACGGCAACGCCGGACGTGGTGGCGCAACAGATGAAGGACATCTATTATTATGGGCTTGCGTCCGATTACATCAGTTAGGGGGGACCATGGGCGAGACATATATGGTAGTGACGGACGAGGCGTCAGGCGTGCGCCTCATCGACACGAGAATCGAACCCGGTTCGACGGCGGCGAAGGGGAGTTTCTGGCCTATGGGGTCATGGGCAGTCCTCAGCGACGGGCTCGACGGTTTCGGCTCGGTGTCGGGGACGGTGTCGAGTGACACATACGCATCGGGCAACGGCGGCATCATCCACGGCGTGAGCGTCGGAATCGTCACGCGCACGGTGAAGCTCAGGTTCAGGGGGCCGACCTGCTCGCCGTCGGGTCAGTTGGGCACGAGGACCCAGACGCGGGCGTTCATGTCGAAGGCGTTCTCCCCGTTGCCTGAGGTCAGAGTGCTCGTCAAGTACGACGGCGGCGTGGAGAGGTCTTATCGGGGCACGGTCTCGAAGGTGGCGCTGAGCGAGGGTAACATCTTCGAGCCGCTCGACCTCACGTTCTCCATCTCGTGCCCAGACCCCTATGTTCTCGTGGCGACCCGTTCGAAAGACGCGACCCCACCGACAACGGGGACGTTCCTCTGGTATGCGTCGGTGGCGGACGACGATGGGACGCCGTACGGCATTTTCAAGAGGCTTCGAATCGAGGCGGCTTTGACGTCGGACGCTATCTCGGCAGTCACGCTCGGCGACAGCGCGCCAATCTTGCAAATACTGTTCCCAAGCTCGGACGAACTCGACGTGGAGCTGACGGCAGCCCAGCTGAAGCCTTATATGACGGCCGGGGCCAAGGCCGTTACCGTCGCTTTGGGCCAAAGCGGCACGCGCGGCCTGTCTCGAATCGAAATCACGAGCGATGAAGGGTCCGCTGTCCCGGTGCCGGTCCCGGGTCTGTGGCAGGTGGATGAGTATGCTGTGGGTAGCTCTTATGGCGTCGGCGTCTATGGCGGCTTCCCCGGCTATATCTCTGCGGTTTCTCTGACTGTCGGTGAGTACGAGGTGATTTTATGAGCGTGTGCCGAGTCGAGGTCGCCGAGGTCGATTACTCGAACGACCCGGAGCACATCGTTCCCGTCAACACCGTGGCCGGTGTCATCTCGATAAGCGTCACGCTCTCCATCACGGGGCACCAGACATTCGAGATGGTCGCCGATTCCGCCGAATGGAAGAAGGCTATCGAGTTCACCGTGCAGCCGTGGATAATCGTCAAGATACAACGCGGCTCTCATCGCGATTGGGCCGCTTTCATCGTCCAGAAGACCGTGTACCAGCAGAATACCGTCACGGTGAGCGGTACCGACCCGTATTACCAACTTGACAATCTCCTCCCTGTGAAACGGGTGACGGATAGCGCGAATTCGCTGCAGTTCGGAGCGACACCAAATGTGAACCATATTCGGTTCGGGTACCGTTCGCACGCGCTCGCGTCGACCGTCATCAACAACGTGATACAAAAGATATACGTGACCGGGCACACGCTGAGCCCTGAGCTCCATGATTGGCTCTTCTTCCCGTTCGACGACGACGTGTACGGGGCGATATTCAAAAACGCTTCCATCCATGACTACGAGGCCGTCGCGGCTTTCCCGAAGCTCTGGAATGTGCTCAGCGCCAACGGCATGGGCGTCCTGCAAGCGCCTTACGTGCAGGAAGGTTCTTGGTACGAGCCGCATCTTTACGTGATATCGGGCACGGTATCGACCTACCCCGTCACGTCTGCGACGGCGTTCAAGGGGTCGCAGGCGACGCGCGACACGTCGACCACCGTCGATTATGTGTATGTTCTCGGCTACAGGGACGACGGCACGGGGTTCACGTGCCGCAAGGTCGGCGCACGGTCGAACAAGGTCGGCACGATTATCGAGAACATCCCGAGCGACATCACGACAGATTCGGACGTGGCGAGCTATCTTGACGCGAAGGGCCTCGACTACCTGTACAGCCACAGAGACCTGACCTCCTACAGAATCACGGTTCCCGGGACGGCTTACATGGGAATTCCGAACCCGCGTGACGATAAGGAGAAGGACCGCAGCAAGGTGTTCAGCATATATCTCGGTTCGTGGGTGGACGTGGAGACCCCGATAGACACGGTCCACGCGCAGGTGGTGCAGAGCGTCGAGACGTTCAAGGCCGGGGTGTCGACGGTCGAGCTCACCGTCGGGACTGTCAGGCCGTCGAACATCGCCCTGTATAATCTGAGGTGAGGAGGTGAGCAGATGGACGAAGTCGATGCGAGGGTGCTGGACAGCCGCGTGACGTCTTTGGAGACCCGCGTCGACGAGCACGGGAAACAGATTGACGAATTGCGCCTTAACCGGGAGCACGATTCGACGATGCTCTCCCAGATTCAGGCGGCGGCGCTCGACACGAAGGCGGGCATCGCGAAGCTTGAGGAGAAAATCGACGATGCGAGAGCGTCCCCGGCGAAGAGATGGGAGACGGTCGTGTCGACGGTCATCGCCGGAGTCGTGTCGGCGGTCGTCGCGTACGTCGTCTTCAGGGCCGGGCTTCAGCCGTAGGGGGTGAGCAGATGGATTACAGCCGCGCGGAATTCGTCTAGGAGGTGGTCCATCCCGAGGGCGGGCGGTGCCGGGAGTCCGCGCCGTCTACCGTCCGCCCATATATCCGAAACAACGAGCAGAGAGGTTACAACCATGGCAGAGGTTAAAGACACAGACGTTAAAGATTTTCCGAAGTACTGGCTTCCCGACAACGTCTACAAGGCGTTGAAGTGGGTCGCGCTGATTGCGCTTCCCGCCGTCGGCCTCGCTTATCAGGCGGTGGCGGGCATCTGGAGCCTTCCGTGCGGCGTCGAGGTCATGCAGACGTGCAGCGTGGCGGGATTGCTGTGCGGCGTGCTCATCGGGGCGAGCGAGCTCAAGAGCCTCCAGGGGGGCACGGAATGAGGCGGTTCAGGTGGATTGCTGCGGTGGCCGTCCTCGCGGCTGTGGCCGTTCCCGTCAAGGCCGAGGCGTACAATCAGGTCACGGACTACGTCAGTAGCGGCCACGGGTACCTGAACCCGCAGTACCTCGTGATTCACGAGACCGCGAACCCCGGCGCATCCGCGTGGAACCACGTGCAGCTGTGGAGCCGCGACGACACGTACGCCGTCAACTACGTGATGGAGCTCGACGGTTCGACGGTGTACCATACCGTGCCGGATAACCGCCTGTGCTGGCAGGTGGGCAACGGCAACGGCTACGTGTACGGCATCGAGCTGGCCCACGCAACGAACGCGGCCGATTTCTCCAAGCAATGGAACGAGGCGGTCAAGTGGGCGGGCGACCAGCTGCGTTCGCGCGGTTGGGACACGTCCCGCCTCCTGAGCCATTACGATTGCTCACAGCGTTGGGGAGGTTCGGACCATACGGACCCCATCGGCTACTTCCGCTCATACGGGAAGACGTGGGCGCAGTTCAAGCAGGCCGTCGCGGACTACCTCGGCAGCGGATACGTCGCGCCCATCGCCCCCACGGACGGAAACGGCGGCACCTACGGCGGCAGCGGGTACTCAAGCAGCGCGTTCCCCAAGTCATCAGGTGCCTGCGTCAATGTCCATTACGCGCTCCATAACCGGGGCGGAGACTGGAACAGCGAGGTCACGAACTTCAACGACAGCGACGAAGACGGCTTCGCGGGCATGCCCTACGGCTCCCATGACATGCTCATCGCTTGGGCCGACACGGGCACCCTCCGCTACCGCGTCCACACCAAGGAGAGCGGTTGGCTCGATTGGGTGCAGGCCGCGAGCTACAGCGACAGCGTGAACGGCATGGCGGGAGTCTGGGGCCAGACCATCGACGGCGTCCAGATGTACTACGTCACCGAGTCCGGTGACTACAGGCAGGTGTACTATCGTTCGCAGGACGTCGACCACGCCGGGTACTGGTCTGAGGTCTGCGACGACGGAACCACGTACGGCGGAGACGACTACGCGGGCTTCTACGGGCATGCGCTCGACCGGTTGCAGGTCTATATCTCGGACGGCACGCGGAGATAGTGTATAATGGTGGCGTGCCCCGAGGTTTGCGGGGTTCTCCCTTCCCTTGGAGCCATCGGAGACGGTGGCTCTATTTTTCCCGGAAAGTAGTTGCGCGAGTGGCACAAGATATATATAATCTGTGGTACATCGAAGGGAAGGAGAGACGATGAGGGAATTCTTCACGCAGTTCGCCCCGCTGGTACTAATGGCGGTCGGTTGGTTCAAGTTCGGTACAGAGGTGTGGGACGGCGGCGAGAGGTCGCATATAGCCGTCTGGGCGGTAGTGACGGCAATCGGTTTCGCGGCGGTTTGTTGCACGCAGATTTAAGCAGATATAATTGAAGGGGGCGCGTCTTCCGGGGCGCGTTCATTTTTTACGAAGATAGGTGCGAGTCCAGTTACATAGAGGGGTTAGATATATGTCGGGAAACAAGAGGAAGCTGACACCGGAGTTCATCAGGGAGTTCGCGGGACTGATAGCTACGGGGTTGAAGAACATCGATGCGTGCGACGTGATGGGCGTCTCCGAATCGCGGTTCTACGCGTGGATGAGGGAGCCGCGCGACGAGATGGAGGAGAAGCTTTATCAGGCGCTTAAAAAGGCGAGGGGACAGCGCAAGGGCGTGATGCTCAAGACTATCATGCAGGCGGCGCAGGGCGGACAGTGGCAGGCGGCGGCGTGGTATCTTGAGCGCGTGTACCCGCAGGAGTTCGCAAAGACCGTCCGCAAGGAGGAAGACGGCTCGGCGGCGCAGATAGACGCCATCAGGGAACTCATCGCGGAGGTCAAGAAGGACGCCGAGAGATGAGCTTCACGCTTACCGACAAGCAGCGCACATACCTTCGCGAGGCCCACCACAGATGGAATTTCGCCGAAGGGGCAGTCCGTTCGGGTAAATCATGGCTGGCGAACAACGTCGTCATACCGGACAGGATATTGACGGGCACGGGGCGCGAGGGCATCAACATGCTCATGGGGGTGTCGCTGGGCAACATCGAGCGCAACATTCTGGTCCCGATGCGCGAGCGGTTCGGTGATTCGATGGTGGGAACCATCGGAGGGGCCGACAACACGGTGAGCCTGTTCGGGGAGAAATGCTACTGTCTGGGTGCGGAGAAGGCGACGCAGGTAAGGAAGCTCCAGGGTTCGGCGATAAAGTTCTGTTATATAGACGAGGCGGCGGGGATAAGCCCGGATGTTTTCGAGATGTTGAAATCGCGCCTCTCATTCGAGTATTCCGAGTGCCACGCGGGATTGAACCCCGAGGGGCCGAGGCATTGGCTCAAGCGGTTCATAGATACGCCGGGGCTGGACATATACGACCAGCATTACACCATCGACGACAACCCCACGCTGCCGATAGCTTACGTGGAGCAGTTGAAGAGGGAATACACGGGCGTCTTCTACGACAGATACATACGCGGGTTGTGGACGCAGGCGGAGGGGCTCGTGTACCAGACAGCAACCGAGAAGGCCGTAAGGGGAAACATCGAGGTCGGAGGGGACGAACCTGTTTTTGTGTCAATCGACTACGGAATAACCAATCCTTTCGCGGCGCTTTTCTGGGTCGTTCGCAACGGCGTGGCGTACGCGTTCGAGGAGTATCTGTTCGACTCCAAGGTGACCGGGTTCCGCATGACGGACGCCAAGCTCTACCGGGAGCTGAAGTCGAGGATGCGGGGCCTCTACATCGACTCGATAACCGTGGACCCCTCGGCATCGTCTTTCATCGAGGAGATAAGGGCTGACGGCATCTATACGGTCAGACCCGCCGACAACGACGTCATAGCGGGAATACAGAACGTATCGACCGCCATCGAATCGGGGCAGCTCAAGGTGTGCGAACGGTGCGGGGGTCTGGTCGATGAGCTCGGGATGTACTGCTGGGACGCCAAGAGCGCCGAGACGAGGGTGGTCAAGGAGAACGACCACTCATGCGACGCCATGAGGTATTTCGTGCGTACAATTGGGAGGAAGATGCTGCCGTGTCTGAACGGCGGCTTCAAAGACGGAAATGAGGTTCAGCCATGGGGTTTCTAAACAGTGCGCTCGACCGTCTCGCGGCGGCGATTGGCGAGCGAATTCAGGGCATCCAGCCCACGGCGCAGTATTCGGACGCGGCGCTCAAGGGGGGCGCGGGGTCGGTCGAAGCGGAGGTCTGCGAGTCGCTGGCGCAGCTCGTCACATCCGGTTTCACGATGCCCTTCGAGGGTTCGTCAAGGGCGGTGCAGCTGGACGCGGTATCGGACGATTTCACGCGCTGCGGTCTGGCGCGCGCCGTGGCGATGGGGATGCTGACGGGTGATTGCATCGTGGTTCCCAGTTGGAACGGTCACGGTTTCGATAACGTCCTCGTGGACAGCTCCAACTTCGCCATCCTCGGCGCGAACGGCGATGAGCTGACGAGCGTAATCTACCGTGTCGACAAGAAGGTCATGAGGAACACGGGCGTCACGTACAGCCTGATGAGGAAGATAGAGCTTGTGCCGTACACGGCGCAGGACGGCACGAGAGCTTATGCGACCCATTACAAGACTTACATCATGCGGAATCAGGAGATGTGCGCGAAGCCGCTGTCCGACTTCCCGGATTGGGCGGCGCACAACGAAGATGAGTGGGTGGTACCGAACACTTCGAGGCTGCTTGTCGGTCGGTTCAAGTCGTTCGCATTGGACCCGAGACAACCTAACAGCCAGAAGGGCGTCCCGGTGTGCTTCGGTGCGTCGAGGCCGATTCGTGAGATTCACTACCTGCGGGACCAGATGCACGCAGAATTTGAGCTGTCCGAGAAGATGGTGTTCGCAGACCGGACGCTTTTCGGCAAGAGGTACATCAGGGACAGCGCCGGGAACATCGTCTCGGCCAAGCCCGTCATGCCCAAAGGCAGGGAGCGTCTGTTCATGGCGGTCGACGGCGGAGACCAGCCGACCATCAAGGAATACTCGCCCGACATTCGGCTCCAGCCGTACCTTGACGCGCTGGACGCGCAGTACAGGGAGATTGAGAAGAGCGTGGGCGTCTCGAGCGGCATCCTGTCCGACATCAACGGGCAGAACTACGAGAACGTCGATAACGTCCGTAAGTCCATGCGCAAGACGCAGGCGTTCGTAAACGCGGCGCGAGCCGAGGCGGAGCGGATGCTCGGGGCGCTGACGGTGTGCTGGGACACGCTGCTCAACTTCTACGGGGTCGGGGCGGTCGGTGAATACGACTTCTCGTACAAATGGAGCGACGATTACATCAACACGTTCACCGACCAGCTCAACGCCATCGTCGCGGGGCAGTCGTTCGGCGGCGCGGACGCGGTGGACTACCGCATGCACGTGTTCGGCGAGTCCCCGGAGGTCGCAGCCCAGAGGGTCGAGGCCATCGGGAAGAGCCGTGGCATCGAGGCCCTTCTGAGCGGTGAATAGCCATGGCGGATGAGTTCTGGGGCCGTGCGGCGCATGCGTTCGAGATATGGTGCCTTGTGAAGGTCATAGAATCGATGATGGGCGCGGACGGCGACTCGACCTACATGGACGCGGCGGCGTGGGTCGCGGCGGGGATGGGGCTTATCGGCAGGGGCTCGAACGCGTTCATGAGTGGCGCGGGCAAGGAGGCCGCGAGCGAGATACGCGAGGCATCGAAAGAGGCCGACGAGAGAGCGAAAAAATTCTATGGGTTCAGGGGCAGGGAGCCGCAGACCGTCAAGACGAACGAGATTTTGAAGACCGTCGAGCGTCGGGGCGCATCAAGGGTCGGCAAGTCGATTTCGGATTGCCTCCGCACGTCCGCTTGGGCGATTTACGACAACGAGGGGAGGCTCGTCCCGTTCCGGCAGGGCTACCTTTCATGGTGTCAGGACGTTGTTTCCAAGGTCCCCGCGATGGGGACGCAGGAGGCGCTGGCCGAGTGCGTCAATTCGTTCGCGCGGTCGGGCTTGCGCGTCGTGTACCCGAGCGGGCGCACCCGTGAGCTGTGGAGCGCGATGGAGATGAATGTTCGCGATGCGCTCCGCAAGCAGAGCAATGATTACAATTTGGCTCAGGGCGAGCTTTTCGGGGCGGACGGGGTCGAGGTGACGGCGCATTACATGTGTGCGGCTGACCACCTTCCCTACCAGGGGAGAGAGTTCAGCAAGGCGAGGTTCGAGCGGATACAGGACTCCCTCGACCGCCCCATCGCCGAGGGGATGAACTGCAGGCACAGCGTGTATCCGTGCCTCCTCGAGGCCGGAACGACGTATGACCGCGAGAAGCTGAAGGAGTTCGAGGAGAGCTCGACGCGCATGACGGGCTTCAAGCTCAAGAGCGGGCGCGAGCTGAACGCCTACGAGTTCACCCAGTGGCAGCGCCAGCAGGAAAACGATGTTCGAAGAATCAAGGGGGCCATGTCCATCATGCGAGCGGGCGGGCAGAGCACCGAGAGGCTCCAGCGGGCCCTCGACGCCAAGATGGACAGGTACGCCGAGGCATCAAGGAAGACGGGAATCAGGACGAGGTACGACCGCATGGCGGCATACACTTTCAACCCATGACAGGTCATTCCTCCCAAGTGCCGCAGAGGGTGGGGGAGACGCGTAGCCACGGTCTCGGCCCGGTTCCGCGCGGCCCCGTCACGAGGTGGTACTCGACGCCGCGACTCTTCCCGTCGGGGCGTTTCGCTATGACGGGGACGGCCCCGGCGCTCCGGCAGTATGCGAGAAAAGTATCCCATTCGGCTTTGGATATCTTCCCGTGGAGCTTGGCTTGGATGAACGCGACCCTACCGCACTTCACCGCCCATACGTCGGCCGGGGTTCTCGATGCATACGAGCGCATGCAGGTGTAGCCGAGCCTCTTCAGGTTGTTCATGACCGAGTACTCGAAGGAGCGCCCCCTCTCATAGTTAGTGGCCATCGGCGGCCCCGCGCATGCTGGCGGCGATACCCTCGGCGAGGGCGAGCGCGTCACCGAGGTCGACGGCCTCGTCGCCGTCGCGCAGGGCGAGCTCGTACGCGGCGCGGACGGCGGTGTCAAGCCGTTGGAAGTACTTCCCCATCGGCTTCCATTTGTCGGCGACCTCGTGAGTCCTGCCGAAGGCCTCAACCGTCCCGGCGGGGCGGAGCCTCTCGAGTTCCCAGTTCATGGCATCGCGGCGCTTGATTCTGTACCCGTGCCCGAGGTTGATGTACTTCATAGCTTGTCCTTTCCATTTTAAGCGTGTTCTGAGCTTGCTGACGGCCCGTTTGACCCTTGGGGGCGGTAGGCGTAGGGGTGGGCGGAAACAGGGCCGAAAACCCAAGTCAAAATCAATCGAACCCTCGATAATCGTTGAGATTCGGCGCGTCCACGTCGTACGGCTCGACGGCTTGGGACGGCTCACCGTCCTCGCCCATCGTGCAGCCGTCCCCGTCCTCCACCTCGACACCGGAGAGCGTGCAGACCATCGTGTCTGCCCCGATGAAGCCGAAGCCGAGCCGCACGGCGCAGAGCGCGCACTCCCGGCATTCCGTGACCCTCTTCAGCATGCGGTCCCTCCCTGTGGTTCCCGAACGCGAACCTTCGTTGTGCTTATTATAGCACGGAATAGGGACGTGGCGGGGATGATTCTCGAAAATCTGCCGGATAAAATGCAACCCCCTACATAGGGCACGATTGCCAAGGTATAGGCAAAACGCCTACGGTATGTGCAAAATGCACATGGGGTATAGGCAAAATGCAACCCCCTACATAGGGCACGATTAAAGGTATACCCAAGGGTAGGTTTAAAGGTATACCCAAGGGTAGGTTTAAAGGTGTACCCAAGGGTAGGTTTAAAGGTATACCCAAGGGTAGGTTTAAAGGTATACCCAAGGGTAGGTTTATATATATAGTTACTGAGAACGAATAACTGAGAACGAATAACTGAGAACGAATAACTGAGAAAAAAAGAAATATAAAGAAAAGTCGCGTGATGAAGTTTGGCGATGTGGTACAGTGTAGTCACCGAAAGGGCGTGGGAACTCGTTCGGTGACTGGAGTTTTCCAGTAGGCTCATAGAGCGGCAGCATCCCACGCCCCTGCCGTTCTATGAGCCTTTTTCTATCCCGAGGAGTGAATCATGGCAGCGTACGACGTCTTGAGTCAAAACGGCTTCATCATGGTCAACCGCGCCCTTGCCAAGGCCTACGGGCTGGCGGCGGCGGCGGTCCTGGGAGACCTCTGTACGCGCCGGGAGCAGCACGGCGACGGGTTCTGGGCGACGAACGAACAGCTCATGGACTCGACGTCGCTGGGCATCAAAGCCGTTCGGAAGGCGCTCGAGGTCTTGAAGGAAGCCGGGTTCATCGAGACCAAGATGCAGGGCGTTCCGCAGAAGCGCTATTTCCATATCGACGACGACGCGATAGCCGTTTTCCTCCTGGGGCCGGATGCCTCCCCGGAACCCCAGAAGCCGTCAGATGCCTCCCGGAAGCCCTCAGATAGCCCTAAAACGCCCGATAGACCCGAGGGCGGCACGGGCGCACGCGAACCGCTTGAAAAGCCCGCAGAGGCCGTCTCAGAGCCTCATGAGGACTTGGAGCTGAGGGCACCCGACCCTGCGGAGTCCGTCCTGGCCTATCTCAACGAGAAGGCCGGGCGCAGGTTCAAGCCCATAGCCTCCACGCTGTCGAACATCCGCGCCCGCCTCAAGGAGGGCTACACGGTAGCCGACTGCGAGAAGGTCATCGACAGCAAGGTCGGGGAATGGAGCGGCACGGAAATGGCGAAGTACCTCACCCCGCAGACGCTCTTCCGTCCGTCTCACTTCGACACGTACCTGAACACCGTGGACGTGGACACGACCTCCAGGGCACCCGAGCAGAAGGGCGCACCGGACGCCCCCATGGGTGACACGTGGAGGCCCGCCCGGAGCTACGACGAGGCGAGGCTCAAGCGCGCCGTCGGGATGATTCGGACCGCCAAGAAGGCCGGGAACCCCGAATTAATCCGGAGCATCGCCAAGTCCGAGGGCCTTACCGAGGAAGAGTGCAGGAGCGTCATGGAGGCGGTACGGTGAGGGTCGAGGACGTGGCCATCGAAAGCGACATGGTCGAGATGGGCCTTAAGGGGGCCGACCTGCTCATCTACGCGACCGTCAGGGCGTACGAGGGCGATTCCGGCCTCAGGGCCTCGTATAGGGAGCTTTCGTCGATGTGGGGGCTGAGCGAGGCGGCCGTGGTGAGGTCCGTGCGCCGCCTTGAGGGGCGCGGCGTGCTCTGGCACGTGCGGAACACGGTCCGGCATGGCGCGGACGCAGCGAACATATATCGGACGGTCATATGAGAAAGTCCGGTGTCCCCCGCCGTTTGCGTGTTATAATGGGCACAAGGTGAACGAGAGAAGGGAGCACCTGTGTTCTATACGTTCGGCGTCGGCGACACATCGGTCAAGGTCGACGCGAGGGTTCTTGAAGAGGCCGAGGGCGTGCGCCCGGCCACGCTCGGCGTGGTCATCGCGTGGCTTGCCGCGAGGGGCGGTGAGCCGTTCTCATACGGGGAGATGGGCGAGGCCCTCAGGCCGCTCGGATGCTCGAGCAGGTCGAGGGTGTCGGCCTATCTCCGAGCGCTGGAGGACGAGGGCGTCATCGAGCGCCGTACCGTGGACAGCCGCGTGAGCGTCGAGATTGTCGACAAGTTCCATGTACAGCTGGGGAGGTAAGATGGACACGATACAAATCATCTGCCGTAAGCTCATCGACCACTGCGGCACGGTGACCGAGGCGGCTGAAAGGGCTGGAATCGAGCGGACCATGTTCAACCGCATCGCGGTCGGCTCGCGCTCGTGCGCATGCAGCCCGAGAACGGCGGCACGCATCCGCGACGCATTGGAAGAGGCCACGGGAGAGCATTACACGCTGGATGAGATTTACGGGGGCCTGCGATGAGCGATATCGATTGGCTGGCGGACGCTTACGCCGAGGCCGACAGCTTTCCCGAGTTTTCCGACCTCGCCGGGCTGGACACGTCGGACCCGATGGAGGTGGTCGGCGAGATTCTGTACAGATGGGAGACGGAGCGCCGCGTCATCGCGCTCGACCCGCTCAGGTTCTCCGTTGAGCATGGGAGGGCGCATCACTTCCAGCCTGACATTGTGGTCGACCTGCACACCATCGGCCACGGCATCGAACAGATGAACGCCGCCGAGACCGACGCCGAAAGGGACGTGGCGCTCGGCGTCATGGCGGCGGCGTACGACGACATCATCGCGGGGGTGAGGTAGAATGTTCCGAGCGCTGAGGCCGGATGAGGTCGAGTGTCGTATCGGTCAGGTCTCGAAGAGCGGTAAGGGTCTGAGCCTGCTGCTCTACAAGACCTCGAGGACCGACATGGCGCTGCTTGACGAAACCGTTGGACCCATGAACTGGCAGGTGCGGTACGAAGAGGTCAAGGGGGTTCTCAACTGCACGCTGAGCCTCTATGACGAGGCCCGTGGGGAGTGGGTCTCCAAGCAGGCGGCCGGTACCGAGAGCAACATGGAAGCCGCCAAGGGCGAGAGCTCCGACGCGTTGAAGCGCGCCGGGTTCCTGTGGGGAATCGGGCGCGAGCTGTACACGGCCCCTTTCATCTGGGTGAAGGCGCAGGATTGCAACATCCAGAACGGGAAGTGCTACGACTCATTCGCCGTCGACTCGATAGAGGTCACGGCCGGGCGCATCACGGCGCTGTCAATCGTCAACGAGAAGACGCGCAAGGTTGTGTACCGATTTGCCGAGGGTCACGCACCGAAGGTCGCAGAGCAGCCCGCGACGCAGGCCGAGGTGGACGCCCTTCAGGGAGCGTGCAACGAGTACGCCTTCCTGTGCGGGAAGGAGGTCGCCGACATCCTCGAGGCGCTGGAGAAGACCAAAGCGCTCCGGGCTGCGGGGTTCACGCAATGGAAGGGCGCACCGTCCGAAGTGGTATCGGCGGCGAAGAGGGTAGTCGAGACGTGGATTGCGAGAACCATGGAGAAGAACCGCGAGAAAGTCGAGGGGCTGGCATGATGATTCTCAGGGGCATCGTCGCGGCGTGGTGCTTCGTCGGGGCCTTACACCTCGCCGTGTACCGCGACCGCTGGCCGCAAGACGTCCGGTTTTGGTCATACATCATCTACGCGGCCATCGCGGCCGCTGTAATTCTCTTCGTGAAGGAGTAGGGACAATGGGCATCAACAGCGTCAACATCTCGGGCAACCTCACGCGAGACCCGGAACTCAGGCGGACGGCCGGGGGAACCGCCGTCCTGACCATCGGCGTCGCGGTGAACGACCGCAGGAAGAACCCGCAGACAGGCGAGTGGGAGGATTATCCGAACTTCGTCGACTGCACCATGTTCGGGACCAGAGCCGAGAAGCTGTCCGGGATGCTGGGCAAAGGTTCGAAGGTGGCCATCGGGGGGAAGCTCCGCTATAGCTCGTGGGAGAAAGACGGGCAGCGTAGGAGCAAACTCGAGGTCATCGTCGACGAGATTGAGTTCATGAGCCAAGCCCGTGGCACGGGCGCGCCGTCCGAGGTCGCGGCGGAGGCAATCGAGGACGACATCCCGTTCTAGGCGGTAGGGGGAGTCGCGGAGATTCCCCCGTTTTTTTAAAAAAAGTTGTTGCATGAATGGCACAAGCGTTGTATTATGTAGTCACACCAGATGAAGGGAGACAAAAATGAAGTATCAGACCATCACCGACGTCGTTGAGGATTACGTCGAGCCATCGCTCGGGGTGTTCGCGGCAGAGTTCGGCGAGGAAGGCCTCCGCGAGATTGCGGAAGAGGCTTTTGAACTTCGTTGCGATATCGACGAGAACGGCGTACAGCATGGGGACAGCTACTTCGCACTTCGCAGCGACGTTGACTTTTGGGATATCGTCCAGGCCCACGACAACGGGGAGAAGTAGACATGAACGACATCGAAACCACCATGAGGGACGGCTTGCCCGAGGAGAAGTGCCCGCGCGAGTGCGCGTACTGCAAGCACTTCCATTACCTGAACGGGAGCGACGACATCGGTTTCTGCTCGCTGAGGTTCGCCGAGTGGCAGGACGAGAGCCGCAATCAGGTCACGTGCACCGATGCGCTCGACTGGTTCGGCGACAACGTCGTCTACGATGATTACGAGTGCGACCGCACCGACTTCGAGGAGGAATGACCGTGTTCTACATCGACTACCGCACGCCGAAGCCGGGCGGCGGGGTGCTGCATCAGGTCAGGGAGTGCGAGGACTTCAAGGATGCGCACAGGCGTCTCATCAACACGGGCTTCAGACTCGACGAGGGCAGGCTCGACGAGGACATCATATACACGGACGGCACGACGGACGCGCTGCTCGTCGAGGACATGCCGAAAGACGGGGAGGTGGTGATTCTCGATGCGTGAGACGGTAGACAGTCCGAGCTGGTACTCGGAGCGGGATGTCGAGCCAATCGACATCATCGAGAGCGTCGTCGAGGGTCTGCCCCCGGCTCGGGCCTATAGTCTGGGGCAGGTTCTCCGGTACTGCCTCAGAGCCGGGAGGAAGGACGATATCGAAGTCGATTTAGGCAAGGCCAACAACTACGCCCACCGCCTCGTCTACGGGGTCTGGAGGAACGGCATGGAATATATCGAAATCATCAGTCTGGACAGTGCCAAAAGGGTAATGAGACACATCTTCTATCAGTGCTCTGGCCGGGCGGACGCGGAGAGGCTGCTCAAGACTCTCGGGTTCTCCCCCAACCCCCCGAAGCCGTGGAGAGACGAGCTTGGACATTTGGCGTGGATTGTGCCCGGACGTGTGCCCGACAGCCATAACATCCCGAACGACGGATGGGTTCATTTTTTCAAGAAGGAAGGATAGGTGTCATGCACCTTTACGAAATCGACGGGCGCATCGCCCAAGTCATCGAAAACGGGTTCGCATTCGACCCTGAGACGGGCGAGGTTTTCACCGGGGACGAGCTGGAGGAACTGGAGGCGTCCCGCGACGCCAAGCTGGAGGCGGTCGGCCTCTTCATCAAAGACCTCGCCGCCGAGGTTGAGGCGTTCAAGGCCGAGGAGAAGGCGCTCAAGGCCCGCAGGGAGGCCAAGGAGCACCGACTCGACGAGCTGAAGGAGTACGCGGCATGGAGCATGACCGCGCACGGGCAGGCCAAGCTGGACACCCCCAAGGTGCGCCTTAGTTTCCGCAAATCATCCAAGACCATCATCGAGGACGAGGAGTCAATTCCGGTCAAGTTCAAAACCACGGTCGAGACGGTCAAGGTGGACAAGGTCGCTATCGCCAAGGCCATCAAGGCCGGGGAGACGGTCAGCGGGGCGCGTGTCGAGACATCGCAGAACTTGCAGGTCAAATAAGGAGACGAAAAATGAAGTTGGACATCAAGCCGTTCTCAAGGGACTTTCTGGAATCGGAGGGGGCGAAAGCCCTCGCCCTTAAGCCGCTGGAAGAGGCGGCGGAGGTCTTCGGTGCATGGCAGGAAAACGGAACCGGGGCGTCTTATGACCTCGTTTACGAGACTCTGGATTGCATGCAAGCGTGCGTGAACCTTCTGGAATTCATGGGGGCCCCGTGGGAAGAGGTCGAAAAGGTGTACCGCAACGTCGAATCAAGAAACGAACAGAGAGGGAGGTACTGACGGGCAAGCGATGATAGAAGGGGCGGCTCGACCGGGGCCGCTTTTTCTGGAATAAAGTTGTTGCATAGTTACCACGGTAGTTGTACAATAGTTTACGACACCAAGGGAAAGGAAGACCAAATGAAGGCAGTCGAGTTCAAGACCGGGCGAGTGGTGGATATCGAGAACACCGGGCGCATGGCTGACATCCACGGGCGCTACATGTTCGTGTACGAGGATGCAGACGGGAACATGTACGTGTCGCCGAAAGAGGGACGCTGCAACCGCATCCCCAGCGACCCGGCGAACCTCTATCTCGACCCGCCCGACAGCTGGTGGAGGCTGTTGGCGGACTTGGATAGGGCGGCTTCTGGCTGCTCCATGTGCGACTACGCAGGCAAAAACATCGGTGAATGCTCCGAGTGTAAGTTCAATAAAGTGCCGTGTACTATCGGAGTTTTCGCCGACATCGCCGACCGCATCCGTGCGCTGAGGAGTGAGGGCGAATGAGCACCGGGACCTATTACACCTGCGACATGTGCGGTCGCATCGAGATGAAAGGCAACGCGAAGTGGGGCTGGTTCCACAGCGGTCTGTGGGTTGACAGAGAAGTGGAACAGGAGGGCGAGCAATGATTAGCTACAACGACATTCAGGCCACCGTTCGGAATTTACGTTCCATAGTGTTTCTGGAAGATGACGAGACTGGCGAGGAATACTGCGAGGTCGAAGACCTGCTCAACGCGCTCGGTGTCAGCCCAGACCTTGGCGAATATCTCTTCCACAGAGACATTGACCGCATGGTCGAGCTTTTGACCGCGAACCGAAAACCCGCCCCTATCTGGCCGGAGATGCTCCCGTTCAGGCGCATCGCTCAGAAGCGGTTCAGAATCGATTCCAAGCGCGTCAAGACGTGGCTCGTCGAGAACGACATAGCGCAGAAAGATTTGGCCGAGGCCATCGGTGTCGAGCCAACGACCGTCGGCAACTGGATAAACAAGCCGAGGGACGTCCGAATGAGCCATGTGTTCGCGCTTTCCGAAGCGACCGGGATTGACGTATACGATTTAGTGGAGGAAATCGATGGTTAGCAACGACGAACACCGCGAAGTGGCAGAACGCCTGCGCTTTCACGACGCGATGGAACCGCCAATGCTCGAGCTTGAAACGTGCTTGGGAGGCAAATTGATGACCGACGCCGACACGTGGTCATATCTCGCTGACCTCATCGACCGTCCGACCTGTGAGATGGAATTCGACACGGTACATTGCGATTATGTATGCAGCCGATGCGGACAGACTTACCAGTATTTTGAGACCTATGACGGGGACGGGCACCCCGTGCCGTTTAGGCATTGCCCAGTCTGCGGCTCGGAGGTGGTTGAGAAGTAATGGCTAAGAGACAGCTACCGCCCAGATTCTACGGGCGAGTCCAGAAGACTGAGACGCGCGAGGGCCGACACATAGGGAGGTTGCGGGACCCGCAGGCAGAAAAGGAGTTGGAAGATATGGCGAAGGTTGATACATTGCCCGAGTACCTTAAGCCGCTCATGGAAGGCTGCACGGTCAGGCAGAACAGGTGTGCGGTATGCGGGGCCGCGTGGCCGCTCAACCAGCACCACGTAGTCTATCGGTCGGCGGGAAGAATGTACCGCCACGGGGTCGAGGTGGAGAAACCCACCATAACGCTCTGCGGGAACGGGAACACGGGCGGGTGTCACGGCAAGGCGCATGCTCACCTGCTCCACTTTCGTTGGGTTCCCGAGGACGTGCCAGACGGCTCGGCAAGGTACCAGCCGCGCAGCTATCCGTTTACCGTGCGCGGCGGTCATTGGGAATATCTGGAAACCGATGAGCCGATGGGCGAGTTCGAGGCATTGGAGGTCGAAGAGGGATGGAAGCCACTCAACTACCGAGCCGAGTAGAGGTCGCGGACTATCTCCGCAGGGAATGCGGGGAACCGGGGAAGCTCCAGAGGGCGCTGAGTGTCGCCCTCTTTCCCGAGAGGGTCGGGAAGAGCGCGGACAAGTGCCGAATCATGTACCGCTTGTCCCGGTACATCGACCCGGTTACCAGCGCCACCGATTTCTGTGCGGCGTGCAACAACCCCGTCGAACGGTGGATGAACTTTTGCCCGTCATGCGGTCGGCGAATCGTTTCCCGAGGTGAGTCCGATGATTCTTAGCGGGAAAAGGCTCGATTCGGCCATGAAGAGGCGAGGTGTCTCCATCAAGGCGCTCGCCATGGCGGCCGGGGTCTCGAGGCAGGCGATTCGGCTCTACTTGAGGGGAGAGCGTCAACCGAGAGCGGGGACGTTCATCGACATGTGCGTTTACCTGCGAGTCAACCCGTTGAATTTGATGATTGAGGAGAAAAAACATGAATGAGGGGACGTGCAAGGAGTGCAAGTTCGCCGAGATTGTCGCTTGCCGGGGGAAAGCTCCAGGGGACCCCGTATACCGATGCGCGAGGGACACCCATTTCATACACGAGACGCAGCCGCAAGCACGCTGCAACTACTGGAAGGGCAAAGATGAACGTTAGGAAAGAAGACATTCTGGTAACGAAACACATCATCGCATGGGCGAAGAAACTGCCCGAGTAGCCGCAGGCCGTCCCCGATGGGGGCGGCTTTTTGTATAATGGCATGTAGCGGGCAGGGGGCTTTATCCCTGCGCCTATCCGTGTCGGGAGAGCCGACATAAAACAAAGCTTAGAAAGGCTGTTGGAAATGCAGAACATCGAGGACATTCTCAAGTCGGCAGGCATCGAGGGAGAGCAGGCCGAGGGCATCGCCAAGGCGGTGAAGGAGAACTACAAGACCGTCGCCGAGGTGGAGCAGAAGACCAAGAAGCTCACCGACATGCAGACGGCGCTCGATTCCGCCAACAAGGCGCTGGAAGAGGTCAAGGCCAACGCCGAAGATTCCGAGGCGCTCAAGGCGAAGCTCGCGGAGTACGAGCAGGCGGCAAAGAAGCGTGAGGAAGAGGACGCGGCGGCGAAGAGCAAAGCCGCTTTCGATACCGAGTTCACCGAGGGGCTGAGCGGCAAGAAGTTCGCCAATTCCGTCGTCGCGGACGCTATCAAGGCGAAAGCTTACCAGCTCCGTCAGGCAAACGCCGACATGCCTATCGCCGACATCATCAAGCTCGCGGCACCTGACGAGTCCGGTATCTGGGAGAACCCCCAGCAGACGCCGCACAAGATGCCTGCGGGAAACGGGGCGGCGGACGGTATGCCGTCGGTCACGTCGCTCGACCAACTCCGGGACATGAAGCCCGAGGACATTAACAAACACTGGGACGAGGTTCAGAAGATTCTCGCCAACGCTTAACAGAAAGAGGTAAAGCACATGTCTACAACCAAGTTCGTGCCTACCGTCTGGAGCGCTCGAATTCTCGCAGCGCTCGAGAAGGAGCTCGTTTATTCCAAGTTTTTCAACCGCGATTACGAGGGCGAAATCACCGACGCGGGTTCGGCTGTCAAAATCGGTCTCGTCGGCGCACCCACGGTGAAGACCTACGCCAAGGGAACCGCCATCGCCGACCCCGACGACGTGTCCGCGACCGAGGAGACGTTGACCGTGGACCAGGCCGACTACTTCAACATCGCAGTCGAGGACATCGACGCGGTGCAGTCTAAAATCGACCTGCTCAACTCCGCTGCTTCCCAAACGGGCTACGCATTCAGCGACAAGACCGACCAGTATCTCGCCGAGCTCCTCGCCACGGCCGCAGCCCCTGCCGATGCGGTCACCGCTGTCACGAAAGACAACGCCTATAACCTGCTCGTCGACCTCAGCGTGAAGCTGAACAAGGCGAATTGCCCCAAGGCCGGACGCGTCGCAGCCGTCCCGCCCGAGTTCGAGGGCTTCATGCTCAAGGACTCCCGCTTCGTGGCGGTGGGCGTCGATGCATCCGATGAGCGCCTGACCGAGGGCACCGTCTACCGTGCGGCCGGTTTCGACATCCTCGTCACGAACAACGCCCCGACTGTCAAGGTCGGCGGCACCGGGAGCGACAAGGACAACGACGTACCCGTCATCCTCGCGGGTTGCGACCAGTCCGGTACCTACGCGGACCAGATTCTCAAGACCGAGGCATACCGCCCGGAGAAGGCGTTCAAGGACGCAATCAAGGGCCTGCATGTGTACGGCGCTACCGTCACGCGCCCGGGTTGCGTGGTCGGTGCTAAGGTTTCTTTCTAGGCCCGGAGCCGTCAACCGATAAAACAACACGTGTCGGGAGCGCCGTGGTCGGCGATTCCGTCACCGGGTAACGTCGAGGGGGCTTCGGTCCCCTCTTCTCGTAAGGAGACAATCATGCTCATCACGGAAAACGAGATTTAGCCATGCGGACGCATGTTTTGACGGTCAAGGACCGTGGCATATCGACGGACGACCGATTTCTCGTGAGGGGGACCGCCAACGAGGACACGTGCCGCATCGTGCTCGACGAAGAATGGAGCGGGCTCGCCGTGCGTCTCACATTCGAGGGGTCCGGCGAGAAGGTGACCCCGGCGGTAAAAGACGGTGCCTGCATCATACCGTGGGAGGTCATGCAGCAGGCGGGCGAGGTCAAGGCTTACGCAGTCGGTCTTGCCGACGGCACGGTGCTGGCCCACGCCAAGATGAGCGCGCCGTTCGTCGTGGTCGATTCCGATACAGACGACGGCGTGAAGCCGTCGGACCCGAGCCTTTCCGAATACCAGCAGGCGCTCGTTGACGTGAAGGACGCGACGGCCAAGGCGCTTTCCTCGCGCATCGTCCATGCGGAGGCGGAGACGCTGGAGCCGGGCAGCGCCGCGACCGCGACCCTCGTCCCGGAAGACGATGCCCAATGCTTGCGAATCGGCATACCGAAAGGCGAGCGGGGAGATTCGGACTTCGCCGTATTGGACATAGACGACGACGGGTACCTGAACGCTTACTACACGACTGAAAAGCCGTCCATACGATTCGAGCTGGACGGCAACGACTTGAGGACGGTGTTGGACATTGCCGCAGATTAAGCAGACGCTCGGGCGGGTGCGAATCGACAACAGGGGAGCATGGGAAGCAGGGACGTACGACAGTCTAGATGTCGTGACGCTCGACGGCTCGTCCTACATGTGCGTCAAGGATGGGACCACGACAAAGCCTGACACGCTGGACGGCTGGAAAGTCGTTGCGGCGAAGGGCGACACGGGCGAGAAGGGCGACACGGGCGAGAAGGGCGACACCGGGGCGACCGGACCTCAGGGCCCGCAGGGCGTGCAGGGTCCGCGCGGCGACGTCGGTCCCGAAGGACCGCAGGGCCCGCAGGGGCTGCAAGGCGTTCAGGGCCCCAAGGGGGAGCAGGGGCCGAAGGGCGATGCCTTCACGTACGACGACTTCACCGAGGACCAGATAACGGAGTTGAAGCGCCCGGCCACCGAGGCGGCGGCGCTTGCCGATGCGGCGGCGAAGAACGCCAACGATGCCGCCGACACGGCGAACGCGGCGGCGCAGGCCGTGGAGCTTGCGGCGACCGGCCTGTCAGGCACACAGCTCCGTGCGTTGGTCCGCACGGGCGATGCGGCCAAGGTACTGTTCCCCGGCGACATAATCAGCTCGACGTGGACATGGGACGGCACGGTATACCCGATGCGCCTCGCGGTCGGGCACCATTACACGGGGGCTGACGACGACCATCCACTTATGACGTTCGAGGGCGGGCGCACGGGGAACGGCATGGTGCTGCAGTTCGTCGACGCGCTGCCAATCGCGTTCGCCTTCGAGCCCAAGCAGGCGTTCTATTGCAACGAAAGCGCACTCGCGGCGGGCACGTACACTTTCGACGTGTCGGTCACGAATACTTGGGGCACCGGGCAGTTCGGCAAGGTCGGCACCTTCCCGTTCACCTTCACGCTCCCGAGCGACGTCCCAGCTGACTCGCAGTGGATGTGGAACGCGGCCTATGCGGCGAATCTCACCCAGGTTCAAATCATGGCACCTTACGACGGGGCGGTCCTCCAGACAATCACCGTGGCTGCGGGCAGCGACGGGACCAAGCTCGGTACAATCTCGGAGATGCCGACCGGGCGCTTCAACTCGTGGGGGAGAGGATGCGGTGGGGCGAACTTCTGGAAAGACTCGGCGGCACGCGCGTGGCTCAATTCCGATTCGGCCGATTGGGACAGCCGCCGCACACTGTTTACCCGCAAGCATCCGATGGCCGGGAAGCCCGGGTTCATCGCTGGTCTTGCGCAGGACCTCAAGGACGTTCTTGCGAGCGTTCTGGTCAGGACGGAGTCGCACGATGCGGACGGCGGCGCGGTGGTCGACACCTACGACCGTGTCTATCTCCCGTCATCGCGCGAGCGGTACTTCGACCAGTATCTTGGACAGACCGACGACGGCTTCAAGGCCGAGGGCGTCCCCTTCGATGTGTGGAAGAAGGTCGCAGCCGAGAACAGCCACTCCGGCGTCATCGCGGGTCGTCGGCTAGTGTACTCATGGCTCATTTCGTATGACCCGAACAAAGTCGCCCGCAACGTGTTCTCGCGTTCCGCCACTCGCGCCCGCATGAACTCGGGCGACGAGGGCGTTGTCAGCACCAGTGGCTACGTCAGCTACGTAGGCGTATCGAGCAGCTTTTCGTTCCTTCCCGCCCTGCCAATCGGCTAATCTTTTATAATCTTGGAGGGGCGCAAGGCCCCTCCATCCATCTATCTGGAACACGTGAAACGTCACACGACCGGGAATTCGCAGGCGCATAAAATGGAGATGTACTACGCGGGACTTTGGAGATAACGATGGAGATTAGGAAGAATGTTAATCTGGCACGGATGCACGCCGAGGACATGGCGCAGGCCGAGCAGATGGCGGCGCTCAAGACTCTAGTTCAGGCCGTCGACCTGACGGACGAGCAGGCTCTTGCCGTGAAGAGCTTCTACCCCGAATGGGGGACGGGGGTCGCGTATGGAGTCGGCGACATGGCTCTTTTCGATGGGGCGCTCTACAAGTGCCTGCAGGGGCATACGTCGCGGGCGGACTTGGCTCCGCGTGCCGCCGTGTCGCTCTGGGCGGAGGTCTTGGCAGGCCAGGATGGTACCGAGGTCGGTGAGTGGGAGCAGCCGGAATCGACGAACCCTTACATGAAGGGCGACCGCGTGATTCACAACGGCAAGACGTGGGAGAGCTCAATCGACAACAACGTCTGGGAGCCGGGGGTCTACGGATGGGCGGAGGTCTAACGTGCTCGATTACAGGCAATATCTCAGGCGCGGCGGCACGCTGACAGAGACGAAATTCCAGGACGCATACCGGAAAGCCCTCCCCTTGTTTGACGATATCACGCGTTACCGC
>ERZ808245.240-NODE-240-length-30740-cov-3.986378_pt1 | contig 30740 bp, 31 predicted proteins | sample MGYA00521243_ERZ808245 | MGnify/ENA primary metagenome ERZ808245 (study PRJEB31516, sample SAMN03275576) | gut metagenome | biome: mammalia-associated habitat; material: feces | host: Papio cynocephalus | place: Kenya | collected 2012-07-07 ... | reverse complement strand
AACTTGCTGGAAATTTGTCTTGGGTTGTTGCCAGTTATTTTTGCAGAAACAACGGTCATGGCGATTTGAGGAGAGGCGTGTGCTGGTGTCAAAGAAAAGTTGACTGCAAGCATAGTCACAGACAAAACGCACATTAAAATGTAGATAAAATTGTTCTTAACAAATGCAGAGATTTTTTGTAATTTCGACTTTTTCATAACTGCCTCCCAAATTTGGTGGATATTTCAAGACAAGTTTAACACACATGTTCAATTTTTGCAAGTGGGAAAATCAAAAAAATACAAAAGACCTGACGAGTGCCATGTCTTTTAGGTTACGCTTGTTAGGTCGGACACAATGCCAGCGGTGGTGGAAGATGTGTAATAGGCGTCAGAATAAATTGACGTTATCTCCATATAAATTGCCACGTAGCCGCTGCTGCCTGCCGCTATAGTAAGCGTAAACGAACCCGTTGTGTCGGTTGACGCTTTGGTTTGGGCGAGAGTTGGCTCGGAAGTGGTCGAGGCAAGATACTTAACTGTGAGATTTGATTTCGCCGAGCCGTCACTAAATGTAACTTTCATGGCTGTGCCGCCAGATGGGTTGGCATTTATGAAGGTGTAGATAAACAGCACGCTGGTGTCTGTTGGTGAAAGTTGAATATCTACGCCACCGTTTGAGAGTGTTTTGGCAGAATAGTCTTCCTTGCTTTCAAATGAAACAACGTCCCCACCCACAGAGTTAATTAAACTGACTGGTGTTGCTCCGTTGACGGAATATTTACCTTTGATTTTTGCTTTTATGTTGTCTGCATTATAGACAATAGAGAGGTTTGCCGATATGTACTGTTGAGTTGCAGATAAAATGGAAAAAGTTGCCACCCCCAATGTAAGGATAACAAACACAAGCGATAATATTGACAAATAAAGTTTGCGTTTGGTTGACATTAACTTTCTCCGTTTTGCCTATGTAAATTCGACTTTTATAACACTTTTGCCGCTTCAACCACATTTATGATTGAACCAGCAAAAGGGTTGCCCCTTTTGTAGTATCCCACCCGAGAGGATACATATTCACACAAACAAAAAATGTCCAAAACACTCAAGACTCCGGTCATCTTTTCTTGCCTTGAGCGTTAGAACATTTTTTAGCATTGTGATTTCTTTTTCAATTACTCATTAAACTGTAGCAGCTTTTGCTGTAAGAGCGAATTGGAATGTATGGTCTGCACCAGATTTTGTGCCCCAAGAACCTTTAACGCCTTTTTGGATTTTAACCATTACATAAACATATCCTGTTTTTTCTCTTCCAATTGAATCCAAAGCAGTTGGACTGTGTGTAACATTGCCAAATGCTTCTTCAGTCATTTCTCCGATAGGAGTTGTTGTGTACTTAACCTCAGCATCCATTTTATCTGCTGCAGAGTTATCAGTAACTTTAACTGTCAAGATTTGGCTGTTTTCAGCACCTACTCCTGCATCGTTTGTGAATGAGAAAGCAAAGATAACATATGTGTTTGTATCTGTCAAATTGACAGCACCTTGGTCAATAGCAGCAGTTGATGTTGTTGCACCATAAACGAATGATGTTTGGTTGATTTTGGTTGCTTCAGCACCAGCCAAAGAGTATTCACCTTTTACAGTTGCAATAACATCAGCACCTGGTGTGTATGATACGCTGAGGTTTGAGTTGATTCCTACATTTTGAGCAGCAAGAATGCCAACAACAGCAGCAACAGCAGCAACAACAACCAAGCAAAGAGATGTGATTGTGATAATAAGTTTTTTCTTTGTCATAAGAGTAGTCTTTCCTCCTTTTAATTAAGAATGAACTCCCTAGACATTGTCAGATGACGGACGGAATGTCCCCGATACCCTCCGAGGTTTTTGTGGAAAGCCCTCAAACCGTTTGCAAACTTGCAACTTTATGTCACTTGCTTGCCTTTTGCAAACTACAAACTCACCACCACGTTTGCCATATGCAAACTGCAAATTGTGTTTGGTTGTATTTTGCTGGACAAGTTCCCATTTCGCAAGGGTTGTCCATGCCCATGCGACCAAGGTCGATTTTTTAGTTATGAAGCTGAAACTGAAAGAGCAAATGCGAAAGTTACTGTAGAACCAGATTTTGTTCCGAAACTTCCTTTAATACCTGCTTTACGTTGCACAGCGACATACATATATCCAGTTGTGCCAGCAGACATTTTGGAAAGTGTTGTGCCAGTTTTGTCATCTGCTGAAAGAGCAGAAACATCTGAATATGTAAGTTTTGCATCAGCAAGTGCAGTTGTTGTGAAACGAACAACATAATCCATATTTGATGCCGTAGCATTATTTGTTACACCGACAGTCAATTTTGCACTGTTTGGGTTTTGAGATGCGTTAACTGTGTTTTTAAATGAGAAACAGAAAACGACATATGTATCTGTATCATTAAGAGCAATAGCAGCAGGACTGATTGCAGCACCTGTTGAAGATGATGTTCCGTAATTGAACGATTGTTTTGAACCGATTGTAGTCTTTGTGCCAGAAGCACCTTTCTTGTAGAAAGATTCTACATCTGCATAAACAGCGCCAACTGGGTTGTATGTAACGTTAAGAGTAGAATTGATTCCAACGTTTGTTGCAGCAATAACAGCCACAACTGCTACAACTGCAGCGACAACCACCAAGCAAAGAGATGTTATCATGATAGCAAATTTTTTCTTCGACATAAGAATGATTCCTCCTTTTACTTGATATTAGATATCATAAAATTGCGTTTGCAAGATACCCCAACTGTTTTAGGTTTCCCAATAAGCAAACAAACTGTTTGCTGGACATTATCCCGACCACACTGCTTGTCCAAGGCTGCGTGGCAAAGGTTTTTCGCTGGTTAGCAACTCACTCGATAGCGGTGGCGAATATGCTCTCAAGCAAATTGCTGACTTTATGGTATCATATTTAAAATTTTTACACAAATATTTTTAGCAACTTTTTCAAAAAATTGTAAAAACTTTTTGATTTTTCCCCAGTTTGTCCACATTTTTTAAAGAATTGTGGATATTTCTTACACTTCATAGTCCGTCTTTGATGTTGTTTATTATCATTTGATTGTAACACTTATAAGTTTCAAAAGACACTTCCCGAGAAGGCCTCCACTTGTAAGGGGAGGTGTCCCAACGGGACGGAAGGGTAGTCCAGTTTGACTTACTACTCAATCTTTTTTTCTATTTAACATGTTAAACAAATCTTGTGCGATTGCCTCAGTATGATTATCTACATCTCTATTTGAATACCTTACAACCTTGATGCCAAGTGAATTAAAATAGTTGGTTCGCTCTTTATCTTTTAAAATATTTTCCTTGTCATAATGTTGAGAGCCGTCCAACTCGACAACTAGTTTTGCCTTTGCACAATAAAAGTCCGCTATGTAATTTCCAATTTTCTTCTGTTTTGTAAATTTTTGAGGAAGATTTTTTAAAACATCAAACCAAAGTTTCCTTTCCCAAGGCGTCATAGTTTTTCGCATTTTAAGAGCATATAAACTATTCTCTTTGTTGTAGTAATACATTTTCACCTCTCTGCATTGTAGAGTAATTGTCCATGTTAGACTACCCCTCCGTCAACTTCGTTGCCACCTCCCCTTACAATGGGAGGCCTCCACCTAAACTTGCTTCCTTTAAAAGCAAGGCTTGGACATCATATTGTCTTAATTATGGTCGGATAAACTCATCATTTCTTGCATGGCTTCGACCATGTTGCTCCAGCAGATTTTGACGTCTTTTATGTTGCAAAAGCAAAACAGTTCATCGTCAATCCATTCAACATCATGCTTTTTTGCAATGTCGGTGATTTTATAAAACAATTTATCAAGGTCAAGTTTATTGTTTTCCAGAAATTCTGAAGCAAACTGAAAGTCTGTAAGTTCAAGTTCGTTTCTTTCTCTTTCTATCATTCCAACGACCAGTGGCTCTGCGGTTTGTGGTGAGCAGAAAATTGTTTGCACAACAAAGCCTACTCCATATTGCTTAACTTCCGCTTCCGCCCCAAAAATCTTTTTAAGACTTTCAACGTTCATAGTTATCCTCCTCGTTTTCCACTTCATCACCAAGCGAGTCGTCGTCATACACTTCGTCATCTCTTTTCTTCACAAAATCTTTCACACTGAAGCCAAGGCTTTCCTCCAACTTTTTGTGATATTCTTCCATATCAAAATTTTCGTTGCTGTTTTCTTCAATATCATCATAGTCACGCATATCAAAGCCAAGTTCCTTTTTCAATTCTTCATAATATTCTGCATCTATGTTTGATTTGCCGTTAGATTTATTTTTTTTCTTTTTCCTCTTAAAGTTTTTCATTCCTTCAGCCATTTCCTTTGCCTTTGGAGAATAATCAAACTCATGCGATCCATTTTTTTGCATAGGTTTTTGTTTTTTATGTCTGCGTTCGGTGTTGCGTTTTAGGTTTTGGACTACGGTGCTTGTAGAAACAAACTTTTGTTCACCATATTTATTTTCTTCTTCCTCAAGAAATTCCTCACCATTTGAAATAGCAACTGCCTCATCACAATCTGCTTGTGCCAGTTTTTCGGTGAAATTCTGATTTTCTTTCTTTGCGTCTTTTTTGTGTTTCTTGTTCTTTTGGTCTGAATTCAACCCAAACACTTCTTCCAAATGTCCCGTTGTTTCATAAGGTGATTTGTTCGCTCTAAGGAGTGCTTCTTGAACAAGACTAATTTGCTTTTTAAGTGTCTTTGGAATATCAAAATTGGAGCCAAACTCTGCATCATATACTGGGCAATACTTTTCCGCCAGCCTAACAACCGAATCTTTTTGAATTTCATAAAGTGGCACTTGACACATCAAAAGATTTTTATTTTTCATAAACTCTGCTGACATTTCGTCAAATGAATTATAAACATATTCTCGCCCAAGTTTTCTACTTTTGTCTGTTGGCTCGCAGTCCACAGAAAAACGGACATTTGTAAACAATCTTTGCGACAAAGTATAATTGTGTTCATGTGAATGATTTGTGTTTTTTACATCAACAACATTCAGTGCAAAATTTTGTTTTCCCTTGCCATTTATTCTGTAATTCAACTTGCCATCTTGAAGTTTGTTTTTATGAGAATAAGGTGGCTTGTAATCTTGTCTTCTAACAGTAAATCTTTTTTTACTATCTCCTCTGAAATATCCACACATCATAATGGAACTTCCACCATGTTGAATGAACTGACTTTTCTTAAATCGACGTTCAAAACAACCTAGCATAGTTTGAAGTTGTCCGCCAATTAGAATTTGGCACATAAACTCCATTCTTTCAACCTTTTTGCCTCCATGGTGCAACACTCTCCAGCCTGAAAGCGGAATTTTAACAGCATTTTCAAACGCTTCTTTAAACTTATCACTATGCAAAAACAATTCATCATCTTCATGAGGTGCAGCCTCATAATCTTCTCTAAACTTTTTGCCATTTGGAATCCCAATTCTTGTTGCAACGTCAGCGTCATAACGCCTACTCATTTCATCATAAACGATATTCCACAATCTGCCATAAGGTTTGGAATTTTCCGCCAGCCACCTAAGTCTAAGCGACTCCTTGATGTCAGAAATACTCATTTTGTCATCATACCAAAAATCATTAAGAACATTGCCAACAAAAGGAGGCTTGTTAAGTCTAACAGCATCTTTATAATCTTGTTCAAACATATAATCTAAGTCCAATGGGCCATACAAGTTCAGTTTTCCATACACCCATTGTGGAACATTGTCAAAACAATTACACGATGGCATTGTATAACTTCCCCAAGACTTTTTCTTTCTTGCACTATCTTCATGAGTCGGTCTATGTTTTGGCTTTTTCTTCGGCGCAATATGAGCCCCTCTTACTTTTGACGAATCTGTCATTCTGTCTTTGTGATTGTTCCTAAAATTTTGTGCCATTTTGCCTCCAAAAATTTGAACATAGCGGGAATATATGTATTTAATTTTCAATTAAATGATAGCAAAAATATTGTTATAAGTCAATATGCAATCTTGGAAAATTTTGCCACCCGCCACCTTTTTGCACAAAAAAAACTATCTAATCATATAAAACAAACATGGAAAATAAACTGAAAACAAAATACAATCTTCCCGTTGCCATTTGCCTTGTGGTGGGGATAATTATTGGAAGTGGAGCGTTTTTTAAGGCGATTGATGTTTTAAACTATACATCAGGCAACCTTATTCAAGGCATTATTGCGTGGGTGGCAAGCGGGCTTGTTATGCTTAGTTGTGCGTGCGCACTTGGTCGCATGGCGGGAAAGTATCAAAAGTGTGGTGGCATTGTTGACTATGCCGAAGCCATGTGCGGCGAAAACTACGCCTATTATGTAGGTTGGTTTATGGCAAGCATATATTGTCCAACTATGGTGTCGTTCTTAGCATATGCAAGTGCAAAATTTATTTGCATTCTTTTAGGCTTTTCTCAAACGGGAGGAGCGTGTCTTGCCATTGCGGGAACACTTGTAGTCTTGTCTTTTGCCCTAAACACCTTAGCCCCAAAACTATCTGGCAAGTTTCAAATATCAACAACAGTAATAAAACTTATTCCTCTTCTTCTTATGGCAGTTGTGGGGATAATCTTTGGGCTTTGCCGTGGAATAACTGTGGAAAACATTGCTCAAACAGCAAATGTTGCCTTTGGTGGTGGACTATTTAAAGCGATTGTTGCCACATCATTTGCCTATGAGGGTTGGATAGTTGCCACAAGCATAAATAGCGAACTTAAAAATTCAAAACGCAATCTTCCATTGGCTCTTCTGTGGGGGAGCGTTGCCACAATGGGCATATATCTTATATATTTCCTAGGGCTTTATGGCAGTGCGGATATTTCCACCTTGCAGCAAACGGGTGTGAGTGCGGGCTTTATAAATATTTTTGGCTCAGTTGCTGGCACAATCTTAGGCGTGTTTGCAGTTATATGTTGTCTTGGGACGCTTAATGGTCTTACAGTTGGCGGAGCGAGGGCTTTGTATGCCCTATCGTCACGAAATAGAGGTTTTTTGCCAGATAAATTTTCTCAAGTGGATAAGTCAACAAACATGCCAGCAAACAGTTGTGTGTTTGGGCTTGTGATGACAAGTCTTTGGCTTTTGTATTATTATGGAGCCATGCTTGCCCCAACAAAGTGGTTTGGAGTGTTTAGTTTTGACAGTTGCGACTTGCCAGTTATAACCGTCTATGCCATGTACATTCCACTTTTCATAAATTTCATGCGAAAAGAAAAGTTCGAAAACAAGTTCTTCCGTTTTATCCTTCCCACCTTTGCTATAGTTGCATGCTTGTTCATGATTTTCAGTGCAATTATGGGTCATGGTGTGTTTGAGTTTCAAAAAGCGAAAGAACAAGGTCAGTTTTCTTTCCCCGTCTTATTTTATCTCATAATCTTCGCCGTTCTTATGTTAATTGGCTTTCTTCTTGACCGCAAGTCCGTCCGAAAAAAAGTTCCACACAACTTGCCCTCTAAAAATGAAACTTCACCCATTCAAACTCCGTCACCCGAACAAACTTTTCAACAAGTAAATATATTTGAAGAAGATGTTAACAACATTGATACATAAACACTCTTTGACGGGTTTTCCCAATCTATTATAGTTGTGTAGTTATATATTTTAATTTTGAAAATAATATATAAAAAAAAATCACAAAGAAATTGTCAAAAATTGATAAAATCTTGATTGTAAGCAGGAATACACTATTTGGGCGGTAGGGACATTTTATAGTAATTCAAAAAAGAAAAAAGCACATAACAAAAAAGACATATCCGCAATAAGATATGTCCTTTTTTTGATTAGTAGTTGTTGCTCATAATTTCAAAATATGATTGTGGATGATTGCACACTGGGCAAACTTGTGGAGCAGCCTTGCCCACGACAATGTGTCCGCAGTTTCTACATTCCCAAACTTTTATTTCGCTCTTTTCAAAAACTTGTTTTGTTTCAACATTTTTAAGAAGCGAACGATAACGTTCTTCGTGACGCTTTTCAATATCCGCCACTGCTCTAAATTTCTTTGCAAGTTCCACAAAACCTTCTTCCTCGGCAGTTTTTGCAAAACCAACATACATATCTGTCCATTCAAAGTTTTCGCCTTCGCTGGCAGTTCTTAGGTTTTCTGCAGTGTTTCCAAGAAGTCCCAACTCTTTATACCACATTTTTGCGTGTTCCTTTTCATTGTTTGCAGTTTGCTCAAAAATGCTTGCAATTTGTTCATAGCCTTCCTTTTTGGCAACTGAAGCAAAATATGTATATTTATTTCTTGCTTGGCTTTCTCCTTCAAAGGCGGTGAGTAAATTTTTTTCTGTTCTTGTTCCAATATACTTATTCATGATTTTCTCCTTGATTATTTTTTTGTCAAAAATTCTTTTAACATTTAAAGTATAACATATTTCAAATTTTTTCCAAACAAATTTAACCGTTCGCTTTTTAAAGTTATAAAGATATGCAAAACATAGCGGTTTAACCTATAAAACTGTATCAAACTTGTTTGTTTTTATATAAAGTTGCGTCATTTCTTTTGACTTATGGGAAATTAAAAGTATAATATCCTTTGGATTTTAGGAGAAACAAATGAAAAAAGGAATAACACTATATTATGGCTACAACACAAAGGTTGAAGAAAGAATTAACACAATAAAATGGGCGGGTTTTGACAATGTTATAACTTGTGCGGACAGAAGATTTAATCACCAAAACGGGTCAATCAAAAAACAGATTGAACTCTTGCGTGCATCTGGGCTTGGTGTGTCAAGTTTGCATATGCAATATAGGGGGAAAGACTTGCCAAAATTCTTCAAGAAAGGTCTTGCGGGATATATTTTGCAAAAAAGACTTGAAAAAGACGTCAAAATTGCAAAGAAATATGGCTTTTATTGTGTAGTTGTTCATTTGGGCGGCGAACCAAGTGAAATTGGCTGGAAAAGGCTTAGAAGAGTTTTAAAAGTCTGCCACAAGACGAATATTCCTCTTGCAATAGAAAATTTGAACGACTGCAGAGGATTTTTTGAGTGTTTTAAGAATATTGATGATGAATATCTAAAATTTTGCTGGGATGTGGGACATTCAAACTGCTTCACAAAAAATATAGATTTTGTGGACAAATTGAAGGACAAACTTATTGCCCTACACTTGCACGACAACAACGGCTTTGAGGACCAACACACATTAAACAAATATGGCACAGTAAATTGGGACGAGATTGCAAAAGTTATTGCAAGTCTTGACCATGATATAAATTTAGATTATGAAATTTTAATGCATTATAGACAAAATGAAACGCCAGAAGAAGTGGCAAAAGAAACATACATTCAAGCGTGTGAACTTGAAAAACTTGTTTTGAAACATAAAAACCTCTCCAACTAGGAGAGGTCTTTTGTTTTGTCTTTTAGTCCAGTTTTCTTACAACAAAATTTACATTATTAACAGTCACTTGACCATTTGACCCGTTGACCAAAGTTAAGATTAAGTTTTGGACAGTGTTGTCATAAATGAAACTTGACGACAAGTGTGCAGTTCCATTTGCTTCCACCGTTCCCGTGCTTAGGCTTTGTGGAATTGTCGAGCCATTTCCGTTGACTTTAAGAATTACATTTTCCCCAGCGGTCGAGGTGACATCGCCGTCATAACTTATAAGATAATATCCAGTTGTAATCAGTGCCACGTCAGCACTTCCTGCAGTGTGTGACACGTTGTCGGTTGTAAGGTTGACATTGTCGGTCAAAGGCACAGTGCCGTTTTGAGCCACAGCGCTGTCTAGAATGTTATAAAAATCTGCCACAGGTTCAATAGCCAAAACTCCGGCTGGTCCAGTTGGCCCAGTTGGTCCCACAGGGCCTCTTGGGCCCGTTGGTCCCACGTTTGTTCTTGCTCTTGGGCAAATACAGTTGCAACAACTCACTTTTCATTCCCTCCATCACCTCATAATACGCAGAGGGAACAAAAAGTGTTAAAATCTACTTCAAAAATTCAAAATCATAATCTGCCTCAAAAGAATTTTCCGCTCCCGTTGCAGTTTTATTTGTATTTTCCTTTGAAATGTCAAAATTTTTATTTAAGACAATTTCGTTTTTGAAAAGTGTTGCCTTATCGTTTGAAAGTGCGACAATCTCGTTTTGTTCTTCGTCCATTGTCACAGAAAATTCAAGCGGACTAAGCCCAAAAAAGACTTTAAACCAGCTGTCTTTTCCAGAAATTTTGAGCAATGTTGACATGTATTTTTCGGCATTATATTTGGTCATAAGAGAAGTTGAAAAAGAGGTTGCGTCACCCTTTTTGTCAAAAATATCTATTATGACTTTGGCAAGTTTTCCCATATTTTCTTGCCTAACTCCGCTCACATAAACTTCCTTTTCCACTTTCCACTCCAATTATTTTTTGCGTTTTAGTCTTATATCGCTGTTTTCTATTTTAAGAATTATAGAGTTCTGCTTGTTGCACAAACGACTGAATGTTCTTTCGCCATATCTGCTCAAGACGCCCTCCAGCCCAAGATTTGTTGTGATAATTGTACTTTGATTTTTTGAAAGTCGCTCGTTTGTTACAAGATACATATATTCTTCGGTTACGTTTTTATATTTAGGCTCGCTTCCAAGGTCGTCAATAATCAAAACATCACAAGACAAAACTTGCTCCAATATGGAAGATTTTGAACTGTCAAATGTTGTGTGGAATTTCAAAAACAAATTATTAAGTGCAAAGGCAGTTAAGAACATAACAGTCACATTTTGAGATAAAAGTTTGTTGCAAATGCTTTCAACAAGATAAGTTTTCCCCACCCCAGTTGTGCCAGTTAAGAGCAAGTTTTTATATTTTGAACTGCCAAAATTGTCGCACCAATGTGCAATTTTTTCAAACATTTTCTTTCCGTTTTCTGGGTTGTCAAAAAGTGAATAATCTACATTTTCAAATGTGTGTTGTGGGTTAACTGTAACCCCTATGTCTTTCAAAATGCTATCATTTAATTTTTTCTTAAAACATTGACATTCTTCGTTTCCTATGTAGCCTGTATCCTCGCAATGTTTGCAGTTATATTGTGGTTTTAAGTCGTCTTGCGTCATGCCAAGTTTGCCAAGAGTTAGAGCGAGATTTGTTTTAAGTTCTTTAAGTCTTTTTTTCTGCTCGCTGCAAGATTTTTTTTCAAACTCACACTTTGCAATTTCAAAAGAAAGAGCCTTATATTCAAGATAAAGTTTTTTGTATTCGGCATTTTCCATTGCAGCAAAAAAGTTATCTCTTGCAACTTTTTCTGCTTGCATTTTATGCCGTCTTATTTCTTCCAAAACTTTCTTCTTTTCGTTCATTTTTCCCTCACAAATTTATCTCGTCAAGGTTGTCGAACAAAGCATTAACTTGCTCGTCTGTCCAAGATTTTTGACCAAAACTCTTTCCAACAAAACTCTGTTCTTCCTTTTTGACAGTTGCATTTGACGCCTTTTTCACTTGCTCCAAAGTTGTCAAATTTTGCTCATGCCACGAAGTTAGAATTGCATTTGCATATTGCATTGCATTGCTCTTGCCCTTTGCAAGTTCTGCGCAATATTCCACAACTTCCATAGGAAATTTGAGTGAATAAGTCCAAGTCCTATAAAACGACCTATCAAAACTGTTAACTCGTCTGTCAATTCCCATTTTTTGAAGAAGTTTCTTAATTTTTTCGTCAGTTTCGCTAACTTCGCCAAGATAATTATCTATGCTCGAAACACTCATAAGTCCAAGTTTAGCAAATTTTTGGATAATGTTGTCCATTCCTTCAAGCGTTCTTATGCTACTCTTGAAGCAGAAGTTTGCAATTTGAACAAGGGAGTTCTGTTCAAAGCCTCTGTTTGTCCAAGGAACGATGTATGTATCCACCTCGTTTTCAACAGATTCATAATACACGCCAAGCGCCTTGTTAATTTCCCTAGCCAAAGAGGACAAAGCCACTTTGTTATCTTCATACTGTTGCATTTCTGCAAAGCTCAAGAGTTTAAGTTCAAAGAATTTTGTTAATTTTTTGTCAAGCATTTCAAAACTGAAATTTTTTGTTTGTGTAGAAATTTTCTTTGCAAGCAGCAAAATGTTTTGCAAACTGAAGCCAAAAGATTTTGTCCACTTGTCATACATCTGTTGATGTTCAATAGAAAGATTGCCCCTAAATTTAAGAGCCTTGGCCACTTGACTAACTTCGGAAGAGGTGAGCATCATATTCTCAATTTTTTGTTCAATCTTGTCGGCAGTCTTAACTCCTTCTTCCGCCCACACTCTTGCCACAGTGAGAATATAATTTGAATTTATGTCCGTTCCCTTCCTTGTGACGCAATATTTCACAATCATCACAAAATCAGCAGGTTGCATATCAAAATTTTCAACAAAGTCAATATATTTTGAAAATTCTGTGGGGTTGATTTGTCTTGAGGAGATAAGTTCTTGAATATCCGTCACAAAAGTCGCATATTTCTTGCTATCCACTTTTTTAAGAGATTTCAAGTTATCCTTCACTGGCAAATATCTAATTTCCATTGGGTCAAGTTCCAAAACTTGCACAAGCCCTTGGTCTTGCCAATATAAAAATGAGTCAATAATATCTTGTCTGCTCAGTCCCAAAACATTTTCAAAGTTTTCTATAGAGTTGTCATAACTTGCGCTATTTTGACATTTCATAAGCCCAAAAAGATAAACTTTTACGCAGTTTTCGGGTGCGTAAGGCAAGTAGTCATTCAAAAACTTTGCGTCAATAAAAATATTACTTGCTCCAAAAAGCGAACTTGAATATTTGCAAAAAGGCATTTTCTCCTCCCGTCCTAGTCATTGTATCAAAATTTTTTGTCAAAGACAACAAGTTTTTGTTCCCAACTTTTGCCTACCAGTCTTCCTTAATATAGTTATTTGGCTGCTTTACATCGTCATAAAAATCTCTATACTGCTCTGAAAAGTTTTTTTGAGGCAGCTCAAAGTCTTCATTGTCATATGCTTCCACATCTTGCTGTTCTGCAAGTTTCAATAATTCCAGTTTATCCATTTGTTCTCCTTGTGGCTTAACAATTTCGATTGTCGCCAACTTCCCCTCAACCTATATTTCCCTAAAAGGTTATAATATCTTCCAAAGTTTTGACGACTTCTCAAAACTTTTGCCACTTATATTTTTTAGTTCCTCTTTTTCTTCTTCCGTCAAGCATTGTTCGTTTTTCAAATCTTTAAAACTAAGTTTTACACATTCAAGTCGTTGTGTGTCTGCCCCAAAAGTTCTATTTGTTGCCTTGTTTCCATATTTGTTATCCCCCACAACAGGGTGTCCAAGGTGTGCCAAATGCGCCCTAATCTGATGAGTTCTGCCCGTTAAAAGTTTACACATGACAAGACTGTTTTTCTCGCCCACTTTCACTGTTTCAAACTGCGTCAAAATCTCCACATAATTTGGCTTCAAATTGTCGCTTACAATCACCATAGACTTCTTCGCATCTTTAAACAAATATGCCTTGCAAATTTTCCCTTCAAAATGACTTTTCCCCACAACTTCGCAAAGATAATATTTTTCCACAAGCGAATTCTTAAACACCTTTTCAAGTCCGCTTTTAGCCGTCAAATTTTTTGCAAAAATCATAACCCCAGACGTGTTTCTGTCAAGCCTATTCACAGCAAAAGCAGAAAGTACACTTTCAACAGAATTTTCCCCGCACGTTTCCATGCCACTTGGTTTATCAACAACTATAACATTGTCATCTTCAAAAAATCTTTCAATATAAATATTTTTCTTTGTTTCTTCCACAAAACATTCCACCTTATCCCTCGCCCCAATTTGAATGTTTTTAGAAACACGCTTGCCGTTAACTTTTATGTCCTTTTTTCTAAATAACTTTTGCACGCACAAAAAATCAAGCCCCATGCCTTGCAGAAACTTTTTCAATTCACAATTTTCTTTTGCCACAAACTCCAACTTTTTCACAATGAAATTGTATCACTCATTTTTTCATTTTGCAACATCTAGTGCCATAAATTTTCTAAAATTTATATTGTTTCCAAATAATTTTTAATTTCTTCCAGTTCGCTAATGACAGTTGACGCCCCGCCAGTTAGCCCGACTTTCTTCACACCCGCAAATTTGCCCGCCACCACAAGACCTTTCACCTCTTCCAAATTTTCCACCAAAAAGCAAGTTGTCTTTGTGCTTAAATTGTTGAAAAGTTCCTTTGTGTTGCTAGAGTTTTTGCCACCAACAACAATCATAGCGTCAACCTCTTTTGCAAGTCCCTCCGAACTCTCGTTTATTCTCCTTTGAGCGTTGCAAGTGGTGTTGCGATAGTCAAATTCCTTGCCATTTCTTTCAAGAAAATCTTTAATTTTTGCAATCATCTCGTCTGCCTTTTTGCAAGAAAAAGTGGTCTGCACCGTTAGGAAATATTTTGGATAATCAAGCGAAATGCTTTTTATGTCATCTTCATCTTCAACAAAAATAGGGCTGTCACACCAGCCAGCAGTTCCCGCCACCTCTGGGTGCATAACTCCGCCACCTTTGCCGTATTTTCCTAAAATAATAATTTTATAACCATCATCATTTTTCCTCTGGGCAAGCAAGTTTATGGCCTTTACATTTGGGCAAGTGCCGTCAACATATTCAATGTCATTTTGCTTAAAATAGTCAAGCGTTGCCTTACTCTCGCCATGCGCCCGAATAATCACCGTTTCGCCCTGCGCCAGCTGCGCCAAATTATCTTTCTGCACCGCTCCAGCCGAAAGAAGCCTTCCAGTTGTTGTCTTGTTGTGCAAAATCTGCTTAAAAAGAACAACCCTCTTTCCTTTTGCAAGACTTTCTTCTGCCAAGTTCACAGCTCGCTTCGCTCCAAAACACAAACAACATTCCTTTGCAATTTCAACTTTCATATCCACCTCGTTCCCCATATGCTACCACAAAGCCCCTCAAATTGTCAAACAAACCTCTCCCAAAACCCTTGCCTTTTGTCAAAACATCTGCTACAATACCCATGTGAAAGCCTTTAAGTTCCAATAGCTCAGTTGGATAGAGCGTCCCCCTCCTAAGAGTATGTAATAGGGAATTTATATCCTTTAATTACGGGGTTTTCGTGGGTTTATGATTGAATTTTTGAAAGCATCAATAATTTTATCAATAGTTTTGTCCTAAATATAGTGTGAAATCCTAAAATTTATTATGTTCTCGTAGTTCAACGGATAGAACAAGAGCCTCCTAAGCTCTAGATGTGGTTTCGATTACCGCCGGGAACACCAAACTGACCACCATTTAAGGTGGTCTTTTTCTACAGTAAATCATATTTTACTCCTTTTTCTAAACTTAACATTAAAAGACAACATACCTATTCAGTATGGTTTTAGTATGATTATTTCAAAAACTTGTCCATAACCTGTGAAGCCTCATCATTATCTTCGTCTAAGAAATGGGCATAAGTTGATAAAGTCACATTTGGGTTTGCGTGTCCAGCAAATTTTGCCACAACTTTAACTGGTACTTTTTCTCTTAGTAATGTTGTAATAAAGGTATGTCTTAATGAATGACAACCAATATGTCTAATACCACCTTTATTTAAAACATAGTCAAGCCATTGGGTTGTTGTTCGTGGGAATAATTGTTGCCCTGTTGTTTTTACAAACACCCATTCATTTTCATTATCCCATATTTCATAAAGCCTGTTGTGTTCGTTATCATACCAATTTTTGTATTCAAGTATGATTTCCATTAAACTTTGTGGAATAGGGAGCGTTCTGATAGATGTTTTTGTTTTAGGTGTTTTGGTGACTATGCCATATTTTGAGCCAGTATAGGTTGAACTTCTGTTGATTGTAATCTTTTTCGTATCCCAATTTATATCTTTCCATTGAAGCCCAACAAGTTCACCTTGTCTTAGACCTAGTGCTAAAAACATTGCCACCACTGTTTTCTTTTTTAAATCTTCAACATTATTCATTGATTTTAAAGTGTTTTTTAATTGTTTTGTTTCTTCAAGAGATAAAATATCTTTTTCTTTTATTTCTCCACTTAGATTGTTTGGTTTTAAAACAAACTTACAAGGGTTTTTATCTATCAAATCTGTTTCTATTGCAAAGTTAAAAATTGCGTTTAAAACTTTACGATAAACAAGTTTACTACCTTTGGAATATGGTCGTTCTTCTACTTTCTTTGTAAAGTATTCGTTTGCATTGAGTTTTAAAGCATTACAAATTTTAACTGCATTTATCCATTGAATTGTCTTACCTTTTTTAGCATAAAAAACTGTATAAGTGCTAATGTTGTTTTCTCTACATAATTTGTCAACATTTGTGTGTTTTATTATCTCATCAAGTGATTTCTTCAAAACTGCTGTTTCTTTTATGATTTTCTTGCTGTTTAAATAGTCTAGAATTTCTTGAATATCGAGTGGCTGAATTTCTTTCATTTTAAGGTTGCCTATTAAAACATTTAAATCTTCCACAATTTTTGTGTTTCTTACAACTGATGTTTTTGAGTCCTTTTGTTCGCTTCTTCTTAACCATTTTAAAGAGAATTCTTTAAAAGTTATTTCTTGTTTATTGCGAAGAAATGCTTGTTTTTGTTCTGCAATTTTATTTCTTACTTCGTTCTCAAAGTTGCTAGCAAAAGCATTTAATCTGCGTTTGTTTTCATTTTCGGTTATACCTTTTTCACGAGTATATGTTTTGTAAAATATCTTTTGTTTTGAATCTTTAACAAACACTTGAATGTCGTAAACTTCTGTTCCATCTTTTTTTATTCTTGGTTTTTTAGGTATGCTTGCCATTTTATCTTTCTCCTTTTTGTAAGTAATTTATAAGGTCATCAAAGTTGACTAAAACTTTGTTTCCAGCAGTTAAAGAAAGAACTTTTTTAGAATTACAAAGACAGCGAATAAAATAGGTAGATATGCAAGTGTTTGGGTCTAACTCCTTTAATTCTTTTATTGTGGCATTGATTGTTCTGTATCTTGCAGACTTTTCATTTATCTTTGGAGTATCGCATTTTTGTGTTTCGTTTTGTTTCTTTATGGTTAAATCAGTAAATGAACGCATAAAAAGAAACCCTCCTTTTAAATTTAATTTGGGCTTCTTTTTGGTTGCACTCACGCACGAAAGAAAAAGACAGCTAAAAGCTTTCGATTTAGATACCATAAAAATATTAAATACTTGCTTTAGCTGTCTGTTGACTGTGCTGATGCTATTTATTAAAAACTGAAGCTGCCTGTTGGCTTTGCTAATGTTGGGAACATTATAGCACACTTTTAACAAAAAGCAATCATTTTGATAAAGATTTTTTAATTTTTTTTGAGAACTAAAAAAGACATTCCTTAAGAGAATGCCTTTTTGACTAAAATCTTGAATAGCTATCATTTGTGAAATTGCTTGTTTCATAGCATTATTGTAATATAAGCATTTTACAAAGTAAAGTGCAGCAACCTAAAAAATCGAAACTTTATTATTTTTCTTTGTTTACATTTTCTTCTTTCTTTTGTTTCTTGTTTTTCTTGACTTGTAAAATAAACATTACGATAGACAAAACAAGTGAAGCAATAATAATGACTGCCAGAATAGGGACAACTGCTGTGTCAAAGGCAAGTAAAGTTTTATCTGCAACATTTTGACTTTTAACACTGCTTGCCACTGTGATAACAAAAAGTATTAGCAAAATCATTTGTGAAAGATTTACCCATTTCATAGTTTTTCTCCTTTTAATAAATTTTGATTATTATAAAAAAGCATTTTCGTGCTGTAAAGCCTTGCGACCTAAACTTTTTTAATTTCTCAAATCTTTGCTTGGCAGTGTCTTTTTCTTTAGGTGGTATATTTTATTGAATTGTTTGTAAACAAGTGAGCAAAGTGTAAGCAACAAAGGCAAGCAGTATTATTTATTATCTTTTTTGCTTTGCAGCCTTAAACACCTTTAAACAAGATTTCTGTCTTGCTCATCAAATCTAAAAACACCGAAACCACTTGTCAGTTGTGCATAATTCGGGTTGCCTATTCTTTTTAATAATTTTTGTCCTAGTGGAGTTATGCGATATTCTTCGTTTTCAAACAATAAGGAGTTTTCACTGATAACTTTTGCCTTGTATTGCTTGTCTTTTGTAAACTCTATAATATCTCCAACTTTTAGACCGAGTTTATAAAAATTGATTGCTTTTTCGTGTTTAGTTAAAAGTTTAGGCTCACAACAAACACAAATATCTTCATTGTCTTGAATCCAATTCAATTCACATTTTGGACATCTTTTCATTTTGCACCGCCGTTTAATCTTTCCCAGCGGTCATAAAGATTTTTGTCGTTATCATCAAACTTGAAAACACCGAATCCGCTTCCAAGTTGTCTTGCTTGTTCTTCACTTTGTCCAACTTTTTGTAAAAGCAAAACACCGAGTGGAGTTAAAAAATATTCTTTATTTTCAAACATAACTGTTCGTTCTCCACAAACAGTTGCTTTGTATTGCGGGTCAAAAGTGAATTCAATAATGTCTCCATTTTTAATACCCATACTATAGAATGTTTTTCTTGGAGCTTTCTTTCCGTGCTGCTTTGTAAGTGGAGTTTCAATGGCTAAATTTTCATTGTAAATAATTTCCGCATCATCAAGTAAACTCGCAATATCTTTCATAATTGAAACCGCATCTTCTGGTTCAATATTAAAAAATTCTCGTTTAGGGTTTATGCGTTTGTCGGGTGCAAGTTTGCCGATAAGTCTATGTATCATCGTTTCCGCTTGCTTGTATTTAGTGGTTTTTAAAACTGCATACATTTCAAAAGGCAAGGGAATGCCAGTCGCTTGTGAAAGTTCCCAAATTCTTCTATCTAAATTGTCAGTTTGACCAATTTTTACCCAATTTTCTTTAAAACAAGGGTTGGTCAGAACATAAACATATCCTTTATTTTCCATAAAATAAAAGTGCCCTCCAGTTAAGGAAGGCACAGTCCTATTCAAAACAAACCTTCCATTGTTGCGACACAATTCCTAGCCTAGTAGGTGGAAGCATTTGTATGAAAGGCGAAAAAAGCCATTCCTACTTTGGCTAAAAATATTGAATTGTGTCGCAATTGTATGATAGCACTTTTTTCATGAAAAAGTCAAGAAAAGTAATTTATGTTCTTAAATTTTTACTTTTCTTGAATATTGACAATTAGGGTCTCTGTTTATTATTAATATTATTTGTAGTGGATTGATTATTAATATTATTTCCAACTATTTCTTTACAGCTTTGATTTAATGTTTTCCCCCTATTATTTGATGATTGATTTAAAGTTTTACCATCATTTAACTTTTTTGTTATCATAAAATTAATCCTCCTTAAAACTATATGTAACGTTGTTGAGATAATAATTAACACAATTATTAGAAAGCCTTATGCCTTCAAAATTAACTTCTATATCTAAGTTAGTTATAATGTTTATCATACTTACAAGTTGCATTGATATATTTAAAATCAATGCATCATTTTGAATTAAATTTTTTAATTTTTCCACACATTCTTTTCCAGTAAAAACTAGTTCCATTGAATAAGTATCTTTATCGCTTTGAACGACATTGGTCTGAATATTATCTTTTAAAACAAAATTTAATTCTTCAAATCCAGTGTTTTTATTAGCTGTTAAGCTTGTAATTTTTATTTTATTTAAAGGATAGTTCGTACTTTTATAAAACAAAGTGATTGATAAATAATTCTCATCAATTTTATCTTTTTCGTGAGCAATATAATAATTACAACTCATATTATTTGAATTATCAATGAAATTTTTATTTAAGCCGGAGTGTATTTTGCAGTTAAATGTTAACAATATATTAGAATACTTTTCGTTGCGTGTTTTTTGATTTTCATTCTTAATTGTCCAAGCAACGCCTCCCAAAGTCAAAACTCCGCCACAAACGGCAGCAAACACGTTTATTATACTATTAAACAAACTATTGGTTGCAGTCGCTGACTTATCATAAAAGACCTCATAAATAAAAAACACCCACAAAACTAGCGTAAATAAAATGGCAATTATAAAAATATAAAAATATTTGTATGGCTTCTTATTTAAATTAATGTTAAAAAATGCAGTGTATAAAATTGATATTGTCCAAATTACGCACAATACACCCAAAGTTGCTCTATATACTATTGATAACCAACCTGTTTCTTTATTAATAGAAAACTTTTCTATTATCAAAAGAACTGTTGATAACAACAAAGAAATTGATAAAATTTCAAATTTGTTATTTAAAAGTTTTGTGTCGATAATCATTGACCCTATTGTAGTTGCAAGCAATGTTATATTAAAAAATATGGTAAAAACAAGTAAAACGATTGAATTTGAAACATCAATATTCCAAATAAACAAAATAGGCAACACATTTACCATTACCCCTAGAAAAAAGAAAGGAAACGAACTTAATTTATCATAAACATTTCTTTTATCGATTTGATTAATCTTCTTTTTTAGAATAGCATAAAATATTGTGAATATAAAAATTAAAACAGAAGCTATGCAAGTATATGTTATTGATAACCAAAGCTTATCACAATAACTAACAGCAGCCGAAATAATCAAATTAGGAATTAAGAATACAAATATTGACCAAAAAGCAAATTTTGTTTTTCTGCGTATTTTTGCTTCTTTTTCTTTTATTTCTAGTATTTCATATAATTCTTTTAATGACTTATTAGTAGATAAAAATTCTTCAAAGTTTAAATTCGTTATATTAATAAGTTTATCATAGGTGCTTTTTGCTTCAATTTCCATATCATTAAATTTTGTTTGCAAATCTGCGTCATTATTTACATTGAAAAATTTATAAAAAATAGTTTTATCTTCTACTTTTTCAAATATGACTTTAAGATTTTTAAAAAGTGCAAGATTTGTTAATGCTGAATCAATAGATTTTTTTAAACTCTCATCACTACAAATTTGTTTTCTTGTTCTTTCATAAGAAAGAAAAAGTTCCTTTTTGATTTTTTTAACTTCTTTTAGTGAAACATTTAAATCTTTAAGAGCTTCATAGTTTATTTCTTCCATATTAAACCTCTTTTATATTTTAGCACATTTTTCTTGTAAAATGTCTATTTTTGACAAAAATAATACAAAAATAAATAATCTATAGTTCAACTGTAGTAGCATATACTAGTAGATGAATATATTAAAACTATACTTTTTGTGGTTGCAATGGGGTTGCAACTGAGTAAATCTGTAGTTCTAACGAGTATAGACAACATATAGACAAAGTATAGAAGCCCCTTGTTTTCAACAAGAGGCTTGCAAGTAATTACTTCTATTTTCTTTTTTTCTTTATGCACCTTGTTTTACTTACAAGGTGCATTTAACAATTATTTGTAATCTAGGTGTCTACAAGTAGCGTGCAAATAATAACTAAGTTCTAATCTAGTTTCTTGCTCCTTGTTGCTAACGCCAATTTTTAGGGTTATTGTTTTCAGTATAATCTGCAATATACTTAAGCCATTCCAAATCCAGTTTATACCATCTAAGTTTGTTTTGTGGAATATATGGGTGTGTTCTTAAAGTGGTTTCAATAAACATATTATCACTTAAAAATCTTATGCTGTTTTGAATTGCTTTTCGCCCAAGTCCGTATTTGTTCCAACGAGATTGTGTCATATAAAACCATTCGTGTGGTTTCTTACTGCCATTTGTGATAAAGAATTCATTTTGTAGTGCACAATAAACATCTGCTATATTTCTTGCTTTAACTCTATTCATTTTGCTTTTTGAAATAGTTGTGATATAGTTATAGAAGAATTGAAATACTCCAATAGGCTTTATTGCTGCTCCACTTTGTTTTTGTATTGACATAAACAAGTCCCTTGCTTGCTCGTGTGGTAGTTTCATTTCTTGTGTGGTTTTGATTTGTTGATTATTCATTTTTTTGCTCCTTTTTATTTTAATTTCTAAAAGGACAAATGACTATTTCATCAATAATTTATCAATAGTTTTTTATGAAAATTATTGCAAGATACAAAAGTTATTGAACGAAATCTTAAAAACAAGTTTTAAACATTCAAAAACTACTGAACAAAATGAAAGATATAACATATTTTGTTCAAGCCCCTCAGGACGAGTGAGTTCTCCTAAGGGGAAGGTCGGGGGTTCAAATCCCTTTTGGAACACCAGCATTTACGCGGAGTTTACAAAAAAACAACCATCGTGTGATAAAAAGTTCATACTTTTATTCATACTTTGGTTGTTTTTTACTTTGTTTTTTGTTGATTTTACTATTTGTTTAATATTCATTTGTCTTAAAATAATCAAATTTTATGCAATAAAATATATTGTTTCCTCATTTTAGTTTTGAATTACACAAAATAGGTGCTAAATTTGTTTCATAATTGTTGCATAATGTTAAAAAAATAGTTTTATAAGTTTTTGTGAATTATTAGTGTAATGATAAATAATGTGTTACAATAATGAATAATATTGTCGGGGTGATTAAGTGAAATACAAGCAAAAAATAATATTTGAAAACGAATCAGCAAATACTGCACTAGTAGAAAAATATAAAGATGATATACTAAAACATGTGAAAGCAATAGTGGAAAATAGCTTTGACTTTGATATTGTTTTAATAGTTAGAATTACTGATATTGAAACAAAAGAAAACTATGTAAATAAAGAAACAACTTGTGGATACTCCACATGGAGAAAAGACGGAAGTTATGTGGTATGTTTTAATTCTGAATCCTTGGAAAGAATAGAATGGGATAATGGGCTAGATATTGCTATTGCAATACGCCATGAATTAGGTCATATATATGACATGTATCATGTCATGAACAATAAATATTACAAGATAAATCCACTAAAACTTAGACAAAAAGATATAAATGATTATATTATCCAACAAGGGTGGAATTTTTGGACAGAGTTCTTCGCATATTACTTTACATTTGAAGAATTTAAAGGTCTGCACAATTACCCAACATTTCACCAACTTTTGATTGGATACCAGCATTTGATTGAACAATATAAATATTTAGAACCTAGGCTTGATGACAAAACTAATGAAATAAAAAATTTAGCAGATAAACACATAAAAGAAATTAAACAATTTATATATGCTCTGGCAAAATATCTTGCCGGAAGCATTATGGGCAAGCCAAGATATTATAAAGTGAAAATTACTAAAGATAATAAAAAAATAGTTGATGAACTTGATAAGATTATAGAAAGATTGTATGGCCTTACAGTAAAAATGTTTACCAATACACATGGCAAAGGAATGGCGACCAAACTGTGGAACCTTGGAAATTATTTAATTAGAGCCTTTTATGTTAAATGTAATATTATCCCCGAAAAAATGAAAGGTTACATAGTTTTGGTTTATTACAAAAACGATTAAAGTTGAAAATATAAATATAAATGAACGATGCGGTTAACATAATCAAAATAATACATATGATTTTTAAGAATAATTGCCTATTTAATAATTGCTAATATATTATCAATTTGTTGACAATAATATATAAAAGTGCTAAAATATGGCGATATGGAAAATAAATATGATTTAAATAATTTTGTCCACACACTGACAGAACAAAGTGTTTTAAGTGGAATAGTAGAAAGAGTAAAAGAAAGACGCAAAGAACTTAAAATTTCGCAAAAAGAACTTTCTCAAAAGTCTGGTGTAAGTTATGCTTCAATTAGAAGGTTCGAAAGTACTGGAGAAATATCTTTTAACTCTCTTTTGAAGATAGCAAGTGTATTAAATGCCCTTGCAGATTTTAACATACTTTTTGGCAATGAAATAGTTTCAGACCTAAAGGAGTATTAAGATGAAAATTGAAGAAGTAAAGAAATTAAATGTTAAATATAATGGCAAAATTGTTGGATACCTCGCAGAATTGAAAAATGGAAGTATTGCTTTTCAGTATGATGACGAATGGATTAAAAATGGATTTTCTATTTCACCAATTTCATTGCCTTTATCAAATAAGATATATATAAGCAAAAAACCAACATTTAATGGTCTATATGGTGTATTTTGGGATTCATTACCAGACGGTTGGGGCGAACTTTTGGTTAGACGAATGTTAAACAAATATGGAATAAACTTTGATAAACTTTCTCCTTTGCAGAAGTTGTCTATTATTAACAAAAATGGTTTAGGAGCATTGGAGTATGAACCAAATAAAAGCTTGGACATTGCAACCAAAAATTATAACCTAGATGAAATTGCAAATGAAGCTGAAAAAATCTTAAATGATGAAACAGAAGGCATTGATCTAGATACAATATATAATCTGGGCGGTTCTAGCGGTGGTGCAAGACCCAAAGCACATATAATATATGACGACACTGAATGGATTGTAAAATTTCCTTGTGCTATTGATCCTAAAAATATTGGAGAAAAGGAATTTACAGCTAACCAGATTGCAAAGAAATGTGGAATACATGTTAACGAGTTTAAGTTGTTTGATTCTAAAATTTGTAGTGGTTTCTTTGGAGCAAAAAGATTCGATAGGACATCAAATAAAAAACTTCATATGATATCACTTTCAGCACTACTTGAAACATCCCATAGATTGCCAAATTTAGATTATGGACACCTATTTCAAGTTATCTGCAAAATAAGCGCAGATAGAGAAAATGATTTATATGAAGCATTTAGGCGAATGTGTTTTAATGTGTTTTACAAAAACCGTGACGATCATGGCAAAAACTTTTCCTTTTTGTATGATGAGCAACTTAAAGGTTACAAACTATCACCTGCATACGATATAACAACTTTACCAAACAAGCCAGAACACGAAATGAGTGTCAACTTAAACGGAAGACCAGCCGAAAAAGATTTAATGCAAATTGCCCACGACTTTCAGTTATCAAAAAAGAAATGTGAAGAAATAATTTTAATAATAAAAAAAGTATTAGAAATGTAATAGGCATATAAAAATTATTTGTTTTTCACGCCGCAACAATTTGTCCGTCATCGGTGGAGTTTCCATGTTTAAACCTCGCTAAGTTGTCAATTGCCCGTCGTCGGTGGTTCTGTAGTATGTTTCTTGCCCCCCCTTGTGAGTTGTGTTTGTTCCGCTTGCTGTAGTTGATGCTATATCACTGTCTATATATCCGTTGCATGAGTGATAGGACTTGACTGTATATGTATTTGTCATACTTATAAGAGTACCAGACCAATCACCTGCTCTATGCTGATTGTCGTCATCATAAGAAGTCCAAGAGGTTATCTTAAGTCCAGTGGAAGAAGTCCCCGACCCAATTCCCCAAACTAAAGCTCCACCGCATTTCCTTTGAAAAGTCATATACCATCCGCCAGCACCAAAAGCACCAGACCATGTCCTACCATAGACATAAGGCATTGGAAGTTTGTTAAGATGAACAGTTGTACTTGTTTGGACATAGCCTCTGTAATGCTCCCCACCAGTTGGATAAACACGAACATACAGAGTTTGGTCACCAGTTGAGGTTTTGGTCACGAGACTTGCTCCATCAGACCAGTTGGAGCCGTCCCAACTATATTTGTATGTTCTTGCAGTTCCGCTTGCATTTTTGGTTGTGTTAATTTGGACAACTCTTTTATTTCTGCCACCGCTGCTATTCTGCAACGCTTGTGTGTTTACGAATGTTGCACCAGCGGAATCTGGAAGATAATTCCAGCCTTGCCACTGACCATATAACTTGGTTTCGGTGGCACGTATCCAGTTGCCATTTGAGTCTGTATAACCCGTAACTCCTTTAACCACTGAGCCGTCCGCGTTGTAAATCTTTGTTCCGCCTACGGGCTGAGTGTAGTATCCAAGGAAATCATAGCCGCTGTAACTTAAAACACTTGCCGCACCAGGGCTTTTGTCAAATGTAACCGTCCTTGAAGTGTTTGTTGCTTCGGCTATGGAATAATCACGGAAATATATGTCACCAGTAAAATCTCTGGCATAAACATGGACATTTGCACTGGTGGCAGTGGAACTGGTTACTGTTGAGTTGGATTTCATATGATAAAATACTTCAACCCAACCTTGTCCGCTATAACCTCCAAGTTGTTGACCGCTTAACAAACTATACCATTTTGCCGTTCCGCTATTGTTGTAATAGCCATCCATATATACAGCCAAGAAAGGATTGGTCGAGCCAGCGACATAATTTACAACCTTGGTTTTTATTGAAATGATATACTCCGTATTAAATTTTATCTTACCTAATACAGACAATCTAAGATATTTGGTCGTTCCAATAGCCCCAGAAATTTTTGCACAGGCAAGCCCATCTGATGTTGTTATGCTCGTGCAACTATTGTAATTATCCCACTCATTTTGAGTTATGTCCTTGGCAGTGTGAAATTCCCCGCCGTCAAGAATGTTTTTGTTTTCGTAATAAATAATTTTGTAATTATTTGGTGTCCATTGAGCGGTGAGGGTGTGGTTGCCGACTGTAGTATTGCGGGTGGTGTTGGTGATGTATTTTTCAGTCGAAAATGTGACCTTCTCTCCCGAAGTTTTGGCTTCTATTCTAGCATCTGTTATTGTAAAGGGGTGAGCAATATCTTTAACCCAATCATCAAAAAAGAAACTTCCATCTATCGCTGTGAATGTTACTTCATTATATCCGTTTCTTAACGGAAAACTTTGATTCACATTTTGTGGTGCAAATTTCCATGTATTATCTGGGTCAACAGTACAATAAAATCTGAAAACATATTGATTACCCGCTATCAACTTGTAATCTTTATTTACATAAAAATATGTATCTGCTTCTGCACTTCCACTTGTTACTGTGTAGTAGTCAACCAAACTTGTATTATTACCCACAGTGAGTTTCATTGCATAGCCCCACCCATTAAATGTATACCCCGTCCTTGTTGGCGTTGGCAGGTCTCCGTAGGTTTCGCCGAGTTTTACAGATTTACTTGCTGGACTGCAGGTTCCGCCAGCTGCGTCAAAGGTTACTGTGTAGGTGGGACGGTTATAAACAACTTTTGTTTGAGAGGACAAATTTTGATGAGTTGCACCAAAAATTATTATACCCAACGCCGCCATGACAAGGGTATAATTTATGCACAACATCCACACTCTAAATTTGTCCCAAAACCTATTCATCTCTCCTCTCTATTTTCTGTAAATCAAAGTTAATCTATTCTAAGAAAGTCAGTAAGCATTTGCCTTCAGATTTCGTTTTTAACTTTTCACTCAAAATTCTATTTTCAATAGCATTATTTGTCAAGCAGAAATGTCTTCCAGAAGCGTTTTACATACTTTTTTCCGATATTTCTGCCCCATTTTTTGCCACAAAAACACCCGTAAATCTTAACTTACAAAATCTTTTGCAAATATATTTTATATAATTTAGGATGACATGTCAACTATTTGAATGACACATCATCCTATTTTTTAATCATTTTTGGGTAAAATATATTGTGATAGGAAGCAAAAATGAAGACGATAAACGACGTTGTGGTTGAAAGGTTATGTAAACTTATGGGTGAAAGAAATCTCACTCAGTATAAACTTGCACAATTAAGCGGCGTCCCATTTCCAACAATCAAAAGCATAATGCAGCGAAGAACAAAAGGCATAACGCTTAAAACAATCATCATGCTCTCGGACGGACTGAACATAACCCCCAGCGAATTCATAAACGACCCTACCTTCCTCGCCGAGAACTTAAAGCTGGAGTAAGTGAAACTCATATCTCAACAGCTATCCATAATTAGTGTTATTTTGTGGATAATATATAAGGTTTATCATAAGAAAATTTTAAACTTCAGATCTCAAAGAGATTTCTACCATAACTTTTATTTTTTCTTTTTTATTCCTTATTTCAAAATAAATCCGCCTTGAAAGAAAAGCGAAGAACGAAAAAATAAGAGAGAAAAGTACAAAACAAAAAATCCGCCCACGATATGGTCGGATTTAGTTTTTAATTGGTGCGTCTGGAGGGGTTCGAACCCCCAACCCTCGGTTCCGAAGACCGATGCTCTATCCAGTTGGGCTACAGACGCATATTAAGTTGTACATTTCCCACTTTCTGAGGAACCGAGGGTTAAAGGGTTCCCGAAAATATGCAAATATTTTTGGGATAGCGCAGGCTTTGTGCCTACGGGCTTATGCTTCGGGCGTTAGACCAAAGCATGCAAGTTGCACAAGTAGCCGAGCAGGTTCCGAAGACCGATGCTCTATCCAGTTGAGCTACAGACGCATATTAAGTTGTATATTCCCCACTTTCTGAGGAACCGAGGGTTTAAAGGGTTCCCTTTTACACCAACTACAGACGCATATCTGCATGAGAAAGTATATCACAGAAATAAAAAAACACCAAATGAATTTCCATGGCGGAAGTTCAAAAGGTGTTTTTGTATTTTAGTCGTTGTTCAAACTGTTTTGGAAAACTTCAATTTTTGCTGTGATTAAGTCAAAGTTTTCTTCAAAGGCAGTTTGATGTGCTTCAAGTTCTGCTTTGAAGTTGTCAAACATTTCTGTTGCGGCGGCGAAATCTTGTTCAAAGTATGCAACGCTGTCTTCACGGACTTGGGCTAGATATTCTTCAATTTTCGTTTGAAGAAGAGTATCAACGTTAGCGATTTCTGTGGAATAAGCAAGCGATTCGGCTTGAAGTTGAGCAATTTTTGCTTTGAGTTCGTCAAGGGCAACATTGTTAATGAACAATTCTTTTGAGTAAGCGTCATATTGTTTTTGAACTTGCAATAGAGCGGCTTGAATTTCGGTTACTTTCTTTTGGCTTTTTGCAATGCTTGCCTCAAGTTCTGTTTTGACATTTTCAATGCCAGCAAGGGCGTCTTGCCTTAGGCTGTAGTAAACGTCTTTAAGTTGTTCAGATTTTTCGACCAAAAGTGCAAACACTTCGTCCTCGGTGAGGTCGGTTGAATCTATTGTTGTGTCAATTTTTGCAAGTGATTCTTTCAAACTTTCCATTCTAGTAGCAACAGCCCCAGCAACAATGCCATAGGTTTTGAAATATTTGTTTGCTGTCGACACAATTTCGCTTTTAAGTTTTTCAAATCTGTCGCTGTCTTTGCAATAAATCTTCACTGAAACGGTTGTGCCATCTTGTTCATTGCCATAGCCTTTTGAAATGTCAATTTTTCCGCAGTCTGATGCGATTTTTACAAAAAGCTCACCCGCTTCGCCTGCTGAAATTCCAATGAAATCTGTTCTGCTGAATATCATTTGAGTTTCTTCGGACAAATAGTTAATGTCAACAACCTTGTCATTTTCGTCAAGCACAACTTGAACTTCTGGGTTGACACTAAATTCCACAACAGATGTCGCTGCTGCCTCTGGTTCTTCTGGACTTTTTCCGCAGCCAACAAGTGACACTGCACATGCAAGTCCCAAACACAAAACTAACATAAAGGATAAAAATTTCTTCATAATTCCCTCCAATTTCCACAGATATTTTACCCCAAGATTTGTCCGTTGTCAATAGACAAACTTGCACGAAAAGTCAATTCGGCATATTTTTGTTCAAAATAACTAAACTAAATGACGTAAAGTCCAACAAAAATTCAACTTTATTCAAAAACATATGCAAAATGCGTGCAAAAAAAATTTTTGTGCGGTATAATATTTTTATTAGGAGATTTGAAATGGCAGAACAAGAAAATTTGAAACCTCAACCTCAACAACCAAAGCCTTCCCCAAAAAAGAAGGAAAAAGAACCCCTATCCCCAGCGCTCAAAAAAGCCTATACCACATGGGGAATTGTTACAGTCGTTGTGTCATTCACAATGTTCTTTGCTAGCATCATAACCTTTGTGCTTGTGCTTTTGCGACTTAAAGTACCATTTATTCTTGGTGTTGTGTTTTTTATTGCTGGGCTTGCAAGCGGCGCAACGGGAATTCCACTTTTGCATGCCACCGCTCGTGAAAAGGCAGAGCAAGCAAAATTAAAGCAGCCTTCGCAACCTTTAAATAAAGAAGAAAACCAAGAAACCGAGCCAAACCCTTTGACAAAGAAAAGGGATAAAAAAGCAAAAAAGGCAGAGAAAAAAGCCAAAAAAGAGAAAACAACAGAACCAAACCAAGAGTAAAATGGAACAAATTTGAATTTTTACAAAAAAATTTGAAATAGTTGTTGCAAAATTAAAAACAATTTGTTATAATATCCGTGCTTTCATAAAAAGACCTAGCACAAAACAACCAACCTCGATAATATGTAAAGCACGAATAACAAATGCGGATGTGGCGAAACTGGTAGACGCGCACGTTTAAGGGGCGTGTGGGAAACCTTGTGGGTTCGAGTCCCACCATCCGCACCAGAACAAAATAAATCCGGCCATATCGCGGGCGGATTTTTTGTTTTGTACTTTTCTCTCTTATTTTTTCGTTCTTCGCTTTTCTTTCAAGGCGGATTCATTTTGAAATAAAAAATAAAAAAGAAGAAATAAAAGTTATGGTGGAAATATTTTTGAGATTTGGAGTTTTAGTCTTTATTCTTTCGGCTGACATTGTATGGGTAGTTCATTCCCGTTTGGATAGTTCAATTTGGCATTTAATTGCTAAGATATATTTCTTATTAAAATTTTTCCATATACATTAAAAATTTAATGGGGATTTCAAAGTAATATTCCAATTTATCCACAAAAGTTGTTAGAATTGTGGATAAGTTTAAACGATTAGGGCGGAATATAAAAAATATTTCCAATATTTTCCAATAATTTTGCATAATTGATTGCAGAAAAGCTTTCGGAGTGTTATACTTGATATATGGAAAATACGATTGAGAAAGATATGGAAAATACAAAAGACCTTAGGGTTGAGGCGCCGTTTATGAATTATGCGGACATGAGTGAAG
>ERZ808245.239-NODE-239-length-30767-cov-4.473105_pt1 | contig 30767 bp, 22 predicted proteins | sample MGYA00521243_ERZ808245 | MGnify/ENA primary metagenome ERZ808245 (study PRJEB31516, sample SAMN03275576) | gut metagenome | biome: mammalia-associated habitat; material: feces | host: Papio cynocephalus | place: Kenya | collected 2012-07-07 ... | reverse complement strand
CCACAACTAGTGATACTGCTGGTGCTACATTAAAAGGTGCTGGTACATATAACTACAATGCAGAAGTAACTCTTACTGCTGAAGATGTAGAAGGTTATACATTCAGTCATTGGGAATATAACAATACTAATGTATCTAACGATAAATCATATACATTCACTATGTCAGAAAGTACAAAAGGTGAATACAAAGCCGTATACACTATCAATAGTTATGAAATTACAGTATCATCAGACCTAGAAAATGCAGTACTTTCAGGTGCAGGTAGATATAATTACAATGCACAAGTAACCATAACCGCAAATGATGTTACTGGCTATACATTCAAGCGTTGGACGCTTAATGGCGTAGAAGTATCTACAGATAAGTCATACACATTTACAATGTCTAACACAACCAAGGGCGAATACAAAGCGGTATATGATATTAATACATATACAGTAACCACAACTAGTGATACTGCTGGTGCTACATTAAAAGGTGCTGGTACATATAACTATAACGCAGAAGTAACTCTTACTGCTGAAGATGTGGAAGGTTATACATTTAGTCATTGGGAATATAACAACGCTAATGTATCAAGTAATAAATCATATACATTTACTATGTCAGAAAGTACTGAAGGTACATATAAGGCAGTATACGAAGCTACTATAACACTTACACTTAATGTGGACGGAGTGGCTACACCTTATTCAGTAACTAAAGGCACTACACTAGCAAGTGCATTATCTAATATAAAAGATGGAAATAATCAAAGATATACACTAGAGAATACTTGTGGATTCTATACTTGTGACGATATGATAGGATACGTTGAACAAGACACAATATTATCTGACTCTACTACTATTTTTACCAAGATGGCAACTCTTAATAAGTTGAAAATTAACAATTCGTTCGCCAATTGTGTAGATTATGATATCTCTGGAGAAGTGGTTGTTCCATATATGTATAATGGGGTAATAGTATCAGGCATTGGAGATTTTTACGGTACGAATATTACTAATATAGTAATCCCAGATGGTGTAACTGAAATATTCGATGAAGCATTTGTAGAGTGCAACTTAAATAGGTTGGTAATACCTGCTAAAGTAAACACAATTGGTGCAGATGCATTTAGTACTTGTTTAAAAATTACTGAAGTATACAATTTAAGTAATATAGATATTACTGCTGACGAGTATGGTGATTTAGGACGTTTTGTAATCAATTTATGTAGTGACGCACAAGAAAAAGGTGAATTTACCTTACTAGACAATAAATTTTTAATGTATGAATATAATAATAATCATTTCTTGGTTAATTATTTTGGTAGTGACGAGAATGTTACTTTGCCTAATACCAATTATGATTATGCAATTAGTAGAGCATTTGCTTTTAATTCTAATATCAAAAGTTTAATTACTACTAATAGTTCTATATATATTGAAGATTTTGCATTTTTGAGTTGTACAAGTTTAAAAAGTGTAGAAATTTCTTCAAAGATAAATAATATAGGATATCGTGCATTTTACGGCTGTAGTAGTCTAAATAGTGCAACATTCCAAGGCTCAACTTCTGCTGGTTGGTATTATGCAGAAAGTGGTAGTGAAACGATTGGTACAGTTATTGATGTTACTAACGCTGCTAACGCTGCTACATATTTAAAAAATACTTATCTAGATAAATATTTTATAAAAAGTGATAGTCAAAACACAATTACAATTAAATTAAATATAGACGGAGTAGATACTCCTTATACAGTAAATAAAGGTACTTCACTAGCAAGTGTACTATCTTCAATCAAAGAAAGTGGACAACAAAAATACACTTTAGAGACTACTTGTGGTTTCTATTTTGATTCGGAATTTAAAAAGTTTATGTCAGAAAATACACGTATATATAATGCTATAACAATATATACAAAAATGGCAACATTGGATAAAATAATTGTAGATACTTCTCAACCTGAATATAAATATAAAAAGAAAGATAATAATATAACGGGAGAAGTGGTTCTACCTTACCTTGTAACAAGAAATGGTGGATTAGTAAAAACAATAGGTGATTTTTCTGTATGTAAAAAAATAACCAGTATATTTATTCCAAAAAGTATAACAACTATCCGAGCAGAAGCATTTTGGGGATGTAGTGAGTTAACAGATGTTACTATTTTAGGTGATATTACTGAGTTGTATGATCAAACCTTTATGAATTGTACAAAATTAACTGGTATTTCATTGCCAACAAGTTTAACATATATAGGACAAAACACTTTTCAAAAGTGTGAAAGTTTAACCAGTATAATTATACCAGATAATGTAAAAACAATTCATTCGTCCGCATTTGCTGGATGTACAGGTTTAACACAAGTCAAGTTATCATCTAAATTAGAAACGATACTAGGGGGAGCATTCTCCGGCTGTACAAGTTTAACCAGTATCATTATTCCAAAATCTGTCAAAGAAATAGGTTCACAAGCATTTGATAAATGTACTAACTTAACAAGTATAACCTTTGAAGATACTACTGGTTGGCAATGTGATGGTGCAGATATTGATGTTACTGATGCTACTGCCAATGCTACCAATTTAAAAGGTACATATTTATACTCGTCGTTAATAAAAAATCTACTGAAACTGTTTAATTAGACGAATAATGATTAAATGTTAACAAAAAAAGTCAATCATAGCGATTGACTTTTTTGTTTGTTATAATTCAATTATATTTTACTAAATTGACTATTGTATAGGTTATAGTAGAATCCTTGTTTTTTAAGCAATTCTTTATGAGTGCCTTGTTCGATTATGTTACCTTTGTTCATAACCAATATTAAATCCGAATTAATAATGGTTGATAATCTGTGTGCTACTACAAAACTTGTACGACCTTCCATCATGGTGTTAAATGCATTCTGGATTAACAACTCTGTACGAGTGTCTATATTAGATGTTGCTTCATCAAGTATAAGCATAGGTGGTTTGGTCAACATTATACGTGCTATACAAATAAGTTGTTTTTGACCTTGTGATAGATTGTCTCCGCCTTCACTAACCATTGTATCATAGCCATTTTCTAAAGATTGTATATAATCGTGAGCATGAGCCATTTTGGCTGCTTTTATCATCTCGGCGTCACTAGCATTAGGTTTGCCATATTTTAGGTTCTCTCTTATCGTTGCATTAAATAACCAAGTATCTTGTAATACCATACCATATTTTTCTCTTAATGATGCACGAGTAATCTGTGTAATTGGTTTTTCAGATACAAGTATTTCGCCACTGTTGACATCATAGAATCTCATAAGTAGGTTAATCATAGTCGATTTACCGCAACCGGTAGGGCCTACTATTGCCACTCTTTGACCTTTCTTGACACTAACATTAAGATTTTCGATAAGTTTTTTGTTAGGGACATAAGAGAAATTAACATTTTTAATTTCTACATCACCATTACATTTGGTTAATACTTCATTGTCTGCATCGCTTACTTCGTCATCAATATCTAGTACATTGACTACACGTCTAGCCGAAGCATAAGATGCTTGCAAGTCGCTAAATATATCACTTATTTCGTTGAAAGGCTTGATATATTTGTTGGCATAGTTAAGTAAGACAGATATATTACCTATAGTCATATTACCTTTTATAGCGGTTAATGTACCCATTATTGCAACTATGGCATAAATAATTCCGTTGATAAATCTTGAAAATGGGTTAGTAAGTGAAGAGTAGAACATGGCTTTTTCACTTTGTTCTGCCAAGTTTTTATTTATTTTTTCAAACTTTTCTATTGACCTATCTTCATAGTTGAATGCTTTAACTATTCTTTGATTGCCTAGCATTTCTAGTATTATACCAGAAGCATCGCCTAAAGTTTTTGCTTGTCGCCTAAAGTATTTGTCGGCTTTAAATGCTATAAATGCGGTTACGAATACAGATAGTGGGGTTAGTGCAACAATTACTGCTGATATGCTAACATTAAGTCTAAACATCATAACTATAGTTAATACAATAGAGATACTAGCATCAAATATTGTTGTCATACCTTCCAAGAAACCATCTGAAATAACATCTACGTCATTAATCATACGGCTTTGTAAGTCACCGTGACTACTACCATCTATATATTTAAGTGGTACACGATTTAATTTCTTAAATAGTCCTATTCTAACTAATCTATCGGTTTTGAAACTTAAAATATTGTCAGCATAGATATATAGCCATCTAAAGAAACAGAAACCTACTGCAACTATTGCTAGATAAAGAATAGTTGTTTTTAAAAGTGTAAAGTTAACGTTATTTACACCTACTATGCAGTCTATGGCTCTACCTGAAAGTATAGGAATGTATAATTCGAGTACAGAGTTGATTAATGCAAATAGTAAACATAATACCATATGCCATATATTTGGTTTTAAATACTTTGCTAGCCCACGTAATACTTTAGGCTTTTTAGGACGGTGTAGACGTTCAAGTTTAGCACCGGGAGTACCCAAAATAATACCGGGGTCGTTAAATTTTTGTCGTCTATCGTCACTACCAGAGATACTTGCATCTTGAGTAATTACGTTAGTACCCATAGGTTTAGGAATTTCTACAGCAGGTTGTGCTTTTTCTGGGTTGTTAAATGATGGTGCAGGCAACTTTGCTATTTCTTTCTGTAAAGCACGATATTCACGATTTTCAAATTTAGGTTTTTGTGGCTTTTCATGTTTAGGTAATTTTTGATATTCGGTTAAAATGTTTTCTTTTGGTGTTTTAACTGGTTTTGTTTCTTCAATTTTAGTCTTTTTCTTTCTCATTTTAACCCCCTTTTACTTTGTCTGCGAATCATATATTTCTTTATATACTTCGCAAGTCTCCATTAACTCTTTATGTTTACCTATACCTACAACATTGCCTTTGTCTAATACAACTATTTGGTCAGAGTTGCGTATAGTGTTTACACGTTGTGATACTAAAAATACAGTAGCATTTTTGGCATCGGTTTTTATTGCATGTCGCAGATTAGCATCTGTCTGGAAGTCCAAGGCACTAGCACTATCGTCTAGTATAAGTATTTCTGGATTACCCACAAATGCTCTTGCTATAGTTAATCTTTGTCTTTGTCCACCCGAGAAGTTTTTACCACCGGCTTGAACTTTATAGTCTAATCTATTGTCTAATTCTTTTACAAATTCTTCGGCTTGAGCAGTCTTTATTGCTCTCCATATTTCATCATCAGTAGCATTAGGTTTACGCCATTGCATATTTTCTCTTAATGTACCCGAGAATAATACAGACTTTTGTGGCACCATACCCATTAAACCACGTAATGCTACTAGATTATAATCTTTTACATTTTTACCTTTAATAAATATATTGCCTTTTGTGGTGTCATAGAATCTAGGTAGTAAGTTAACCAGTGTACTTTTACCACTACCAGTACCGCCTATGATACCTATAGTTTCGCCTTTTTTAACTTTAAGATTTAAGTTATTGATAGCATTCTTTGCCATGTTAGGGTATGCGAAACTTACATTTTTAAATTCTACTTCATATTCGCTATTAGCGATAGTATCGTCTTCAGTAATTACTCCACTTACTTCTTGTGGACTGCTTATGCTAGGTGTGGTATTAAATACTTCATTAACACGTTTACCGCAGTTGATGGCTTTGATAAGTGCAACTATGATATTGGCAAGTGCTATAAGGGCAGTAGATATTTGAGTTAAATAGTTGATAAATGCAATTATTTGACCTTGTGTTAATACACCTATGTTAACTTGTATACCCCCAAACCATAATACTGCAACTATAGAGAAGTTAATTATGGTAGCAGTTAATGGGTTAAGTAGGGAAGACACTGCCGAAACTTTAATTGAACTTTTAGATAATTTTTCTGTAGCAACTTCGAATCTTGATTCTTCATAATCCTGTTTGTTAAAAGATCTAATAACTCTAGCACCTTGTAAATTTTCTCTAGTGATATTGGAAACAGTATCTAGATTTTTTTGAGTACGATCATATAGTGGTACAGTTGCTTTTAGTATAAGAATTACTACACCAGTAATAAGTGGTGCTGCTACTAGGAAGATTAATGACAACTTCATATCTATCGTCATAGCCATTATCATACTACCTATTAATAAGAAAGGCGTACGCATAACCATACGTATTACCATAGATATTGCTTGTTGAATACGTGTTACGTCATGTGTAATACGGTTGTTGATGGTTGCAGTGCTATATTTGTCAAGTTCGGCATGAGAAAAAGTGTTGATTTTTTTATATAAATCACTTCTCATACTAGCACCTATACCTACAGCGGCTCGGGCAGCCAATTTTTGTGATATGATAGATACTACTATGCCAATGACGTTTAAACCTACAACTATTGCACCATAGGTTAGTATATATTTGGTATCATGATTAGCGACACCCACGTCTATCATAGATGCTATAAGGATAGGAATAATTAATTCGGTTATTGTTTCTATAAGTTTAAAAGTTGGCCCGAATATTATTTCTTTAATATAAGATTTAAAATATTTTTTAAAATTTTTCATGTGCTGTCCTTTAATATTTGTTATTAAATCATTGTATCAATAAAGTAAAAAAAATGAAACCAAAAAAGATATAAAAAAATAAAAATACTAGTTTAATACTAGTATTTTTAATTATAAATTAAATATATTTACGAGTTGTATTATTTATCTAATTCCGAATTACAATATTTGCATACCCATTTGCCATTTTCTTTAGTCATATTAGCGCCGCAGTTAGGGCATTTATTAACTACTTTGTTGGTAGGTACTGCTTCAGATAATTCACTATTAACAATTTTGTACCCAGTTAAATATCTTTTTTGAATAAGTATATTAATAGTTTCTTCAACTCTTTTGGCATTGATTATACCAGTAGAAGAAGCGATAGTGTTGATGTCGGTAATACCATCTACAGTAATCATCTCATATATACTACATTGTCTTACTTTTTCGGCATAATTAACCCATAGTATAGGTGCACCATAGAAACCTAATACGGTAAGTATAATACCAACAACCATAAGTATAATGTAAGCACCACCATATATCGCACCAAAAATAATAGCAGGTATGCCTACCACAAATCCTATAGATGCTAGAATGCTTATTATTAATAATCTTTTTGTGTCTTTTTTAATATCGTTTTTCTTCATATTAATCACCTACTATTATTGTATCAAATGTGAAAATTTATAGCAAATATTTTGCATACAATGACTTTAATAAACACACAATATAGATATGAAAGGATTAAGAAAAAAGTTATGTTATGGAATAGGTAATTTAGGTTATAGTGTTGTCAATCAAACCATCACTAATTTTTTTATGTTCTTTGGTACTAGCGTATTAAAAGTACCGGGTTCACTTATTGGTCTTGCGGTAGCATTGAGTACTATATGGGACGCAGCCACTGATCCTATAGTGGGTTTTATATCAGACAATCATCGTATGGGATTTTTAGGCTATCGTAATGGATATGTGCTTATAGGTACTATAGGTGTAAGTATAGTTAATTTGTTTATATGGTGTGTGCCACTTAATTTAAGTGTGGGTGTTAAATTTGTATGGGTGTTAATATGTTTATTACTTAACGAGACTTTTTGTACCTTGTATTCCACTCCATATGGAGCACTTTGCGGAGACCTTGTAAGTGATTATAACGACCGTACCGAAATACAGATATATAAGACTATATTCTTTATTCTTGGTATGGTGTTGCCTAGCATTTTGCTATATATATTTTTACCCAACACTACCCAATATCCACAAGGGCAACTTAATCCATATGGATATAGAAATATAGCAATAGTATGCAGTTGTATTATGCTTGTGTGTGGTATGATTTGTGTCTTTGGTACATTGACTAGACAAGATAAAAAAGTAGAAAGTACGGAAAAGTTTAGTCTTAAACATTTACTGATTTCTTATGCCCAATGTTTTAAAAATTATCATTTAAGACTAGTGATAATAGGATACTCCTTATCAATGATAAGTTCGGCCATTCTTACTAGTGTAGGACTACATTTTTTCACTTATTGCTTTAAGTATAGTAGTTTGCAAATAACTATATTATTGACAGCATTATTGTTGTTTATGGCAATAAGTCAACCTTTTTGGTATAAATTAAGTAAAAGAGATGATAAAAAACCTGCATTATTATCAGGCTTATTAGTAGCGATAATAGGTGTAATTATCATTATGTTAAGTTATGTGTTTAAGGATATGTTAGGTAATATTTCTTTTTATATTATATTTCTTGCGATATGTGTAGTTGGTGTAGGAAGTGGTACATTATATAGTCTACCTGCTAGTATGTATTTAGATGTGGCAGAGTATAGTAACCCAGATAAAAACAATGGTGCGACTATGCAAAGTTATCTTACATTCTCGTATAATATAGCCAATGCAACTGCATTATTTTTAGTTGGTGTATTACTTGATGTTATTAAGTTTAATCCCAATTTAACCACCCAATCTAGACCTACCCAGACAGGTATTTCTATAATCTTATTTTTGGGCGTGTTAATAAGTTTGATAAGTTCGTTTTTAGTATTTTCAAAGTATAAACTTAAACAGAAAAATTTTAATAAAGAATCCGACAAAATTGATAATGACTAGTTAACACAATTATTGCAATTACGTTAATGTAAGTATCTTTTTGTTAGTAGGCTATCATAGCAGACATAATCTTTTAAGTAATGATTAAGTAGTAAATATTTATATAATATTAATTTATTAATTGAAAAATAATAACAATTGTGATATTATTTAAAAGCAAATTTATTATTGATTTAAGGATTATGTTATGAAAATTACAAGTAAACAATTACGTGAAACATGGTTAAATTTTTATAAGGAACGTGGACACGTAGATATAGGTGCAGTATCTTTAATAGGAGATGGCACTACTGGTGTTATGTTTAACGTTGCTGGTATGCAACCACTTATGCCATATTTACTAGGCGAAAAACACCCTATGGGTACAAGACTATGCAATGTTCAAGGTTGTGTACGTACAGTTGATATTGAATCTGTAGGCGATGCAAGCCATTGCACATTCTTTGAGATGATGGGTAACTGGAGTTTGGGCGATTATTTCAAAAAAGAAAAGACTGCTTGGACTTTTGAATTATTAACTAAAGTTTTTGGGTTAGACAAAAACAAAATTTGTTCTACAGTTTTTGCTGGTAATGAGAGTGCTCCTAGAGATGAAGAAACAGCCAATTATTTAAAACAATTGGGTATATTACCAGAGAACATATATTATCAAGGTAAGGAAGATAACTGGTGGGAACTTGATGGTACAGTAGGTACTCCTTGTGGCCCAGATAATGAGTGGTTTTATCCATTGACAGATGAGAAGTGTTGTGACACTTGTGATATTAATTGTAAATGTGGTAGATATGTAGAAATCGGTAATGACGTATATATGCAATATGAAAAGTTGGAAGATGGTTATAAGCCACTTCTTAACAAGAACGTAGATACTGGTTTTGGTTTTGAGAGAATGCTTATGTTCTTAAATGGTGTTAAGGACGTATACAAGACAGACTTATTTGAAGAAGTTATTAATCACTTAACTAGTGTTCTTAATGTTAAGTATGAAGAAGATGAAGAAGTAACGAGATCTTTACGTATTATTGCTGACCATATGCGTACAACTGTTATGCTTATTGGCGATGTTAATGGTATTGTACCAAGCAATGTAGGCGCAGGATATATCTTAAGAAGAGTTATGCGTAGAGCAATAAGACATGTAAAGAAAATCAATCTTGATCCACAAGAATTAATAGAAGTAGCAAAAATTTATATTGAAAAAGTATATAATACTGCTTACCCACTATTAGTAGAAAAAGAAGAATATATTTTATCTGAAATTCAAAAAGAAATGGATAAATTTAATAAGGCTTTAGAGCAAGGTCTTAAAGAATTTGATAAAGTTATATTTGGTATAGAAAAACATAAGGAATTTGCTAAATCAAAAGGCGAGACCGTTAAAGACGAAATCGGCGGTAAGGCTGCATTTAGATTATATGACACTTTTGGATTCCCACTAGAATTAACTATAGAACTTGCAAGTGAAAAAGGCTACACTGTAGATGAAGAAGGTTTTAAAGTTGCATTTGAAGAACATCAAGCCAAGTCTAAAGGTGTAGATAAGGGCGTATTTAAAAGTGGTTTGCAAGATGATGGCGAACAAACTATTAAATATCACACCGCTACTCACTTACTTAACGCTGCATTAAAGTTAGTGTTGGGTAAAGATAGTCATCAGATGGGCTCTAATATTACTGCTGAAAGATTACGTTTTGATTTCCCTTGCGATCATAAGTTGGAAGAATCAGAAATTAAACAACTAGAAGATATAGTTAATGGCTGGATAAAAGACGACTTAAAAGTTACTTTTGAAGAAATGCCAAAGACCAAGGCTGTAGAAATTGGTGCAGAACATCAATTTATCGAACGTTATCCTGATATGGTTACTGTATATTCAATAGGGGACGTAAGTAAAGAAATTTGTACTGGACCACACGTTGAACATACTGGTGTATTGGGTGAATTTAAAATAACTAAAGAAGAAAGTTGTGCATCTGGTGTAAGACGTATTAAAGCAATATTGAAGTAAATAAAAAACAACTACTTAACATAAGTAAAATAATTACTTTAAGTAGTTGTTTTTTTTAATCTAAATCTAGAGTTTTTAAATATGCTTTAAGGTCTTTACCATAGTTAGGATCTTTTAGACAGGCATCAATGTTGGCTATTACAAAACCTAGTTTGTTGCCCATATCGTATCTTCTACCTACAATTTCTTGTGCCATAAGTAATTCTTTTTTTATCATAAGAATGTAAGCGTCTGTTACGGTAAGTTCGCCATTTTTTATTTCACATTGTTTGATATAGTCGAATATATCTTTAGTTAATATTGCAGTACCCAAGTTACATATATTGCTAGGGGCTTCTTCTACTTTTGGTTTTTCTACAAAATCAAGGACTAATGATGCTCCATTACCTAAAGGTTTGTTTTTAATTATTCCGTATCTGTATACTTCTTTTGGATCGCATTCCTGTACAGCGATAACACTTTTATGATAAGTGTTATAGTTGTCTATAAGTTGTTCAATTATGTTCTTTTTGTCACAAGTCATAAGTTCATCGCCAAACAACATAACAAAAGGATCATCTCCGACAAAGGCTTTTGCCAATTCTAGACAATGTCCAGTGCCGAGTGGTTTGTCTTGCATTTTGTAGTAAATGTTGGCTAGATTATTAGGCTTGGTGGCTAATTCTAGAAATTCAGTTTTACCACTTTCTTTAAGACGATTCTCTAATTCGATGTTATGGTCAAAATGTCTAATAATACATTCTTTCCCACGCCCTAAAAGTATCAATACATCAGTAATACCAGCCTTATTAAGGTCTTCTACAAGTACTTGTAATATAGGTTTGTCAAGTAGTGGTAACATTTCTTTTGGTACAGATTTAGAAATAGGCAAAAATCTAGTTGCTAAACCACCACATAATATAACTGCTTTTTTTATCATAATAATATTAACTCCCAATTTTAAATAATTATATCACAATTAAGTATACCAATATTTAATATTCTTTTTCAATCAAAAAAGATAATTTTGTTTTTTTATGATTTATAATTACGAGCAAGTAAAGTTTGTTCCAATTCATTAACTCGTTTAAATATGTTGGCAAAAAACATAACAAATAATTTTGGGCTTTGAGTAAATAGTGTTTTTATGTTTAGTTTGATATTTCTAGCATAAAGAACTTGTTTAAGTTCGCGAGATTCTCTAGCGATTATAGGTATAAAGTTGAGAGCGATTACCAACATTAACGATATGTCTAAAGTATTAACTTTAAATAATTTTAAAGGATATAATAGTTGTTCGAATCCTATTGATAGTTGGGTAGGGCTTATGCGACTAGAAAATATAAATGCGCCATTAGTAACGATAATTATTTTCCAAGCCACAATCAAACTATTGATATAGTTGTCGAATATTAAATTAAACAAGAAGACTATAATTACAAAAACTAAAATTTTTGATAGATTAATCAAGGCTTTTTTAGGGCTTATGTAAAAAATAAAATGTAACAAAATATTAGAAATTGTTAAACCTAGTAGTACCCAAACATTGTTAATTAAAAAAGTAACAATAGAAAATGCTATAAATAATAAAATTAATATAAACATACTACTACTCCTTTATAGTTAAAGAGTTAAGTATATCTTCATTGGATTGATAATTTTCTATGTTAAACTTTTCTATAAGTTGCAACTTTAGTGGTATGTATGTGTCATGTTTGCGATAAATGTCTAGATTTTTTAAAGTTTCACTTGTGGTTAAAAAACTTTCTAATACTCCATCATTAATAATCATTACTTTGTCAGCATACACTATTTCTTCTAACATATTGGTGGTAAATATTACTGTAGTTCCATTATTTTTTAATGTTAAAAATAACTGATATAATGCTTGTTTTGTAGATGGGTCTAGATATACACTTGCTTCATCAAAAATAATAATTTTTGGCTCTATTGCTAGCATATTGGCTATTGCAATACGTTGTTTTTGACCGGTAGAAAGACTAAAAGTTTCACTATTTTTGTAGTTGGACATACCCACCATTTTTAGTGCATAATCTATATTTTCATCGATTTTTGGCTGGGTATAACCATAGTTTTTTAATGTGAAAACCAAGTCGTCATATACTGTATTAAATATAATTTGGTTGTCGGGATTTTGAAATATAATTCCGATTTTTTCTTTACTTTTTTTTATAGGTACATTGTCGATTGTTATGCTACCTGTTTTATTTTTAATTAAACCCGACATTAATTTTATTAAGGTTGTTTTGCCACTTGCGTTGTTGCCTGTTATGGCTACAATTTGGGCATCATCTATAGTAAAATTAAGGTTTTGTAATTGAAAATTAGGGTACTTAAATCCTACATTCTTAAACTCTATCATATTACACCACCATTAAATTTTATCGTTTGTATTTGTCTTTAAGTTATCTTCTTGACTTTCTGCGTTAACTGTATCGCTTGAATTGTGTATTTTGTCTGATTCAGTTGGATTGTCTAAAGTATTGTCTATATTTTCATCAACATCATTATCTTCATCTTCTGTATTAAACAATCTTTTGTATACACCCATTTTGTCTAATCCTAGATTAATAAAGAATACACTTAATACTTGAATTGGAAGCATAATTAATTGTTTAAGTAAACGAGTAGGGAAAATAACAAAGAAAGCCTTTTTTGCTGTAATGTATATCCATAAACTATTAAGTATTGAATTGCATAATATTAAAACTATTAAACTAGAAATTATTAAATTAATTATAAATTTTTTAGTATTGAATTTACCTTTGCGTTGTAGGAACAATCCGTATATAAATCCGGTAAGTAATGAAGTAATGGTATAACCTACAAAGTATGCACCGAATGGGAATAATAATGCTCCTATTAAATCGGCTAATCCTGCAATAAGCATAGCCCACCAAGGTCCAAGCATTATACCTGATAACATAATAGGTAAATAAGTAAATGAAATAACGAGAATAGGTGTTTTTATAGAAAGAAACCTATTAAAAACTATTGTGGTTGCAAGTAACAAACCTGCGATAATTATTTTTTTAATTTTAGACATGAAAAAAACACTCCTTTATATTATAAATATTCGAATTATACGAAAAAGATTTTGTCTATCAAAATTATAGACAAATCATAATTAATATTAAAGAGTGTTAAATTTCAAAACGAAGTTTTTTGTGTATTAAAACAATATACTTTCTCATGGGCGTTTACCATTCCATTAAGATTTCTAGAAGAGTATAGTCCTAATTCTAGTATTTTGCAACATAAATTTGCAAATTTTTAAAAATTTATGTATTTTGACAAAAATTAATTAATTTGTAATTTTGAGTTGACAAGTGCGTAATAAATTATTCAATTTCTTTTAGATTATACTGGAAAATAAAGTGGATTTTAGACAATTTTTTATACAAGTTATTGACCCCATTATATTTTTAATATATAATGTAATTAATAATAAACTTAAATCCGTAATGTTTTTTTGCGATGTTATGGGTAAAAGGGGTAGATTATGAAAATTATAAAAGGCGTATTTACATACACAATGCTTCTTATTGGCGCAGCATTAATTATATGTATGGCGTTAGTGGGTTGTATGTTCTTATTCCCTAACTTTAAAGTGTTTGGTTGGGGCATAATGTTTAAGAGCAACGAACTTGCTTCTGAAGTTAGATCTCCAGAACTTACAGCCGGTGCAACTTACACTTTGGATATTGATGCAAAATTACATGACGTTTACATCTATCAATACTCCGATAGTACACCAACTATATCTTTACAAAAATTTGATGATATGTTTGGTATCATGAAAGGCTCTAGAGATAGTTATGATGGTAGTGTTAAGTTTGACCCTGTAGACGCAACTACATATAAAGTAGAAGCAAAAGATATTGAAGGTGCTATCTTAAAACGTTCTAGTAAGATAGTTGTCTATGTTCCTAATGGAAGATCATATAAATTTAACATTAAGACCACTTCTGGTAATATCAATATTGATGGTTCTTTAAGAGAAGTCGCTGGTAAAGTTAAAAGTGCTACCGAACTTAATGTTAAAGGACTTAACCTAGAGACTACTACTGGCTCATTTAGTTGGAGCAATGTTAATAGACCAAGCAATGTTGTTGAACTAGAAAATTTATCTGCAAAGACACAATATGGTAAATTTAACTTTAGTTTAGGTGACGATATTACAATTAAAGGTGATGAAAATTCTAAATATTATCTAGAATGTAAACGTGGTGAATTTACTTTCAACAACGTTAAAGTTAATGAAATGCATATTGAAGGTAATGATGTATTAGTAGTTGCTAATGAATTGAATACTGTTAAGAGTTTCTATTTCAATGCTCCTAATGGATTCTTTAATGTAACCAAACTTGCTACTGCTGATAAGGGTTTAAGCACAATCATCACCAACAATATTGATGTTCAACTTAACGAAGTTGATGGCGAATTGGCTATTACTACAACTTATGGTAATATTAATGTTAACAAGACTACAAAAAATGCTTCACTTAAATCTATTAATGGTAATATAACAGTTGGCAAAGCAGAAGATAATTTAAGTGCTATATCAGAACATGGTGATATTATTGTTGGTTCTTACAATAGTAAAGTTTATTTAAAGAACAAACATGGTAAGATTGAAGCAACTTATAATAAAGGTGCATTTAACATTAGTTCTTCTATTGCTAATAAGAGTGAAATCATTAATGAAGAAGGTTCAATTACAGTTAATGACTTAATGATTGGTACTGACTTAACAACTACAAGCGGTGGTACTATTAATGCTAGTTACTACTTAATGCCTAAAAATGATGACAATATTCACAATGTTAAATTATTAGCAGGTGGCACAGCCAACTTACAAGTTGCTAATACTAATGGATTTATGTTTAATGGTAAAGGCAATATTTCTGGTAAAGTAAGTAGTGTTAATATGACCGCTACTACTGAAGCAACACAAATATTAAGTGGTGAAGGTCCTTTCACAACACTTAATGTTGATGCTGGTACAGGTAATGCTATATTTAGTACATACAATAAATAATTGATTATGATTAAAAGTCCCCGTATACTAACAGGGACTTTTATTTTGCTTAATTATTACATACTAATTAAATAATGTTATATTTTTAAATTTTGCCTAAAAAAAGCGAAAAAATATATATTAATTAACTAGTATGCTTAACTTAACTTGACAAAAGTAAGTATTTAAAGTAATCTAGTTTAGACGATAAATATAAAAAAGGAAATAATAATGTTACAAGCAATCAATGTTTCACTTCAATTCGGTGGAAGAAAATTATTTGAAGATGTTAATATTAAATTCACTAAAGGTAATTGCTATGGCATAATTGGTGCCAATGGTGCTGGTAAAAGTACATTTTTGAAGATACTTACTGGAGAGATTACACCTAATAAAGGGGAAGTTGTTAAAAGTCCAAAGGAACGTATGAGTGTCCTTAACCAGAACCAAGAAGCATTTAACAATGAGACTGTTATGCGTACAGTACTTATGGGACATAAACGTCTTATTGAAGTTATGGAAGAAAAAGATGCTATTTATGCTAAACCTGACTTTGACGAAGCCGATGGTATGAAAGCCGCAGAACTTGAAGCAGAGTTTATGGAAATGAATGGTTGGGAAGCCGAGAGTGATGCACAAACTTTACTTAATGGTTTAGGTGTACCTAGTGAACTTCATTATAGTATTATGAGTGAACTTGACCCTAAAATGAAAGTTAAAGTGCTTTTAGCACAAGCATTGTTTGGTAATCCAGATATTCTTATATTGGACGAACCTACCAATAACTTGGACGCAGTTACTACTAAATGGTTGGAAGATTACCTTATTGATTTTGAAAATATTTTAATCATAGTTTCGCACAATAGACACTTCCTTAACAGGGTATGTACACATATTTGTGATGTGGATTATGGCAAAATTAATATGTATGTAGGTAACTACGATTTCTGGTACGAAACAAGTCAATTATTGCTTCGTCAACAAAAAGAACTTAACAAAAAGATGGAAGCAAGGGCTAAAGAATTACAAGAATTTATTGCTAGATTCTCTGCTAATGCATCAAAAAGTAAACAAGCAACTTCTAGAAAGAAAGAATTAGAAAAATTAACTATTGAAGATATTAAACCTAGCAGTCGTAAATATCCATATATTGATTTTAGAGTAGAAAGAGAAGCCGGCAACGATATTCTTAAAGTAGAGAATTTAACCAAAAAAGGTGTATTCGAAAATGTTTCGTTTACAGTTAATAAAGGCGAAAAAATAGCCTTTGTTAGTGAAAAGGGTACTACAATTACTGCATTGTTTAAGATTATTGCTGGAGAAGATAAAGATTATACTGGCGAAGTTAAATGGGGTAAAACTATTACTTATAGTTATATGCCACAAAACTATAACCAATATTTTGATGACTGTAATCTTAACCTAGTTCAATGGTTGGGACAATTTAGTAAAGAACAAGAACAATCATACTTACGTGGTTGGTTGGGACGTATGTTGTTTACTGGAGAAGAAGGCTTAAAACAAGCAAAAGTATTGTCGGGTGGAGAAAAGGTAAGATGTATGCTAGCAAAAATGATGTTGACTAGTGGTAATTTCCTTATCTTTGACGAACCTACTAATCACCTTGACCTAGAAAGTATAACTGCACTTAATAAAGGTATGATTAATTTTAAAGGCAATATATTGTTTACCAGTCATGACCAAGAATTAATGGAAACAGTGGCTAATCGTATTATAGAAATTAATGGTACAAAAACTTATGATAAATTAATTAGTTATGATGAGTATCTTGAACAAAAGAACCAATAATAAATATTGATAATTAATTTTTATAACAAAACAAAAAGGCACAATCACATTGTGTCTTTTTGTTTTGATTTAGTTAATATGATTTATTTTAGATACCTATCTGCTATGTTTACATTGATCATAATTATTAAATCATTAGGATATTTTTTCTTTAATTCTTCTACACTACTAGGTTTAACATCTCTTACATTATAGTAATTATATATCATTAAAGTTCTTAATAAGTCTTTAGCCATATATATCGAATTAGGCATTCCAATACCACAAGTGTATCCACCAATTAAGTCAGGGAAATCGACATTGTATCCGTCATCTTCTTTATTAAAAACTGCAGGAAATCTAAAATTCATATTATTCTCCATATTTGATTTAACTTGTTATCAACTCAATTGTAATATATCACATAATTGTTAATTTTCACAATATAACTAATAGATATTACTTTGATTAACAAAAAAATATTTATATATAGGATAACTCTATACTAATGTTATTATTGTTTGCATTATAGGAAGTTAGACGAAAGCAGTGCGTAGTAATATTTTCAAAAAATTAATGTTTATTCAAACTGTGATTAAGCGAATACAGTGAGATTTTACTGGAAATTATAGGGCTTTTTTATTAAAAATATATTCATTTTTTTTGAAACTATATAAAAAAAGTGCTATGATAAAGTATGGGGGAATTAGTTATGAGATTACCAAAGGGATTATGTAAAGAACTAAAAGATATATTTAAGGAAGATTATCCTATTATTAGAAAAGGAATATTGTTTGCCGAGCGTAAGCATAAAGATGCTGTTAGAGATGACGGCTCTCCATATTTTTGGCACCCATTAAGAGTGGCTGAATATGTTAGAAAATTTAAAAATAGTAAGCACCCTACAATTCTTTACCTTTCGGCATTACTGCATGACACACTAGAAGATACATACACTTCTTATAAGGAATTGTGTGAAACTTTTGGCGAAACAGTCGCTAGTACTGTTATGGAATTGTCCACACCTAAATTTGCCCCAAAATTTATAGATGGGAAAGCAATGTACTTATCTAAAAAGATGCAAAATATGACTAGTTATGCTTTGTACATCAAACTATGTGATAGACTCGATAATGTGTCTTGCCTTAATGGTTGTACTGAAGAGAAACGTAACCGCATTTTAAGTGATACACGTATTATACTTGATAATATTAAAGAACATGCTAGATTAAGTGAAACTCATAATCGTGTAATTTTGGCTATAGAAGAAGAGATGAAAAAATACCAATAAGCAGGAGTGTTTATTATGCTAATCGAAAATGAATTTTTAAATAATATAGAAAATATTTATGGCAAAGAGAATAGAGAACTCGTTGAAAAAGCATTTAACTTTGCCAGTGAAAAACATAAAGGTCAATTAAGAGACAACGGAGAAGAATATATTAATCACCCATATAGGGTAGCAAAAATATTGGTTGAAACAAAGGCTGACGTACCATCGGTAGTTAGTGGACTTTTGCATGACGTGTTGGAAGATACCGATTGTACCGAGCAAGAATTAAAGAGTAATTTTGGCGAAGTGGTAAGCAATATATGTGTTGGTGCTAGTAAAGTAGAATTAATTAAAGAAGCAAGATTAAAGAATCCTGACGAGTTGGAAAACTTAAGAAAAATGTTTTTGGCTCTAGGTAAAGATGCTAGAGTTGCCTTTGTTAAACTTGCTGATAGACTAGACAATATGCAGACTCTAGATAAAAAAGACAGAGAAAAACAAATAAAGATAGCACAAGAAACACTAGATATATATGTTCCTATTGCAGAAAGATTGGGTATGAATAAGTTTAAACATACCATGGAAGATTTATGTTTTAAATACATTTTTCCAGACGAATATGCCGAAGTTAATAAGTATCTTGATGAGAATTATAAAAAGAGTGAAAATATTATAATTGACATTAGACAAAAGATAGAGAATTTAGCAAAAGAATATGGTATAGATGCCAGAATTCAAAGTCGTATTAAAAGTAGTTTTGGTGTTTTTAAAAAGACAAGAAGTAAAGGTAGAGCCAATGTATTAGATGTTATAGCACATCGTATTATAGTTAAAGAAGTTAAAGATTGTTATACAATGCTAGGTGCAGTACACAATCTATGGCAACCAGTTGAAGGTCGTATTAAAGACTATATCGCTATGCCAAAGAAGAACCTATATATGTCACTTCATACTACAGTTATTTATCCTACCGAGAATGGTGGTATACCTTTTGAAATACAGATAAGAACAGAAGAAATGCATATTTATTGTGAATATGGTATGGCTGCTCACTGGATGTATAAGGAACATGGTTCAAAGGTTAATAAAGTCGATGGTAACAATGCTATATTTAATATGAAAAAGAAGATAAGCGAGTCTACCGATAAAGTCGTTCAAGAAAATGAATCTGATGAGTTTCTACAAATTATAAAAACTGGTTTCTATGATAATAAAATATTTGTATTTACACCTAATTACAATGTTGTCGAATTACCTGAAGGCTCGATACCATTAGATTTTGCTTATGCAGTACATACAGGATTAGGTAATAGATGTATAGGTGCAAAAGTTAATGATAAAATGGTACCTATTAATACCACTTTAAATACTGCAGATATTGTAGAGATATTAACCCAACAAGGTAAAGGTCCATCAAGAGACTGGATTAAGATATGCAAGAGCCGTGGGGCTATATCAAAGATTAAAAACTATTTTAAGAAAGAAAAACGTGAAGAAAATATTAAAATAGGTAAGGATATACTTGAAGAACAAGCAAGACGTAAAGGCTATCAATTACCAAAATTGCTTGAAGATAAAGAAACCTTAACTGAAGTTGCTGTAAAATATCATCTATTGGGACTAGAAGAGATATATGCAGCAGTTGGATATGGCGGCATTACTGCATCACAAGTATTGGGTAAATTTATATCCAAACAACAAAAGTTGCAGAAAGAAGAAAAGAAAGTTGCTTTATCTAATGACAATCCTACAAAATCTGGAGATACTAGCGTAATTATTGACGGACATGACGACTTACTTAAAAAAGTGGCTAGATGTTGTAATCCAATACCGGGTGACGATATTGTAGGCTATGTAAGTAGGGGAAGGGGTGTTACAATTCATAGACGTGATTGTGCTACACTTAACAACCTAGAAAGTGGACGTATTGTAGAGACCACATGGAATAAGAATATTTTAAGTGAAGTATATAATTCCAACTTTAAAATCATTGCTAAAAACTCTTCTGGTGTACTTAATAAAATTTCTATGAAGATAGCAGATAATAAAGTAGATATTACTTTTATTAAAGGCGAAGTAACAAAAACTGGCGATGCTGTTATTAATGTAGGCGTTAAAGTTAAATCTAGACAAGAATTGTTGGATTTACTTAACAAAATTAAGTCAATACCTGAAGTATATGATGTAATAAGATAGTGTATTAATAATTATTGTTTAAGAATTATAGTAAATGAATTATAATTAAGAAAAATTAATTAAAACAAAAAAATAAGACTTAAAATTTAAGTCTTATTTTTTATTAGAAATATTATTATTTTGATTTGATTGTGTTAACCAATTGTTCAATAACATTTAAAGTTTCTGCATCTTTAATGTTTTTAAGTAAAACATTGATTATTTCTAACATTGCTCCACGACGTTGTTCTTTTCTTATTGATTCTGCAATAGTTGTTAGTGGTTCGCCACATTGTGGACAGAAGTTAGCATTTTCTTCTACTACAGAATTGCATTTAGTACATTTTTCCATATTTTAACTCCTACTTATTACTTTTTTGTAATTTCATGGTATATTTTTATTCTATCTTCTTCAATTCTGTGTGCAATTTCATCGTAAAGGCAACGATTCTTTTCAAGTTGGGTAGCCAATAATAGTTCTGATGGCTTTGGTTCTTCTAGGAAAGTTGTTCCGCCATAAGTACGACTTATTGTACCGTCATCTTCTAGACTTAATGTTAATTCATCATTGCTTTTTGAAGCAAGAGTTGGTTTTTTACCTCTAGGAGTTTCGTTGTATACTTTTACACTTGACATACTGTAGTGGTCTACATCTATAAGACCTGTCATGTTTCCATTAAAGTCAATTGCGAATACACCAGGCATTTTTGCACCATTGTTTTTGATAGATGCTGATAAATATCCGCTTACACTTGTTGCTTTTGATAGAGCATTATTAGTACGTAGTTCGATAGGGTAGTGGATTACTTTACCTTTACTATTACGTTTGGCAAATTGTACAATCTCTTGTACACCTTCATTAACATAATATAGTCTATCTGTATTTACTTTAGGGTCACTAGTTAAGTTGTCGACAACTTCTTGAATTACATCTCTACCATCAAGTACTTTCATAATGTTATTTTCTTGAGCACCACGCATAAGTATAATATGAGCATCACTCTTAAGCAATCTTTTAACGATTTTAGTCAATTCTTTTTGTCTTAAATTGATACCAAACCATAATACTTTATTATCTTCGGTAATATCTGCTTTAGTAAGCTCACTCATCTTCCATTGCCAGCCAAATAGGTCACCGGCAAGAACTACAACTTTTTCTACTGAATCGTTGGTTCTTACTAATCTCTCATCAAAATATGTTAAGAATTTTTCATCTCTGATTGATTTTCCTGGGTTGGAAGTATCAAACATATTTAAACTTGATAAAGGTAATAATTCGATATGTTGGCAAGTGTCTGGTAGGGTAATCTCCACATGAGATATATTACCAGTACTTTTTTTACTTAATTTTCTTGTAAAATCGCTTTGATTGGCAAGAGTTACTTCATCAAGTTCATCAGCCGATGCAAGGTTTACTTTTTTAGGACGATTACCTTTTTTAGGGAAGTTACCTTCTCTATATAACTCCATTATTTTTGGTTTTTTCTTATCAGAAGTATATGGATTTATTTGTTCACTCATTTTGTTATACCCCCTTCAGCCTTTTTTACCATTTCGCCAAGTGTTGCATGAGCATTTTCTTGTTCAACTTCACGAGCAATTGCAGAACTATCTATATAATATAGTTGACTTACCAATTCAGCATTAAGAGTTAATTGATTATTAGGTTTAAACATTGGTATTATATTTATTTTTGGTATATATCTTAATGTTTCGTGTTCGTTGGTCTTATAATATGGATTTGGTTTAATTTTGCACAATAACATTAAAGCATTAGGTTGTGCGTTACCCATATTAACAGCAGCAGCATAATCAGAGTTTGCTTGTAGTGTAGGGCAAACTATAATTGTACGTTCCTTGGTAGAAGTACCTATTGTACGATTAAATTTATCTTTAACCGGAACTTCAACACGTTCGGAAGTGATAGCACCTTGTGGTGGGTGAGTGTGACCAGTAATTACTAAATCAGCATCTCCTTGTGGGAAAGCGGCATTACTTTGTGATTTCATCACGTCTAAAGATTTTGCTGTATTGCCACCTTTACCAGCACCATGCATTGCTGCAACTACTAATTTACCTTTTTCTTTGCTTCCTTCAATAGGCATATTAATAGTAATATGTGCATTGTGTGGGCAGAAAGGAACGTTTAATCTGTCTGCAAGTATCTTCAAAGCAGAAATATTGGTATCTACACCACGTTTTGAGTCCTTTGAATCGTGGTTACCAGGAGTGATGGCAATAATTTTACCTTGTTTTGCTAAAGGTAAAAATTGATCATAAAGATAATCAATAACTTCTTCTGGTGGTAGATTTTCATCGTGGGTATTAGATACACTTGTTTGTGTGGCATTATCCAAAATATCACCATTAAGTATAACACCAGAGTTGTAAGTGTTGTTAACAACTTTTACCCATTGTTCAAATAAGTCTAATCTTGCATTAATGTTACCCGCATGTAAATCAGGAAGTGGGAATAATAGAACAGATGTAAATGGCCATTCAACTTCAATATCTGTCATAATTTCTAGTGGTGAGAAAGCGGACAATATTTGTCCATTACGTGCTCTACGAAGTTGGTCATTTGTCTTATCTACTTTAACATTGGCTGCAAAATATTCAACAACTTTGTTTTTCATAATGACTCCTTTTCATTTGTTACAATCTAATTATACTAGATAACGACTTAATTTGCAATACCCAACCTTTCAAAACCTATTAAATATTTATAAATATATATTATTATATAATTAATCTTAATTAAAAAATCTCCAACATATGTTAGAGATTTTTAGTGTTTTAATGATTATTATTTAACAATTCTTTAATCAAATAATATTTACAAGAACATTATTAATGCTTGTTTGGTTCGTTATTTTCTAGTGTAACATGTAGGTCACTGCTTGTATCTATATCGTATTCGGTAGTGCTTTGTTTTGGACTAACATTTACTCTATATATAGTTGGATTTTTAAACATTAATGTTTGATCATAGGTGGCATATTGTTTAACGGTTTTGTCTCTTTCACTGGCTTGTTCGGCTGCCATTTGGTCAATAATATCAATATAATTACTTAATCCTTCATGGAATTCGTCTTGATATGCCTGTGCAAGGTTTTCATATTTTTCAACTAAATCTTCAATATCTTGTTTTGGGCAGTATTTGTAGATTCTGTGAGTAACTTTTCCTTGTTCTCTTGCTTTATCAAGTTTTATAATTTGGCTTAAAAATCTTTCCATAAATGAAGAATGAATTTCTCCAAAACGAGTTCTGCCTATTCTGGATTTAACATTAGGGTCACCATTGATATGGTTGTCACTGCCACCAGTGTAAAGTATTTGTCTTTCCATACCCATTTCTTTAACTGCATTTCGTATAACAATGCTACCTTCAGGTGTACGGGCATTGTATGCTGCTTCAAATCCATCAAGTTCCATACTTAATAGCATTTTTGCTACACGTTTCTTTCCAATATTAAGCAATCTTAATCTGTCTTCTTTTTTAGTGCCAGGTTGTAAATCTAGTTTGACACGGTCAAGGTTAACATTAGGGTGGGCTAATATACAAATACCGCCTGCAGAATGTGCAATTTTGATTACATCGGATATATTTAATTGTAGACGTTTTGGTTCTGGAGCGCCTTTTAATACTTTTCTTAATTCTTCAGTAGTAACATTACCTATAGTTATGTTTGATTTGTTTAAGAAATCCAATACATCTTTTACACCAAATTGTCCAAAGCCGGGAGTGGTTTTTCTTCTTTCTAGTACATATTTATTTATAAGTGTATCACTAAATTTTACACCATATTCTTTTTCAATAACCTTAAATAAACCTTGGTCTCTTAATAAGTCATTATGGTGTTTTGCTCGAAGTAATCTATGGAAAAGACTATTAGAATCAAATTGTGCACCGTATACAAGCATATGAACTTTTAAAGGTTTGTTCTTTTGACTTAATACACCGGGTATGACACAAGTAATCTCTACACCAGGTATAAAGTCTATACCATTAATTCTATGTATTACTCTATTGAAACTATATTCTGGGAAAGTGGTATTGTTGTCGGTATTATATGTTCTTATTTGTTCGTTAAGACTATTAAATAGTACTGCTGTGCTAGCCATGGTATTATGTTCGGTAATAGACAATATCTTAACATTGTTTTTCTTTGCATCGTTAAATAACTGTGCTGTAGAGCCACGGCCATCATGACTGCCACCATGTAGGTCAGTATCTGACTGATACTCTGATATAGTAACACCATATTTGTTTGATATATTATCAACATTTACTCTGGTTGAAGAGCCAAAACTATGTAGATGAAAATCAACCTTTGCATTGACTGTACTAAAGTTGGATCCGGTGTTTTTAAACTTATTTGTGCTTTCATTTAATTCATTGTCAGCCATATCCCAACCCCCATATTTCTTTTATTATTTATATAATACCAAATTGTAAAGTAAATTTCAATAGTAGATGCCAAAATTATGTATAAATAAATATTACTATTTTCTTCTATTAAATGTTTTTATATATAAATCAATTTTGCTTAAGTATTTTGCGATTTTGATGTAACCAGATATTGTTATTGGACATGATTATTAATAAAAAATATGTGTTAAAACTGTTATTAATCAATACGAAAACTATTATACTTGTTTTGATTTTGGTTTTTTGTGTGATATGATAAATCAGTAAGGTGAATTATGAAACTTAAACAAAAAATTATTATTTCTGTCATTATATTAATAATGTTACTGTCAGCACTAACTCTATCTTGTATTTATGTGTGGTGGTATAGACAACCACAAAAACCAGTAATCCATATTATTGCTTTGGGTGGACAATCTAATTGTGAAGGAGTTGCGTTAAGTAGTGCACTTGAACAAAAAGTAACTAACAAGCAGTATCAATTGTATTCGCAGGGTTTTAAAAATGTAAGTATTGTTAGAGTAACAGAAGGTGGAGTGGTAGGGAGTATTCAACAATGTAAATTAGGTCTTGGGGCGACTAGTAACCATTTTGGTATAGAAATAGGTATTGCTGACTACTTAAACACATATTATCCAGATTATCAATATTGCCTAGTTAAAAAGGCTGTAGGTGGTACTACAATGGGTGAGTTTTGGACACCATCTTCTGATACGGGAGAATATATTGAACAACTAATTAATGGTATCAATATTACAATACAACAATATGAAAAACTTGGCTATATTGTTAAGGTAGATGCATTTTGTTTTATGCAAGGCGAAGAGGAAAGTGCATCTGGCGAATTAACAAATTATTATAATGATACTCTTAATATGATTAATTATTTTCGTGAGACTTTTAAACAATATGGCGATAATATTAGATATATAGATGGCGGAGTGTATCACAGTGAAAGATTCCCATATGGTAATCAAGTTAACCAGATTAAAAAAAGTGTAGCAGATACTGATAACAATAATTATTATATAGACACTATTGCTATGGGATTAACTAAAAATAATCACGAAGAAAGCGGAATTGATGATGTATTTCATTATGATAGTTTATCAATGTTAAGACTAGGTTGGGCTTTTGGAGAAGATATTGTAGATAATAATAATGTCGATTAATTATTAATTGATTATTGTAATATGTTATTAAAGTATGAAAAATAGTTAGTAATTTATAATTTTTATGGTATTATCATTTTAGAATTCTTTTAATTAGGAGTGTAAAGAAATGGAAGAAAATATAAAAGATCCTATTGATTGTTTATTTGATGAAGATAACAATGACCCTATAGTATTGCTTAATGAAAAGGGCGAAGAACAAGCATTTGAACAGGTTGCTGTCATACCACAAAGCAAAAAGACTTATGCTATATTACAACCTATCGGTCATATGGACGGAGTAGGAGAAAATGAAGGTTTAGTATTTGCAATTGAAGAGTCTGAAGATGGTGGCGAATATCTTAAACTTGTTACCGATGACAAGATAATAGATGAAGTCTTTGACGTTTATGAAGAAATGTGGGACGATGCCGAATGTGATTGTGGCTGTCACTGTCATGATGGTTGTGATTGTGAAGATGATTGTGAAGATGATTGTGAAGATGACTGTGATTGTCATTGCGAAGATGAAGAATAATAACTTTATGTATACTTAAATCAACTTAAACTTTATTGCTAATAAGTTTACTTTAACAATTGTGTTAAGTAATATTGGCGATAAAGTTTTTTTATTTTCTTTTGTCTTTTAGTTATTTTTTCTTGTTCAAATTATAAATTTTTTGTTCAAAATATTGAAAGATTAATTATACATAAGTTTTTCGCAATTTCTTGATTTTTTTACATTTTATTTGCATAAATATTATCGCTTATTAATATTTAACTATTTTAAAAATTTGCTTAAAAAATTTGACTTTTTCAAAGTATGGGCATTGTAACTAAAAATGGGAAAAATCACAAGATATTGTGTTGTTGTGTTTGACTTAACCACAATATCTATTTATAATGCCATTAGTAAATTGAAAAGGGGAAGGCTATGAAAATAATCAAAAGAAGTGGACAAGAAGTTGAATTTGACGCATCAAAAATCTATAATGCTATCACTAAAGCCAACAATAACCAAGAGAAAGACAAAGACCGCATAACTGAAGCAGAAATCAAGGAAATTGTTGATACTGTAACTAAAAAATGTAAAAACATTAAACGTGCAGTTTCGGTAGAAGAAATACAAGATATGGTAGAAGAAAACCTTGTTGCACGCAATAAGTTTAAACTTGCCAAGCATTATATAACATATAGATATCAAAGAGCCTTGGTTAGACATTCTAATACTACAGACAAACAAATTTTGTCTTTAATTGAATGCGAAAACGAAGAAGTTAAACAGGAAAATTCTAACAAAAATCCTACTGTAAATAGTGTTCAAAGAGACTATATGGCGGGCGAAGTAAGTAAAGATATTACTAAAAGATTCCTATTGCCTACAGATATAGTTGAAGCCCATGAAAATGGCGAAATACATTTTCATGATGCTGACTATTTTGCTCAACACATGCATAATTGTGACCTTATCAATCTAGAAGATATGTTGCAGAATGGCACAGTTATTTCTGGCACTATGATAGAGCGTCCACACTCTTTTGCTACTGCTTGCAATATTGCTACCCAAATAATAGCCCAAGTTGCTAGTAGTCAATATGGCGGACAAAGTATTAGCCTTACTCATTTAGCACCTTTTGTTGATGTAAGTAGACAAAAGTTTAGACGTGAGACTAAAAAAGAGTTTGAAGAGTTGGGTGTAGAAATCACTGAAGAACAACTTAATGCTATTGTAGAAAGTCAAGTAAGGAAAGAAGTTAATAAGGGTATCCAAACTATTCAATATCAAGTAGTTACTCTTATGACCACCAACGGACAAGCCCCATTTATAACAGTGTTTATGTATTTAGGTGAAGCCCGTAACGAACAAGAAAAGAAAGACCTTGCTATGATGATAGAAGAAACCCTTAATCAACGTATTACTGGTGTTAAAAACCAAAAGGGTATATACATAACTCCTGCTTTCCCAAAACTTATCTATGTACTAGAAGAACAAAATATACATGAAGATAGTCCTTACTGGTATTTAACCGAGTTGGCAGCCAAATGTACAGCAAAACGTATGGTTCCTGACTATATTTCTGAAAAGAAAATGTTGGAACTTAAAAAAGATAAAAATGGCGAAGGACACTGTTATACTTGTATGGGCTGTCGTAGTTTCTTAACTCCATATGTTGATGAAAACGGTAAACCAAAATACTATGGTAGATTTAATCAAGGCGTAGTTACTGTTAACCTAGTTGATATAGCATTAACTGCTAATAAAGATATGGACAAGTTCTGGAAAATATTTGACGAACGTATGGAATTATGCCATAAAGCATTACAATGTCGTCATAACAGATTAAAGGGTACTTTGTCTGATGTTTCGCCTATACTATGGCAATATGGTGCATTAAGTAGGCTTGCACCGGGAGAAAAAATTGATAAGTTGCTTTATGGTGGATATTCTACAATTTCTTTAGGATATGCAGGGTTGTGGGAAACCGTTTATGCATTAATTGGCGAAAAATTAACTAGTCCAAAAGGTAAAGAACTAGGATTAGAAATTATGAGCAAACTTAATGAGTATACTAAAAAATGGAAAGAAGCCGAGAATATAGATTACTCATTGTATGGTACACCACTAGAAAGTACTACATATAAGTTTTCAAAATGTTTACAACGTAAATTTGGAGTGATAGAAGGTGTTACTGATAAGAGTTATATTACCAACTCATATCATGTTCACGTAACCGAACCTATTGATGCATTTTCAAAACTTAAATTTGAAAGTGAATTCCAAGCATTAAGTCCAGGTGGAGCAATAAGTTATGTAGAAGTTCCTAATATGCAGAACAATATTCCTGCCGTATTAGAAGTGATGAAATTTATCTATGACAACATTATGTATGCCGAACTTAATACTAAAAGCGATTATTGTCAAGTATGCGGATATGATGGCGAAATTAAAATTGTAGAACAAGACGGTAAATTGGTTTGGGAATGTCCAAATTGTAAAAATAGAGACCAATCAAAAATGAATGTTGCTAGACGTACATGCGGTTATATCGGTTCACAATATTGGAATCAAGGCCGTACACAAGAAATTAAAGATAGAGTATTACACTTATAATCAAAAAAATAGTGAGTTATTATGAATTATGCAGTAATAAAAAATTGTGATATAGCCAATGGTTTTGGTGTGAGAGTGAGTTTGTTTGTAAGTGGTTGTACCCATCATTGCAAAGATTGTTTCAATCCAGAAACTTGGAATTTTAATTATGGTACACCATATACAAAAGAAACAGAAGATTATATAATTCAACTTCTTAAGGCTGACTATATAAAAGGTATAACCTTATTGGGTGGAGAGCCTATGGAAGAAGTTAACCAAAAAGAACTTGTTAATCTATTAAGAAGAATAAAAACCGAATTGCCTAATAAAGATATATGGTGTTATACAGGTTATACTTATGACACCGACCTTAAACAGGGTGGTAAAGCATACTATCAATACACTGATGAAATTTTGTCGTATCTTGATGTCTTGGTAGACGGCGAGTTTAAGACTGATTTAAAAAATTTAAGTCTAAAATTTAGGGGAAGTAGCAACCAAAGAGTGATTGATGTAAAGAAATCATTAAAAGAAAATAAGGTTGTGTTGTACCTAGAATAATTGATAAATAAAAGAATGATAGCATAATTGCTATCATTCTTTTTTTACTATTAAATTTATTTAAACTTAAAAACTACATTAAGCAATTCTGACTATAGTCAATGTTGCACTATAACCACCAGTAGCATTAATTGTAGTGCTATCAGTAATTGTAGGAATCAATGTTATAGTATCGTCACTAGTTAAATTTAATACAAATGTCCCACCAGTTGCTTCAGTGTTAGATAAAGAAACTTGAGTAGGTGTATTAATAGTATCATTAACTCCTATAGCGATTAGTTCTGTGCCAGAAACATCAGTGGCATCGCCCACTTGATATGACACAATATAAGTCCCAGTCGCAGGTATGGTTATGGCATTGTTGGCTACAGCCATACCATTGTTAGTAAGTGTAGTGTTAAGCACTACAGGTGTATTATTAGTAAGTGCTTGTGAAGCAGGATTGTATATTGTAGCATTTTGATTAAGTGCTGGACCAGTAGCCCCAGTTGGACCAGTTGGACCTGTAGGACCTGTAGCACCAGCCACACCTTGGATACCTTGTACGCCTTGAGCCCCAGTAGGACCGGTCGCTCCGGCAGGGCCTGTTGCTCCCGTAGGGCCAGTAGCACCAGTTGCGCCAGTAATACCTTGTAT
>ERZ808245.237-NODE-237-length-30857-cov-4.285988_pt1 | contig 30857 bp, 14 predicted proteins | sample MGYA00521243_ERZ808245 | MGnify/ENA primary metagenome ERZ808245 (study PRJEB31516, sample SAMN03275576) | gut metagenome | biome: mammalia-associated habitat; material: feces | host: Papio cynocephalus | place: Kenya | collected 2012-07-07 ... | reverse complement strand
CGCTCACACCCTGATCCTTAATCATCTGTTTCAACTCTGGCCAAATCGCAGCGTGGCGCTTGGCATACTCCTTCTCGCATCCCTTCTTGAGATACATCTTAAATGCAAATCGTTTCATGATACTCAATGTTAAATTTATAATTTGTCATTTATAATTTATCGTTTAAATCAGCTGTGGCAGGAAGCTTGAGATAATCAAGACGATGATGCCAATCACCAAGGTTACGATGGTCTTCTGTGAGCAGCCCTTCCATTCCTTCAGGATGATACCCCAAACATTGGAGAACACCACGTTGAGTGCCATCAAGATGCAGAACGACAAGGTCATGAGGGTAGGGGATTCGGTGAGGAATCCTTTGCCCAGTGACAAACCGAAGAACTGGCTGTACCACAAGGCTCCTGCCAAGGCGCAAAACACGAGGTTGTTGCCCCAAACCTCCTGCTTCTTGTAGTCGTCCCAAGTATGGTTCTTGCTGTTCTGGTAGAAACAGTAGATGGCATTGGTGACGAAACCGCCAAGGGTTACGAGGAAGGTGGCAGGGAGGGTCTTATACATATCCGGTGTCAAAGTGCCGAAGTTGATGTCGGCTCCAAAGGCTAGACCTACGTTGAAGCAGCCGCTCATGAAGCCAGCCAAGAGGGCGATGGCCAATCCCTTAGGAAAATTAAAGTCCTTGACTGCCGCCTTCTTCTCTTCCTCTGATAATGATGAGGCTTTCATCGAGCCAGCTATGCCGATGATGGCGATGCCGATGAGGGTTACCACCACGCCGAGTATCACGCTGAAGGTGAGCGAAGAGAGGGCGTCCATCTCAGGGAAGAAGATATTGAGCAGCACAGGACCCATGATGGTTCCCAAGCCCGCACAAGTTCCGAGGGCGATGCTCTGACCAAGAGCTACACCCAGGTAGCGCATGGAGAGGCCGAAGGTCAAGCCTCCCACGCCCCAAAGCACACCGAAGAGCAGGGTCATCGCCACATTGAAGCCGTATCCATCGAATAATTCGAAGAAGGAATGGCCCTCTGGCACGGCGAGCATAGCTCCCAAGAAAGGTAATAGCAGCCAAGCGAAAACACCCTGAACCACCCAGTAGGATTCCCAGCTCCAATCCTTGATCTTGTTGATAGGAACATAGCAGCTAGACTGGCAGAAGGCTCCGATGGCTATGATTAAAAGTCCAATGATTATTTCCATGATGATAGTTTTTAGGATAATTGAAAAAGTGAAGAATAGGAAGGATGGAGCCTACATGCTGCAATAGACTCTCTTCCTCCCTTACTCTTCACTTTTCTTTTATGGATTGTTAAAATCTTAGTTTCCTTTTGTCTGGATAACTCTGAATCTTAGTTTCTCTTTGCGAGAACCTCTGCCTCGTACTTCTCGATGTCTGCGATGTACTCCTCGCCAACAGGGATGTTGTGCTTCAAGTTGAAGTAATCGTAAACGGCACCGAATGGCAATGTCTTCTCTTCCTCCAAGAGAGCCAAGCGCTGGAAGAGCTTGCCCTCGTCCTCATACTTGCGCAAGGTGTCGAGTGGCTCCAAGAATGCCTGGAGCAATGACTTCTGGGCTGCACGTACGCCGATGATGTAAGCGCCGATGCGGTTGATGGAGCCATCGAAGTAGTCGAGACCGATGTGGGCACGGTCGAGAGCGTTGGCACGTACCAACTCTGAGAAGAGGTTGCGGGTATTGTCGTCGAAGAGGGTCACGTGGTCAGAATCCCAGTGCATAGGGCGAGATACGTGGAGCATCAACTCTGGTACGAAGAGCAACAATGCTGAAACGGCATCAGATACATTCTCTGTTGGCTCATAGTGACCAGTATCGAGAGTGTACATCACGTTATTCTTAGCGCAGTAACCAGCGTAGAAGTCGTGAGAACCTACGGTGTAAGCCTCCAAGCCGATACCGAAGAGCTTAGCCTCCAGGCAAGACTTCATATCTGGCAATTTCTCTGCCAAGATCTCGTCGAGAGAGTTCTTCAAGATCTCACGATAGCGACCCTTCTCTACGGTGAGGTCCTTGCTACCATCGTGTACCCAAATGTTCATGATACAAGGGTCGTTCTGATATTTACCCATGGCATCGGCGATGCGACGGCAACGCTTGGTGTGCTCAATCCAGAACTCACGGATGGCTGGGTCAGGGTTAGAGAGTGAGAGGCTGCCGCTCAATGGGTGAGAGAAAGAGGTAGAGTTGAAGTCGAGCTTCAGGTTCTGCTCCTTTGCCCACTGCATCCAACCTGTGAACTGGTCAACGGTAACCTCGTTGCGGTCTATTTGCTTGCCACCGAACTCACCGTAAATCTCGTGGAGATTGAGGCGGAATGTACCAGCCAAGAGGCTCTGTACCTTCTCGATGTCCTGGCGGAGCTCGTCGATATTGCGAGCCTTGCCAGGGTAGTTACCTGTACTCTGGATACCACCTGATGCAGCCTCGCCACGCTCGAAGCCAACCACATCGTCAGCCTGCCAGCAATGCAGGGAGATAGGAGTCTTCTCCAAGGTCTCGATGGCCTTGTCTGTATCTACACCGAGCGCAGCATAGCGCTCCTTAGCAATCTCGTAATTCTTTAAAATCAAATCTGCTTTCATCTGTTTTTAAGTATTTATTGTTGTTTAATTTATTATCTTTAAAAATTTCTCGTAAGCCGCATTCCATGCCTCCTTGTCCTCTGGTTCGAATTTCTTGAGTTCGAGAGAGTTGGCGATAATCTGGCGCATGTCCCAAATGTCCTTGACCAGTCCTGATGCCTTGGCTTGAAGCATGATGTTGCCGATGGCGGTGCCTTCCTGGGGACCAGCCAATACGGTGACACCACAACTGTTGGCGGTAAACTGGTTGAGGTATGGATTGAGCGAACCACCACCGATGATATGGAGCACGTTGATGTCGAAATCGGCAAACTCCTGAAGCCAGGTGAACACTTGACGATAACGAAGTGCCAGGCTCTCGAAGATGCAACGGCAGAACTCACCATATTTCTGAGGCACATGCTGTCCCGTCTTCTCGCAGTATTGCTTGATGGCGTTGACCATAGAGGATGGGTTGGCGAAGCAAGCGTCGTCTGGATTGATGATACTCTGGAAGGCTGGTTGCTTCATCGCCTCGGCTATCAGTTCGCCGTGTCCCAGGCAAGTCATATCCTTGTTGGCTGCCAGTGCCTCGTCCTTCCACTCCTTGCGGCAACGCTCGTAGATCCACATGCCACAGATGTTTTTGAGGAATCGGGTAGTGCCCTCGATGCCACCCTCGTTGGTAAAGTTCAGTTCATAACTCTTGTCGTTGATGATGGCTTTCTTCGTCTCGATACCCATCAGGCTCCATGTGCCCGAGCTGAGGTAAGCGAACTCCTCGTTCTTGGCTGGTACGGCGGCTACGGCACTAGCGGTATCGTGACCTGCTACGGCGATGACAGGAACAGCTTTCAGGCCAGTCATCTTCTGAACCTCTTCCGTCAAGGTACCGATGATAGTAGCTGGTGCGGTCATCTTGCCAAACTGCTCACGCTTTAATCCGAGGCTCTCCACGAGCTCTTGGTCGAGGTCGCCCGTCAATGGGTTAAGTATCTGGGAGGTAGAGGCTACGGTGTATTCGCAAATCGCCTTGCCGGTGAGCATATAGCTCAGTGCATCAGGGATAAAGAGCACTTTCTCGGCATTCTCCAAAGCCACGTTGCCAGCCTTTCGCATGGCGTAGATTTGGAAGAGCGAGTTGAAGTTCATAAACTGTATGCCCGTTTTCTCATATACCTTCTCCTTGCTGATTTTCTCGTCGAAGTATTTCTCCATCATGCCGAAGGTATGCGGGTCGCGGTAAGCCATCGGGTTGCGGAGGATGCCCCCGTCCTTGCCCACATAGACAAAGTCGCATCCCCACGTATCGATGCCGATGCTTTCGATGTGGATGTCACGCTGGGCGATGAGCTTCAAGCCCTTGATAATTTCTAGGTAGAGGGCGAAGATGTCCCAGAAAAAGTGACCGCAAGTCTCGATGAGATTGTTGTCGAAGCGGGTGAGTTCTTCTAGGTCGAACTTGCCGTTAGAGAGGCTGCCCAAGATGGTTCTGCCGCTGGTGGCTCCCAAATCTACTGCGAAGAAGTATTTCTTTTGTTCCATTTTGTGTGAAGAATGTCTTTAAGTTATTGTTTTATTTGTTGTTTATTCGTATTTTTTCCTATCTCATGTCCTGAGATAATGCAAAGGTAGGGGGATTTTTGCGTATGGAACACGAGAAAATGATAATTGACCATCAGTTTTTGGCTGATGGTCAATTATCAAAGTTTATATCAAAAAATAAAGTTTTTATGCTTTTCGATTAGCTGCTGTTTTCGGAAATCCGTTTCACCATATTTCGGAAATCCGTTTGTTCTTATCTTGCCATATTTCGGAAATCGGATGGCTTCATGCCCGTCTGGGTCTTGAATTTGGCAGAGAAGTAGTCGGGCGACTCGAAGTTGAGCCGGTAGGCTATTTCCTTGATGCTCTCGTCGGTGGTGGAGAGCAACTCTTTCGCTCTTTGTAGTTTGAGCGTCTGTTGGTAGAGTGCGGGAGCGAATCCCGTGTGCTCCTTGAAGAGTTTGCGGAAGCTGGAGTAGCTGATGCCTAGCTCCTGGGCTATTTCCTGTATCGTGAGCGTGTCTTCCAGCGATTCACGGATGCGCATTCGGGCCTTGTTGATCATATCCACGTGCTTGGAGTCCTTGCTCAGGATGATGTTTCTTTCCAGGGAGTACATCTTGCCGATGAGGTGGTTCACGATGCCCGCCATCGTCTGCTGGGCGTAGGCTGCCTCCTCTTGAGCCGTCTTGTAAGCCTCGTCGAAAAGGCTGATGATTTCGTTGCTGTAGCCCACGTGGTAAATCGGTTTCTCGGGCGAAAGGAAGCCTGCCTTCACTCGGTCGTCGATGTTCTTGCCCTTGAATCCTATCCAGTAGCTCTTCCATCCCTTGGTGCTCGATGGGTGGTAGCTGTGCCATTCGCCGGGGAAGAGCAGGAAGATGTCGCCTGCCTTGATGCGGGTCTCGGCTACGTGGGCGGAGTGGAAGATGCCTTCGCCTTCGGGCTGGTAGAGCAGTTGGTATTCGTCGAGCGTGCGACCTTTCTGTAGGTCGAAATAATAGCCGTCGGCATGTCCTTTGGTGGGATAAGGGTCTCCTGGGGCGATAACTTCTCGTCCCACGGTACTGATGGTGAGACCCCATTCGGCATCTCTGTCTGTCGCTAATAGGTATTTGCTAGTTTGCATAGTCTTTTTGTTTTTGTTTCTGCAAAAATACGCAAAAAAATCCGTTATACCTTATTATATATGCAAAAAAGTTTTTAATTTTGTGCTAAATGTATAAAAACCCTAAGTTTTGAATGATTTTCAAGATAGATGAACGATATTACGTATGATAATACAAGGTTATTTAATAGTTTTGCAGCGTGAAACAACCTTTTGCAGTGTGGAAACAACTTGAAAAGGTGAACGACTAACAAAGTATAACAGAAATTGAAACTTAACGTCTAGAATAACAAAATGAACAACAAGCTATTTATGAAAAGTTCAGCATTGCCTGCAACCTTGTTTTGCACGGCATTGATGCTTGCCCCTCTTTATGGAGGCGCAGGTTCTGCTAAAGCGAATACGGCAGTTGCTCAACAGGCAGGTACCATCCTGGGTACTGTGGTTGATGGCAACGGTGAGGCCGTAATCGGAGCTAGTGTGATCATCGAGGGTCAGAAGGTTACCCAAGGTACAGTTACCGATTTTGACGGTCACTTCTCTCTCAACGTGAAGCCAGGAGCCAGATTGAAAATCAGCTACATCGGTTTCGTGTCTCAGACCGTGTCTGCCAAGAATGGCATGCGCATCACCCTGCAGGAGGAGGCAACCTCGCTGAAGGCAGTAGAGGTCGTAGCATACGGTGTGCAGAAAAAGGTGACCGTCACGGGTGCCCTTTCCAGTATCAAGAGCGAGGACTTGGTTCGTACCCCTGTGGGCAACGTCAACAATGTGCTCGGTGGTCAGCTCTCGGGTGTCACCACCGTACAATATTCTGGTGAGCCGGGAAGCGATGCTGCTAGCGTCTTCGTTCGTGGTAAGGCTTCATTTAATGGTGCCGACCCATTGGTGCAGGTGGATGGCGTGGAGCGCTCGATGAGCGACGTGGATCCAGAGGAAATCGAGAGCATCACCGTATTGAAGGATGCTTCCGCCACAGCCGTATTCGGTGTGCGTGGTGCCAATGGTGTCATCTTGATTACCACCAAGCGTGGTGCCGAGGGCAAGACCAAGATTTCGGGCTCTACCTCTTGGGGTATCTTGACCCCTACCAAGATGGTGGAGCAGGCTAACAGCTACGAGTATGCCACCTTCCATAACCAGATGCGACTCAATTCGCATGATAAGAATGGTAATCCGCTTACTCCTCAGTTCTCTGATGCCGTTCTACAGAAATTCAAGGACGGAAGCGATCCGCTCCGTTTCCCTAGCACTTTGTGGGCTGAGTATATCATGAAGGACGCTACCCTGCAGAGCAAGCACAACTTGAACATCAGCGGTGGTACCAAGACAGCTCGTTATTTCATCAATGTAGGTTATTATACCCAGGGTGGTCTGTTCAAGGAGTTTGGGCAGGATTACGATTTCGGTTATCAATACAATAGTTTCAACTACCGTGCCAACCTCGACTTGGATGTCACCAAGACGACCACCATATCCTTCAACTTGGCAGGTAAGGTGGATAATGCCAACAAACCATATTCTGGTCAAGGTTCTTCCGGTTTGATTAACGAGGCTTATCAGGCTACTCCATTCTCTAGCCCTGGTATCATCAACGGCAGATACATCTCCACCGAGACCCAATACGAGGATTGTGGCACCGACCAGCTTCCATTCGTAGGCGGTAGTGGTATCACTTATTTCGGTAACAAGGATGTGAACGGTGGTTTCATGAAGACTACCAATAACAAGTTGAATTTCGACCTTCAGCTCACCCAGAAGTTGGATATGATTACCAAGGGTCTCCTCTTCAAGGCCAAGGCATCTTACAATGGTACCTACGCCATCTATAAGAATGCATACGCCAAGAAGGCTACCTATACACCTGTGCTTCAGGACGATGGTACTTATAAGTATAAGAAGTATGGTAACGAGGAGCAGCTCAGTTATTCCGAGAGCACAGGCCGCAGCCGATACTGGTACTTCGAGGCAGCCTTTAATTACAACCGTTCTTTCGGACTCAACAATGTGGGTGCTATCTTGCTTTACAACCAGGACAGTAGCTATTATCCAAGTACTTATACCAATGTGCCTCATCGCCAGGTAGGTTTGGTGGGTCGTGTAACCTACGACTGGAACAACCGCTATATGGCTGAGTTCAACATCGGTTACAACGGTTCCGAGAACTTCGCCCCAGGCAAACGCTACGGAACCTTCCCTGCTATGTCTATCGGTTGGGTAGCCAGCGACGAACCTTTCTTCAAGCCTCTCACCAAGGTGGTAAGCTTCCTGAAACTTCGTGCCAGCTACGGTTTGGTAGGTAATGCCAATCTGAAAGGCAATCGTTTCATGTACACCCCAGACCCATACGCCATCAATAACAACGGTGTTTCCACTCGCGACGGCTATGGCTATATCTTCGGTATCAACAACACCACCGTATGGAAGGGAGCCTACGAGTTGGCTCGCCACAACGCCGACATCACATGGGAGCACGCCTACAAGCAGGATTATGGTTTCGACATCAACTTCCTGAACGATCGTCTGCGCGGTACCTTCGATTACTACTATGAGCATCGTACCGACATCATGATGATAGACTACAACGTGCCAACCATCATCGGTTTCAACATGCCTTACACCAACGATGGCGAGGTGAACAGCTGGGGATGGGAAGCATCCCTGAAGTGGCAGGACAAGATAGGCAAGAATTTCCGCTACTGGGCAGGAGTGAACCTCTCTTACAACCAGAATGAGCTTATCAACAATGGCGAGGCTACTCAGCCTAACGCTTACCAGATGGCGAAGGGACATCGCCTGGGCGCTCGCAGCCAGTATCAGTTCTGGCGTTACTACGACGAGCAGACACCAGCCCTCTATGAGAAGACCTTCGGCGAGGCATTCCCAACCCAGTTGGTAGAGAATATCCAGCCTGGCGATGCCGTGTATGTGGATTTGAACCACGATGGCAAGATAGACCAGAACGATATGACTCGCGATCTCGGCTATACCGACGACCCTGAGTACATGATAGGTATCAATCTCGGATTTAGCTACAAGGGTTGGTCGTTGAATACCCAGTGGACGGGTGCTTGGAACGTGAGCCGTATGTTGGATGGCGTGTTCCGTATGCCATTCTACAACAAGACCAGCCATGAGCAGGGTGGACTCTTGAAGTACATAGTAGAGAACTCTTGGAGTGCCGACAATCCTTCGCAGAGCGCTAAGTATCCACGTGCGTCTTGGGATGCCTGGGATAATAACTATGCTACCTCCACGCTTTATGAGAAGGATGCCAAGTACTTGCGCCTGAAAACCTTGCAGATTTCTTACGATTTCAACGCTCCATTTATGAAGCGTATGGGTATGAATCAGTTGCAGTTGGCATTCAGCGGTTACAACCTCCTCACCATTACTCCTTATATCTGGGGTGATCCAGAGGCACGTGCCACCACAGCGCCATCTTATCCTTTGCAGCGTACCTATATGCTGTCTCTGAAGGTAGGCTTCTAGAAGGCAGGCTTCTCATATATATTACACATTATTATATATATAAATAGTAAATACAATGAAACTAAACAATATATTCGGAGGAATCGTTCTTGCAACTGTGGTAGGCTCTGCCATGACAGGCTGTACCGAGCAAATCCAGTTTGGTGATTCCTTCATCGAAAAGACTCCGGGTGGTGATGTTACCATTGATACCATCTTCAATAATGCGGAATACACCCAGCAGTTCTTGACCAGCATCTATAAGAACCAGTATTATGGTCTTCCTTTCAAGGCTGGCGATGGCAACTCTCACAGTTACTTCAGTGGTCAGATAGAGGCTATGTCTGATTGTTGGCACAATCCAACTACATCTGTGGCGATCTACAACCTCGTATATAACGACATGATGACTGCTGCCAGCAGCAACTCCATTTATGGATTCGACAAGGAGAACATCTGGCAGATGGTGCATGCTTGCTATCTCTTGCTGGAGAACATCGACCGTGTACCTGATATGGACGAGGCTACCAAGAAGCAGTATGTGGCAGAGGCTAAGTGTTTGATAGCATCCTCTTACTTCAATCTCTTCCGTATGTATGGTGGTCTGCCTATCGTCACTCACTCTTACGATGTAAATGGCGACAAGCTCGATGCACCACGTTCTTCTGTAGAGAAGACCTTGGATTTCATCCTCAAGCTCTATGATGAGGCTATCAATTCTGGCGCACTGCCATTCGCTTATTCATCAGATGATGCTTCTTCCATGACGGGTCACTGGACCAAGGCTGCCGCTATGGCTATGAAGTGCCGCGTGTTGCAGTTTGCTGCCTCTCCACTCTTCAATGACGACCAGCCATACTATAGCGGAACTTACTCTATGGAGAATGCCAGTCAAGACAGTTTGGCTTGGATGGGTGGCAAAAAGCCTGAGCTTTGGCAGCAGTGTAAGAAGGCTTGCGAGGACTTCTTCAATGAGAATGCCAACAATGGCGACCCTTATCATCTCGTGGAGCCAACCGCTAAGACCACCGAGGCTTATCGCTTCGCTTATCGCTATGCTTACATCAGCCAGGCTAGCCCAGAGGTGATTTTCGATACTCGTGTCACTGACAACAACCACAACTCCAAATATTGCTGGGCTGCTCGCCAGTATATGCGTACCCTCGACCGTCAGGCTTATTGCCCTACCGAGGAATTTGTGGAAATGTTCCCATGGGCAGACGGAAAACCTTTCAACTGGGAAGAAACCGAGAAGGAAGGCGAGCTCGATCACATCTTTATCAAGGGTGAGCGCAAGGAAGGCAAGCAGGAGTTGCAGAACGTGAAATATACCCGTGACCCTCGTCTTTATGAGACAGTGAGCGTAAACGGACAGCGTGACAAGGTGAACGTGGGTGATGGAAAATCTACAGGTCAGAACGTAGAGCTTTATGTAGGTGGAACGAATGCTGGTACGGGTCCTACTTCCGGCACAGGCGTATTTGCCACAGGCTACTTCCACAACAAGTATATCGCCGATGGTATCACTGGTAGTGCTTACGAGCGTGAGAAACCACATTGGGTGGAGATGCGTCTCGCAGACCTTTATCTTATCTATGCCGAGGCTTTGCTTCAGGCTGATGGTAACAATGCCAAGGCTTTAGAATACATCGACAAGGTGCGTGCTCGTGTTGGCTTGAAGGGATTGGCAGAGTGCAACCCTACAGAGAATTTGGCTAGTAACAAGGACAACCTCTTGGAGGAACTGCTTCGTGAGCGTGCCTGCGAGCTGGGCTTCGAGAACACCCGCTACTTCGATATGAAGCGTTACAAGAGAGCCGACTTGTTTAGCCGCACCCTCCACCGTCTGGTCATCCATCGCAAGGTGAAGGATGATAAGACAGGCGAATGGAAGACATCCACCAACAAATGGTACAATGGTGATCGCACCGACAAGAAGCTCACCAAGGCTAACGATGCTTGGTATGAGCCATCACACTTCGAGTACGAGCGTTTGCCTATTGCCACGGGTGCTCGTGCATGGTGGAATGGATTCGATGTGAAATGGTATCTCTTCCCATTCCCACAGACCGAGGTGCTGAAAGGTTACTTGGTTCAGAATCCTGGTTGGTAATTCGAAGACTATATGGGTCTTTCGATAACCACTCTCTCAGAGAATTGTTACTTAGTTTAAGTTACAACAAAATTAAAAGGTAAATTCAATGAAAAATAATAAGAATGCTGTTCTCATGGCGATGGCTCTCTTGAGCCTGCCTGCGTCAGCACAAGTCAAAATAGACTCCGTTGCACCTAACCGCTATGCCGCACAGAGCATCGACGTGGGTGCCAATGTGAACTTCTCTCGCGAGCAGTCAACGGCAGCCGTCTCTGTCATCACCAGCGAGAGTACCAACAAGCGTAGTGCCAAGAACATCGGCAACTCTATCTTGGGTCAAGGCTCGGGTCTTATCTCGCTGCAGAACTCAGGCAACTATGCGGGCATCAACCCAACGTTCTATATCCGTGGCTTGCAGAGCTTGGATGGCAACACCCCATTATTCGTGGTGGATGGCATCGAGCGCGACATCCAGTATATCTCTGCCGAGGAGGTGGAGAGCGTATCCGTATTGAAGGATGCAGCTGCCACAGCCCTCTATGGCTACAAGGGTGCCAACGGCGTGGTTCTCATCACCACCAAGCGTGGTAAGTTCAACTCCAAGGAAATCAAAATCAACCTCGACCATGCCATCAACTTCATGGCCAACAAGCCTAAGTTCGTAAACGCTCAGACTTACGCCAAGGCTATGAATGAGGCTTACGCCAACGACGGCTTGGATCCACGTTACACCCAGGAGGAGGTGGATGCCTTCGGCTCAGGCAAGTATCCATATCTCTATCCTAACGTAAACTGGGTGGATGAGACCTTCCGCAACCACAGCGTAACCAATCTCTTGAACGCTTCCTTTACTGGTGGCGGTGAGAAGTTTAAATACTATGCCTTGCTCGACTTGCAATATGACAATGGTTTCGTCAAGAATCCAAACACCCACGAGGGATATTCTACCAATAATAAATATGTGAAGGGTAACCTTCGCATGAATATGGATATGATTCTCTCGAAGAACACCACGATGAAGGTGAACTTGCTCGGTGTGCTCGCAGAATCGAATGCTCCTGGCAACTCTGCCAAGCTTTGGGATATGGTTTATTCCCTTCCTTCTGCTGCATTCGCAGTGAAGGGCGAGGATGGCAAGTGGGGAGGTAACTCCATCTGGTCGGGTGACGTGAACCCTGTGGCTCAGTCGCAGGATGCTGGTTACTGCCGCAACCACAACCGTGGCATCTATACCGACCTTACCTTGCGTCAGGAACTTCCTGCTGTATTGAAAGGCTTGTCGGTACAGGGACGTATCGCATACGATCACTTCTCTAACATCTACGAGAACTATAGCAAGACATACGTATATGGAAGTCCTACGGTAGCCGACTGGTTGGAGGGTCAGCCACAGTTGGGCAAGGCTTTCACGGGTGGTACGGAGAGCGACCTCGGTGCATCTATTTCTACCAATAGCTTTACCCGCCGTTTCCATTTGGATGCCAGTGCCGACTATCAGAACACCTTTGGTGCGCATAGCATCTACAGCCAGTTGAAGTACGACTACGAGTTCAGCGATGAGTACTCTGTCAACAGCACTCTCTATCGTCAGAACATCACTTGGTACAACCACTATGGCTTGTTGGATCGCTACTTCCTCGACTTCGCCTTGGTAGAGTCTGGGTCCAACCGCTTGGCTCCTGGTAGCAAGTGGGCATTGTCGCCTACGGTATCAGCTGCTTGGGTGCTCTCCAAGGAAGGATTTATGAAGAACGTGAGCTGGGTGGATTTTCTGAAGCTTCGTGCTTCTTACGGCATTATCCAGACCGACATCTTGCCTGAGAGCGGATGGATGTATTACATGCAGCAGTATCAGACCACGGGTGGTACCTATCCATTCAACAGTGGTTTCCAAAGCGAATTCGGCCGTACATATCTCGACCGTATGGCGACCACAGGCTTGACCCACGAGAAGGCAGCCAAGTTTAATGCTGGTGTGGATGCCACCTTGTTCGGCGGCTTGGACTTCAGCTTCGATGGCTTCTATCAGCGCCGTTCCAACATCTGGGTATCTACAGCTGGTAAGTATTCTTCAGAGCTGGGTGTGGATGCTCCATACGAGGGCGACGGTATCGTAGATAGCTGGGGTTGGGAGGCTAGCCTCGACTACAACAAGCAGGTAGGCGACTGGAAATTCAACATAGGTGCCAACTTCGACTACTATCGCAGTCAAATCAAGGAGCAGGACGAGGCTCCTGTGCTCTACGACAACTTGCGTACCACAGGTCATCGCGTAAGCCAGCTCTACGGTTACAAGGCCATCGGCTTCTTCAAGGACCAGGCAGACATCGACGCTTCCAAGCCACAGCTCCTGGGTAGCACTCCTCGTCCTGGTGACATCAAGTATGAGGATGTGAATGGCGACGGACAGATAGATACCAACGACAAGACAGCCATCGGTTATTCTACCGTGGCTCCTGAGATTTACTACAACATCCACCTCGGAGTGGAGTGGAAGGGTCTCGGACTGGATGCCATGTTCCAGGGCACTGGTCGCTACAGTGGAGTCTTGACCACCAAGAGTATGTATAAGCCATTGGTAGGTAACACTACTATCTCGCAGTACTACTACGACAACCGCTGGACTCCAGAGACAGCCGCTACAGCCAAGTTCCCAGCATTAAGCTCAACAAGCAATGCCAACAACTACAATACCAACACCCTCTGGATGTTCGACCGCTCGTTCTTCAAGCTTCGCAACATCGAGGTATATTACAACTTCCCTAAGGCTTTGCTCGCCAAGACCAAGGTCTTGAATGCAGCCAAGTTGTATGTGCGTGGTGTCGATTTGTTCAGCTTCGACCATCTCGACGAGTCGGACCCAGAGGTATATAGCGCAACCAATCCTCTGAACCGCAGCATCGTGGCAGGTTTGTCAGTAACATTCTAGTGGTCTTTAAAATTCTAATTATCTTTAAAGAAGAAAGAAAATGAAAACAAATAAAATCATATATGGGCTGTTTGGCATCTTGGCATTGTCTGCGTGCAGCGACAAGATGGATTACAGTGAGACGGTAACCAAGGATAAGGCTTACATCATCCAGACCTTCGAGAAGGTGGGTGGCTTTATGACCGACATCTACAATTACGCCGACTACGACTACGGTCAGAACTTTGGCGGAGCCATGCTAGCCTCTGCCACCGACGAGAGCGTTTATTCTGTAACAGGTGGTAGCATTGAGACCTTCTACAATGGCAGTTGGAGCCCATCCAACGCACAGGGTTCTCTCTGGACCAACATGTATAAGGGTATCAGAACCTGCAATGTGGTATTGAAGGACTTCCAGGACTTGAAGTTCAAGGACTTCGAGCTGAATGCCGACTATCAGCAGCAGATGTATCGCTACGAGAACTACAAGTGGGAGGCTCGCTTCTGGCGTGCTTACTTCTACTTCAATTTGGTTCGTCAGTATGGTGGTGTGCCAATCATCGATGCAGATATGGCTGCGGCTGATGTGAACAATCAGCCTCGCAAGTCATCCGACGAGATCTTCCAGTATATCTTCGATGAGTGCGATGCAGTGAAGGACAGCATCATCAAGGACTACTCCGACTTAGGAAGCATGGCTTTGAGCACTGCTGAGGATGGTCGTGCCAACAACCTCACCGTATTGGCATTGAAGGCACGTGCCGCCCTCTATTGGGCTAGCCCTCTCTTCAATCCTTCAGGCGACAAGGAGCGTTACCACAAGGCAGCCCTTTACACCAAGGAGTTGCTTGATGCCTGTGATGCTAGAGGCATGAAGTTGGCTGCCAAGTATGAGGATCTTTGGGCAACCACTAACTACAAAGATGCCGACAAGAAGTGCGAGATTATCTTCGGACGCCGTATCTATGGTACCAAGATTTCCTCTATCGACCCTCAAGACAACATAGTGGAAAGCTACAACTATCCATTCGGAATTGATAAATCCAAGGGCAACTATTCTGCTTCTGGTATCAACTGCCCATCTCAAAATCTCGTAGATGCCTACGAGATGAAGGCTACTGGCAAGGGCATCAACGAGGCTGGCAGTGGCTATGACGATCAGAATCCATACGCAGGTCGTGACCCTCGCTTTGAGTTGACCATTGCCAAGAACGGTGACGTTTGGCCTACTGCTCCCAACTATAAGAAGGCAAAGTTGCAGATTTATTATGGTGGTGTCAACGCAGAGCCATTGGTGGGTGCCACACCTACAGGTTACTATCTCAAGAAGTTGCTCCATGGCGACATCGACTTGACATCCAAGACCAAGCATCAGGGCGACTATCATACCTATGTAACCTATCGCTTGGGTGAGTTCTATCTCAACTATGCCGAGGCTGTGTTTAAATATTTGGGTAGTGCTACAGCTACTAGCGCCGACCTTCCAATGTCTGCCGACCAGGCTGTGGATAAGATTCGCGAGCGTGCTGGTATGCCAGATTTCCCTGAGTCTTTGACAGGCGACGAGTGGTGGAGCAAGTATCAGAACGAGCGTATGGTGGAGTTGGCATTCGAGGGTCATCGTTTCTGGGATGTTCGCCGTTGGAAAGAGGCAGACAAGTTCTTCAAGAACATCCAGGAGATGAAGATTACCAAGAACGAGGATGGTTCGCTCACCTATACTCGTGAGACCGTACAGCGCCAGTGGGACGACAAGATGTATCTCTTCCCAATCCCTACCGATGTGATGCAGAAGCACGAGAAGTATGGAGAGAAGTGGGAGCAGAATCCAGGTTGGTAATTTTGGACTAGTGATTCCTAAGTAAAAAATAGGATTGGCTAAGGAGAAAATCCTTAGCCAATCCATTAACAACAAAGATTATGAAAGCATCTATTTTTTTTAAAAAATATGTATTGGTTCTTTTGGCAGTCGTAGCTTTAGCATCTTGCTCTGATGATGATAACACAGGAGTGATGAGCAGCAAGGTGATGTTGAACCAAGAACTTGTAGCATCCAATTATAGTTTTATTTGGAACGGTGTGACATCTCCTCGTAAGGATGATGTGAAAGCTAAGTTTGAGGCAATAGAAGGTGATTCCACCAAGATGAAAATGACCATCTCGGGTATCGTTCCTTCATCAGATGATAATATCCAGTTGGTTGTGGATGTTCTTCCTCAGAGTGATGAAATCCAGTATCAGGGAAAGGTGGAAAACTCTGATTACGACATGACAGTGAGTGGTGTCTATTTCCCATCAAGGTCTGTTGTAGGTCATTACTTCAAATTGAAAGTGGTGTATAATGTGGTTAAGGATGATTTACTAAAGCAACCTTTTACTTTTAATTTTAAGAAAGGTTGTACTATCATAAAGAGTGGCGATGCTAGATTTATGACAATAGACGGCGTGGAATATGCTTATTCACAACTTGCAGAAAGTACATTGTCTGGTATGACAAGTCTTTATGCAAAAACAGATTCTGCGGCAATGTTGACATTCTCTAATGATGGTAAGTTGTCAATAGATATGTTGAGTAATAATAAAGGTGAAACAGTGACTTCTAATCTGATGACAATAAAGTATTGGCTTACGAACCAAAATCATGACATGATATTGGAATTTACGAAAGCGCAGGCTGAGTCTTTTATCGCAAAGTTCTTGAATGCTGATAATTCTGATGTAGAAACTCTGTTCACTAAATACGAATCGGAAGATAAGTATATATTGAGAGCTACTTATGATGTGGATGGTAAGTTGGCTATTATGCTGAATAGTCCATATAATGCGAATGCCATGGACTTGTTTGTACATGGAAAGTTCGCAGATATTAAAGATGAATTAATTAAAAAACAAACCTTGGCTTTCTTTGATATATTGAAAGAATATCCAAATGTTTGGGGATTATATTTTGTATCCGAGTAAATAATGTAAGGCATGCTTGTTGATAGTAATGGGCATGCCTTTTAAATTAGAAAAATAATGAAAACGATTATATATTCGTAAATGACAACTAGAGAAGGTGTCAGCAGCGTGGATACCAAAACTTGAAGTTTGATAGATACACCGGGGAAGTAGGCTTCTAGCAGATAGAGAAAGGTTCCCAGCAAATAGAATAAGACTCTTAAGAAATGAAACCAAGGCTTATGGTGACTTGTTTCTACCTACAAGGAATTGTAACCGAATGGTTAAGCAATTTTGCCCGAGGCTATGAGGACTTTTGCCCAACGACCTTGGGCAAAAGTCCTCCAGCCGCTGGGCAAAAGTGCCCGGCGGCTCGGGCAAGTCTGGGCAAAACGCCTGAATAGCGAAATAAACGTCTAATTGTCTAATTATCAATACGATGAAGGTAACGATAGCAAGATGCAATAAGCAAAACAAGTATGTATCTGCCGCCTTCATTTTTAATGTTTTGAAGCAAAAAATTGGCTCTTCGTTGCAAGTTTCGGGTCTTAGTAATTTGGGTAGGGAATTCAAGAATATTGATGGATTGGAAAATAAGAAAACTCGATTTTGTGCTGAGTATAAGGTGGTTAGAAAATAACGTAGCCCCTTGTAAAGCGAAAATAGGTGTGACAGCAAGTGACATCAAGTGACAGCAAAATATTAATTGCTGTTACACCTTATTTTATTGATTGACAGTCTGTTACCCTATGGTGTGACACCAGTGACATCAAATTTGAAAAAACAATACTAATACATTTAAAATATGTACCTACAACATTGTCCAACGGAGACACACCTATGTTGATTTTGTAATAATAGGTGATTGGTTAATGGTGATACATACGAAAATGATGGAGCGTATTATAGGGTAACTTTGCCTTTTTCTTGTTAAAAAACTTGTTATCTTAAATATTTGTCGTATCTTTGCATTTGCAATTTAGAAAAAAGATAGAATGATATGGAGCAGAACGTGAAAGAATTGCCATACGGTGTGCAGGATTTTCTCACCATCGTGGAGCAGAACATATATTATGTCGATAAGACAATGTATATACCAGAGTTGGAGAAGGAGGCTCGCAACCTTATCTTTATTCGCCCTCGCCGTTTTGGCAAGAGTGTATTCATTGGTATGCTTCATGCTTACTATGACTGCAGTACCAAGGATAAGTTCCAAGATTGGTTTGGCGATTTGTGGATAGGCAAACAGCCTACGTCTTTGCAGGGCAAATACCAGGTGTTGCATCTTGATTTCTCTCAGATAGGAGGTGACATCGAACACTTGGCGGAAAACTTTGACACCTACTGTGGTGCTATGCTCGACAATTATGTAGATGTTTATAGTACCTCTTATGGCGAAGATTTTGTCAGCAAAGTGCATTCTACTCAAAGGGCAACGAACAAGTTGAACCTTATCAATATTAAGGCAAAGACACTGCGAATCAGACAGTATCTCATCATCGACGAATACGATAATTTTACTAATACCGTGCTTAATGAGAAGGGAGAGGATGTGTATTGGGCGATGACGCATGCCGAGGGTTTCTATCGTGACATCTTCAAGATGTTCAAGGGCAACTTCGAGCGTATCTTCATTACAGGGGTAAGTCCTGTGACCCTCGATGATGTGACCAGCGGTTTCAATATTGGTTGGCATATCTCCACAAAAGAGCCGTTCAATCAAATGTTGGGCTTCTCCACGGAGGATGTATATGATATGTTCAACTATTACAAGAAAAAGGGAGATATACCTGCTGATAGAGACATTGATGCCATTGTCAATGAGATGAAACCTTGGTATGACAACTATTGCTTTTCGAAGAATGCTTTGGAGACCCAAAGTAAGGTGTTCAATTGTGATATGGTCATTTATTATCTTCGTAACTATCTTCGACGTGGTGAGGGACCCGAAGAGATGATAGACCCAAATACCAAGACGGATTATAACAAAATGAAGAAACTCATTCAGCTCGATAAATTGGATGGTGACCGTAAGGGCGTGATACGTACCATTGCCGAGAAGGGAGAGATTGTAGCTTCGCTCTTGGAGACTTTTCCAGCACACGAAATTACCGACCCTGAGGTCTTTCCTAGTTTGTTGTTTTATTATGGTATGCTTACCATCAAGGGTACTAGAGGAGCAAAACTTGTTCTTGGAATCCCAAACAATAATGTGCGCAAGCAGTATTACGATTATCTGTTGGAACTGATTGATGCCAGAGCATATATCAGTAATAATAAGCTTACTGATTACTATTTCGACATGGCGTATGATGGCAAGTGGCGTGAAGCCTTGCAATACATGGCGGATGCCTACGAGCAAGTATCATCGGTACGAGATAGTATTGAAGGTGAGCGAAACCTGCAAGGCTTCTTTATGGCTTATCTCAATCTGAATGCCTATTACTATACGGCACCAGAGTTAGAACTGAACCATGGCTATTGTGATTTCTTCCTCCTGCCAGACCTCACGCATTATGAGACCAAGCATAGCTATATCTTGGAGTTGAAGTTGGTGCCGAAGAGGGAAAAGGGCGAGCCAAAAGAAAAGCATGAAGCTCGCATCAAGGCGCAATGGCATCAAGCCGAAAATCAGATTAATGGCTATGCCAAGGCACCAAGAGTGGAAGTTTTGCGCCAAGGTACACAACTCCATAAGATTATCATGCAGTTTGATGGTTATAAGCTGCTGAGAATGGATGAGGTGAAATAAAGATAAGAAAATTATGATATGAGACTAACAAGACATACGAACCAACTATACAAGACATTATATACCTTATTATATATAGCGATGTCCTCCAACCTTTGGTTTTCCATGCCAGCGGCAGCTCGTGACATCCGATTAGACGGTACACGACTTTCCGCAAAGGACGGACTATCGTGCAATACCGTGAACGACATCACACAAGACCGGGAGGGATTCATCTGGCTCGCTACCTCTAATGGTATCAGCCGATACGACGGATACCAATTCATCAACTTCACCCAATTGAGAGAAAACTCTAGGAACAAAAACAACAGTTCCATCGCCCAACTCATCAACGATGAGAAGAACGGACTCATCTGGGGTTATAGTTCCAACAGCATCCTGTGCTGCTACGACCTGGAAGAAGCCCATTTCTCAGAATATTTCGACGATAAGGCTCCTACGCTCTTGAAGAATCGCTTCAAGAGCAGCCAGGGATTTTGGCTGTTCTCTGCCGAATTCGGCGTGAGATACCTCACATACAGCAAGGGAAAATTCCATACCATCGACTATACCGTGAAAAACGGTAAGCTTGCTGGTGACCGACAACTGCAACTGGCAGAAGACGGCAAGCAAAACATCTGGATAGCCTCCGACAAGGGACTCAATATGATAACACCCGACCATCAAAGTCACCTGAAACTCCAGCGTAAACACATCATCACCCTGACCTGCGACAACAACACCATCGCTGTGCTCACCAAGGATGGAGAAGCCTATCTATACAACAGCCAAGGTAAGCTCATTAAGAAGAGCCAGCTACCATCCATGGTGGGATTCGTGGGCAAATCGCGTGCCTCTTTCTTCTGGCAAGGAGAATGGTATATTTTCACGCAACAGGAAACCTTCGCCATGAATCTGAAGACGGGCATCTTCCATAAGCCTGAGATTCAGATAGCCAACGCCATGGACAAGAACCCACTCAAGTCGTACCACTTTCTCTACGACAAGGAAGGAAATGCATATCTCTTTAGTAAGAAAGGCAAGCTCTACAAGAAATTCCACTTGCTAGACAACAAGACCTATATCAACGGAAGAGACAAGAACTTTGCGGCTACCGAGGATATTCAGGGCAAGGTATATATCGTATCTTACGGAAATGGTCTCTTTGTCTATGACCCGAAGGATGACCAACTGCAACACTTCTCTGCCTTCGACAAGGAACCGCTCATCCATTCCGACTTCCTGCTCAACGTGTTCATCGACCGAAGCGGATGCCTTTGGCTCTGCATGGGCGATGGCGTATATTGCTGCAGAGAATTGAGAAATCTGAACACCGAGCTTGTCAAGTTGGAGCCAAACGACAACAGGGAGTGGAGCAACTATGTGCGACACATTAGCTATATTGGAAATAATAAACTCGCCGTGAGCACCCGAGCCAACAAAACATACATCTACGACACCGATGCCCAGAAAACATCTCTATCCCTGCAGACCTACGCCTGTGTATATTGCTACAGCATAGATCCACAGGGGAAGGCGTGGATAGGTACCAAAGGCGATGGTATCTACATCGATGGCATCCGATATTCTAAATATGAGAAGGAGCATTTCCTGCCAAGTGCCAATTTCTACGATGTGGTCTTCGACAAGATGGGCAGAGCTTGGCTTGCCACTTGGGGCGACGGCCTGCTTCTCACCCAGCAGCAAGCAAATGCGAAGGGCAACAGAAGCATCAAGTCGTTCCTTACAGAAAACGGCAAAGAAGGGCAGATTCACGACCTGCTGATGGACAAGAAGCAACGACTGTGGATATGCACCAACAACGGAATCGTGATGGTGGATACACACATCAGAAACATCACCGAGAAATCTTTTGTCAGATTCAGCGAAGAGAACGGAATGCTGCCTATCAGCGAGGTAGATTGTGGCCTTTTGGCTCATGATGGTACGCTTTGGTTTGCCAGCACGAAAGGGGTGCTGAAATGCAAATTCGACGAGAAAAGTCAAAAGCTAGACGTACAGCAGTTTGACACCACCAATGGACTCACCGACAACAATACCCGCTCGTTGGTGGAAGACAAGTATGGGAACATTTGGATAGGCACGGAAGAAGGCATCTCGCTCCTCGATGCCAAGACAAACGACATTCGTTCCTTCCAGCTGGGACGTGATATTCTGAGCAACAACTTTACTGAGAACTGCGCCGTACAGCTCCCAGACGGTCGCATCGTACTCGGTGTGGCCAATGGCATGTTTTTCATCACTCCTAACCGCAATGACAACATTCCGAACCCACGCATGAAAGTTGCCATTACCGATCTCACCATCAATGGTATCTCCATCTATGACGAGGAACATGACAACCTGCTCAACAAGGCACTGAGCTACACGAAGGAAATCAGCTTGGCTTCCGACAAGAACTCACTCTGCATTTACTTCTCCAACTTCGATTACCCACACATCAAAAATGCGATGTACCAATATTATCTGGAGAAACTAGACAAAGATTGGCGACCAGCCACCAGCATAAACCATGCCGACTTTAGTGACCTGAATCCAGGCCACTATATCCTGCATATCCGTACCCGGATGGGCAGCAATCAATGGAGCGAAGAGACTACACTCGACATCACCATCCGCCAACCTTGGTACAACACCTGGATAGCATGGACGATTTACCTGCTGCTTATCGGAGGTGCCATCGTCATCTACTATCGTTCTTGGCGCAGAAACTTCGAGTTGAACCAGCAAGTGGAGATGGAGAAAAAGATGTCCAACTTCCGCATCGAATTCTTCACCCATATTTCGCACGAGTTCCGTACGCCGCTCGCCATCATCCAAAGCTCCATCGAGAAAATTATGTCGTCGGACGAAGCTTCACGTATCAACAAGCGAACCTTGCTCACACTGAGCCGAGGTAACAAGCGCATGCAGCGACTTATCAACCAACTGATGGAGTTCCGCAAGGCTAACACGGGCAATATGAAGCTGACCCTAGAGCATGGTGACATCGTAACCTTCGTTAGAAATATCTATAACGACATCTACACCGTGGCCAAGCAGAAGGATATCAGCATGAGCTTTACACCTGCCATGGGAAAGATGCAACTGGCTTTCGACCATCAGAAGGTGGAGGCTATCACTTACAACCTGTTGAGCAACGCCGTGAAATATACTCCTGACAAAGGAAGCATCATGGTGAAACTATGTTGCGAGGAAGGTTTCGTGAAACTCATCGTAGAAGACAACGGACCGGGCATCAAGCCTGAGCGTGAGCAAGACCTCTTCAAGCCTTTTATGCACGGCTATGTATCGAAGGGTGGAATGGGCATCGGACTCTACACGGCACATGAGATGACGCTGTTGCACAAGGGCTCGCTTACCTACCAACGTTCGAAGGATTTAGGCGGAAGTCTCTTCGCCCTCACCTTGCCTACGGACGAAAGTATTTATGCACCAACCGATTTCGCAGAGAAATCGGCATTGGAAAGTTCTAGCATTGAACATCTGGAGCTGGAGAACATCGTGAAGGAGATGACTCCGCAAGCCATCAATAATATAACAGTGATGGTCATCGAGGACGACCCAGATATGATGGAGCAAATCAAAAGCGAGCTTTCCGTCTATTTCAAGGTCGTAAGTTTTATGAATGGAAAGACGGGCTATGAAAACATCAAGAAGGTGAAGCCAGCCTTGCTTATCACCGACATTATGCTGCCAGAAATGAGTGGCTATGAGATTGTGAGCAACTTGAAGGCTGATCCTGAGCTACAAAATATTCCTGTTATTATGCTTACCGCCTTCGACGATGTAAACCACATGCTGAAGGCTTACAAGAACTTTGTGGATGACTATATGGTGAAGCCTTGCAACTTCAAGCTCCTCATCGCTCGCGCCCTGCAGTTTGTGAGCATGGAACAAAAAAGTAAGGAGCTGAAAGACAAGGAGCAGAAAGAAAAGGAGCAGAAAGAAAAGGAGCTGAAAGACGAGGAGCTGAAAGATAAAGAGCAGGCAAACAAGAAAACTACAGCAGAGATTAGCGACAACATCCAGATAAAGCCTGTGAAGGAAATCAAAAAAACAGAGCCAACTATCCTGATGTCAACGCTCGACAAGAAGTTCAAGGACAAGTTGGAGGCAGTGGTTGCCCAACACATCAGCGATAATAACTTCAATGTGGATCGTCTCGCCGAGTTGCTCAACCTTGGTCGCACCACGGTGTATAACCGTACTAAGACCATCATGGGCGTATCGCCTAACATCTATATCCAGAATGAGCGTCTGCGCATCGCCGCCAAGCTCTTGCTGGAAGGTGAATACACCGTGAGTGAAATCAGCGAAAAAGTAGGGTTCTCAGATGCCACTTATTTCTATAAGTGCTTCAAGAATAAGTATGGCATTGCACCGAGCAAGTATGGAAAATAATTGATGCATTATCAAATATTAAGGTTTAATAACCAAAATGTAAAGTGAAGTTAACGAATATCGCCGTACTTTTGCAACCGAAACTAACAAAATATAATTATAAACCAAAAAACAATAACATGAGCAACAAACTATTTTTAAAGGAATCAGTTTTGCCAGTTACTTTGTTTTGCTCAGCATTGATGTTCGCTCCGATATGGGGGGGCAATGAAGTAAATGCTGCGACAAACGTAGTACAGCAAGCTAGAACAGTAAAAGGTACAGTTGTAGATAACACTGGCGAACCTATCATTGGTGCCAGTGTGAAGGTGGTGGGCACTACCAATGGTGCCGTAACCGACCTTGATGGTAACTTTGCTTTGACCAATGTGCCAAAGAATGCTACCGTGGAAATCTCATATATAGGTTATACAACCCAGAAAATGAATGTCGCTGGCAAGAGCGACTTGAAAGTAACCTTGCAGGAAGACAACAAGGCTTTGGACGAAGTCGTAGTTGTAGGCTATGGTGTGCAGCGTAAGAGCGATGTCACCGGAGCCTTGGCGCACTTGGATTCCAAGGACTTGACAGCCATGCCTGTGAAGGATGCTCTCGAAGGTATGCAGGGTAAGACAGCCGGTGTGGATATTACCAACTCTCAGCGTCCAGGTACGGTGGGAAGCATCACCATTCGTGGTCAGCGTTCCATTGGTGCCAGCAGTGCTCCTCTCTATGTTGTGGATGGCATGATTATCCAGAATGGTGGTATCGAGAACATCAACCCTCAGGATATCGAGAGCATCGAGGTATTGAAGGATGCTTCTGCTACGGCTATCTATGGTGCCCGTGGTGCCAATGGCGTTGTGCTCGTTACAACCAAGAAGGGTAAGGAAGGTAAGGTGACCTTGAACTATGCTGGTACAGTGACATTCTCAACCCTGCATGATGTAACCAAGATGATGAACGCACAACAGTGGATAGATTATGCTCGTTTGGCAGCTTACAATCAGGGACTTTATGGCGACAAGAACCAAGATTTCGCTCCTAATTATGAAGGGGATGTGAAACTCTTTGGTGGTCAGGCAGACAGTTGGGCTAATATCAATCAGGCTTGGGTGGATGGTACTTATCATCCAGAATTGGTCGGTTCTTACGATTGGGCTAGTCAAGGCAAGCAGACTGGTATTACGCAAGAGCATACCATCAGTGCTTCTGGAGGCTCGGATAAGTTTAAGGGCTATGGCTCTTTTGGCTATTTGAATCAGAAGGGTGTCCAGCCTGGTCAGAGCTATCAGCGCTTTACGCTGAACACCTCTTTCGAGGCTAGACCTATCGAACCATTGACTTTGGGCTTCACCATGAATGCTTCATACGGCACACAGAATTATGGTTACAACTTCTCCAAGTCTGTGACAGGTCCTGGTGATTATTATAGTGCATTGAATTCTATGATACCTTGGACTGTGCCATACGATTCCGAAGGTAATTATATCCGCAATCCATGGGCTTACAATGTAAATGTCATCAACCCAATTGATGAGTTGAAATATAACACCAACAAGCGTACCAACTTCCGTATCAATGGCAGTGCTTACGCCCAGCTCAACTTCGGTAAGATTTGGGCACCACTGGATGGTTTGCAGTATCGTATCCAGTTTGGTCCAGAACTCCAATACTATCGTTTGGGTATTGCCAATGCCGCTGATGGTATCAATGGTGATGGTAGAAACATCGCCCAGTACAATCCATCCAACAAGGTATCTTGGACGCTCGATAACTTGATCTACTATAACAAGACCATCGCCAAGAATCATCGTATCGGCATAACCCTCTTGCAGAGTGCCTCTAAGTATCATTCGGAGAATGGTAATATCAAGGCTTATGTAGCTAGTGCGGAAGAACTTTGGTGGAATACCAGTTCCTTGGGTAATCCGCAGGCTTATTCCACAGGTTTGACAGAGACTTCTCTTGCTTCCTATATGGCGCGTGTCAACTATACCTACGCAGATAAATATATGTTGACAGCCAGCGTTCGTTCGGATGGTGCTTCTCAGCTATCTGCTGGTCATAAGTGGGCTTCCTTCCCTTCTGTGGCTCTTGGATGGCGTATCGACCAGGAAAAGTTTATGCAGAAGGCTGACTGGGTTAGCAATTTGAAACTCCGTCTGGGCTATGGTATGTCTGGTAACTATGCAGTAGCAGCGTATGCTACTCAGGGTGCTGTGCAGAGCAACTACTATGCATGGGGCGGTATGGATCCAAATGTGGGTTATTTGCCTTCTGACGCTTCTGCCAAGAGCCCAAATAAGATGGCAAACCTTGACCTTGGTTGGGAGAAAACAAAGCAATGGAACATTGGTTTGGACTTTGGCTTCATCAATAATCGCATCAGTGGTAGCGTAGATTATTATCACAATAAGACTACAGACTTGATTCTCGCCACAACGATACCTTCTCTCACGGGTTATACTAGCACATACGCTAATGTGGGTGAGACATCAGGATGGGGTGTTGACTTGCAGTTGAATGCCATCCCAGTGAAGACAAGAGATTTCACATGGAACACCACCTTGACTTGGAACATCGACCGCAACCGTGTGGATAAGTTGAACAATGGTGTAGAGAAGAATGTGAACGACCGTCTCTTCGTAGGTGAGGAAATCGGTGTATATTATGACTATGTATATGATGGAATCTGGAAGACCTCCGAGGCCGAGGAGGCTGCCAAGTTTGGTCGTAAGCCTGGTCAGATCAGAGTAAAGGATGTTAATCCTGATGGTAAGATTGATGCCAATGATCGCACCATCGTAGGCAAGGTTCGTCCTCGCTGGTCTGGTGGATGGCAGAACACCTTCAGCTACAAGAACTTTGAGCTGTCTTGCTTTATCTATGCTCGCTGGAAGTTTACCGTAGCTAAGGGTGCAGAGACACTGGGTGGAATGTATGCCATGCGTGATGTGGATTACTGGATTAAAGACATCAACGAGGATGCAGAGTACTACTCTCCAGGATCACAGGGACAGAATGCCGATACATACTCTAGCTCAATGAACTATCAGGATGGTTCTTACATCAAGATGCGTAATATCTCTTTGGGCTATACATTCCCTAAGAGCGTTACAAGCAAGTTCGGAATGAGCAACCTCAAGATTTATGTACAGGCAATGAACCCATTCACAATTTACAAGAAGTGCAAGTGGCTTGACACCGACCTCTTGAGCTATGACAATAACTCTACGTCATACGGTTCTGGTACGACTATCAAGAGTTGGGTAATTGGACTTAACATTGGATTCTAAAAAACGAAACATCATGAAGACAAACAAAATATTATATGCAGCACTGATTGCAGGTGCAATGTTGGGAACAGTTACTTCTTGTAGTGACTCGTTCCTGGATGAAAAGCTGATTACAGAGAAAGGATCGGCGTATTTCCAGACCAAGGAGGGTATTGATGACTTGGTGACGGGTGCTTACCAAAAGTTGAAGTTTAAGTACAACTATATCTGGGGTATTTATATGTATGGTATGGGTATCGATGAGTTTACCAGCGGTGCCAACAATATCACTTCTTACAATGCTTATAGCACCGATCTGAATTCTGGTGAGACTGCCGCCAACCAGCCTTTGTGGGACAATATGTATGGTTTGGTGGAGCCTGCCAACCTCATCATCCAGAACACACCATTATATTATGGAGAGAAGGTTAGCACATACAACAACCGTCTGGGTGAGGGATATTTCTTGCGTGCATTCGCTTACTTCGAACTGGTGAAGCAGTATGGTGGCGTGCCTTTGAAATTGGAGCCAAGTAATGGTAAGATTAATTATACCTATACTCGCAATAGCGAGGAAGAGTGTTTCGCCCAGATTATCTCTGACTTGGAGAAGGCTTACGAATTGTTGCCTGAAAGTCCAGAAGGCAAGCAGGTGGGACGTTTGACCAAGTCGGCTGCTGCCCATTTCTTGGCAAAGGCTCACTTGTATCGAGCATCGGAGTTGCATGATAGTTGGAATTCTCAGTATAAGGATGCTGACCTAGATGCTGTCATTAAATATGGTAAGGAAGTGATAGCAGCTCATCCATTGTGCAAAAATTTCCAGGAATTGTGGGATTATACCGAGCCTAATGGTGCTAATGAGAATGTTAGCGAGGTAGTGCTTGCAGCACAGTTCTCTAACGATGGAGCCAGCACTCGTGGACGTTTTGGTAATCAATTCCATCTTTACTATCCATCGGTTTATCAGAATATAGCAGGTTGTAAACGTGACATCTCAGGTGGTCGTGAGTTCTCTTATGTCAGTGCCACTGAGTATTCTATGCAGGTTTTCGACCGTGTCAACGACTCTCGCTTTTGGAAGTCATTCATCACCAAGTATGGCGCCAACTATACTGCGGGTGCGCCTTATTGGATAACGACCAAGAAAAATAAGGATACAGGCAAGTTAGAGATTACGGATGATATGTATAAGGCTCATCCTGAGTATTATCCAGAAAATGTAAAGGTGCCAACCGATGCCGATCCTGGTGACCATCGTTTCAAGGGTGGTGAAATCGGTATCAAGTATATCGTCAATAACCCAGGTGACACTCGCTTTACCCCAGGTCTGAAAGCTGATGGCAGTGAGAACAAGTCTGAGGATTATGTTTTGAAGAATGGCAAGCTCGTTCCGCAGCATACTTTCGTGCGCTACTATGCAGGGCAGCCATTTAGTTTCAATACACAGAGCAACCCAGCCGAGCGTTCTGGTAACTATTATATCTTAGGTAGTATCCATAACAGAAGTGTGGCATTGAGCAAGTTCCGTGATGGTGCCCGTGAGTCTATCGCTTCTCAGTTTGGTACTCGTGATGCCATCATCGCTCGTTCTGCGGATGATGTGTTGATGGTTGCCGAGGCTTATATCCGCAAGAAGGATTATGCCAATGCCATCACTTACTTGAATATGGTACGTGACCGTGCTGGATATAAGGATGGTGAGGATCGTTCTATCAGCCGCGATGGTGGACAGGCTTATAAGAAGAATTCTGCTTGTACAGGTAAGGGTGGTGGATTCTCTGCCGAAGGTGCCATCTATACCGAAGAGAATACTTATTATGAGTCAAACAACATTGCGGAGACTACTGCTTCTACAGAGAGCAGTATGCACTTGAACAGCATCGAAGATGTACTCAACTCTGCAGTTGAACAGCCAATCTATGAGGCTTTGGGCTGCACTTCTGATTATGATAAGTTCATGTGCTTCCTCTTGGATGAGCGTACTCGTGAGTTGATTGGCGAGGGGCAGCGTTGGGAAGACTTGGCCCGTACCAAGACCTTGGAGGCTCGTTGGAATGCATTCAATGATGCTTCTACTGCAGGACAAGGCAAGTTTGATCCAGCCAAGCACTACTATCGTCCAATTCCTCAGTCATTCCTCGATGGTATCACCAACGAGAATGGTGCTTCTTTGAGCAACGAGGAGAAGGAGAAGATGCAGAACCCTGGTTACTAATAGGATGATAGGGTTTATGATAAAATAATTTTTTATGAAATGTGATGAGAGCGGTATTTCTGGATAAGGGATGCCGCTCTTTTATTAAAATGAATGATAATTCGTATATTTGAATAATATTGCCTTATAAATCTTCATCGAAAGAAGTACTTTTGTATTTGAAAATCAATCTTAAAAGTAAAAATCATGATACAAATCAAGAAAATAGCTTTTCCGCTGGTAAGTATGGCATTAATGATGATGCCTGCTGCCAAGGTGCAAGCACAAGTGGCGACACCTTCTTCGCAGATGGAGAAACTAGATCGTGGCGTGGTGGCATTGCCAGCCAAGGACAAGGGAATATTCCTCTCTTGGCGCTTGCTGGGTACAGATAGCAAGACTACTTGCTTTGATGTGGAGCGGAATGGTAAGATTATTGCCCATCATCTGAAGTTGACCAACTATACCGATGAACAAGGTACTGCAAATGATGAATATCGTATCATCACCTATCAGAAGGAACCCAAGGCTGATGGGAAAGCTGAGAGGGAAGTTTCAAAAGTCGTGAGACCATGGGGAGACCTTTACAAGTCTATCCCCCTGAATCGTCCACAAGGCGCTTTTCTAGGAGGCGGTATTTACACCTATACACCCAACGATTGCAGCGTGGGCGATGTGGATGGCGACGGCGAATATGAAATCATCCTGAAATGGGACCCTACCAACTCGCACGACAATTCGCACGATGGCTACACGGGCGATGTCATCTTCGACTGCTATAAGCTCGATGGCACCCAGCTCTGGCGTATCAACCTTGGCAAGAACATCCGTGCCGGTGCTCACTATACCCAGTTCCTAGTCTATGACTTCGATGGTGATGGCAAGGCGGAAATGATTTGCAAGACATCGGCTGGAAGCGTAGATGGAAAAGGTAAATATGTGAGCGAGGCTGCCACTGATGCCGAGATTCGCTCGCTCGACAATGATGCCGACTATCGCAATGAGCGAGGACGCATCTTGACGGGACCAGAGTTGCTCACCGTTTTCAATGGGGAGACAGGAAAGGCGGTGCATACCGTTTGGTATAATCCGAACCGAGCTTTCGGGGTAGGCGAGCAGGTGGAAGAAGGGGAACGTTTGGAGAACGGATTCCCAGCTTATTCATCTAAATGGGGCGACAAGAACAACTATGGCAATCGTGGAGAGCGATACTTGGCAGGTGTGGCTTATCTCGATGGTGCCGATAAGCATCCGAGTGCCGTGATGTGCCGTGGGTACTATACTCGCTCTTATCTCTGGGCGGTCGATTTCGATGGAAAGCAGTTGAAGACCAAATGGCTTCATGCTTCCGTTTCTCCAGAGCAACCTAGTGCTTATGCACAGGGAGCGCACAGTTTGGCTGTAGGCGATGTGGATGGAGATGGATGTGACGAGATTACATACGGATCGGCAGCCATCAACAATGATGGTACCTTGCTCTATTCTACAGGTTTGGGACATGGCGATGCGCAGCACTTGGGCGACCTTGATCCTGATAGACCTGGCTTGGAGTACTTTATGGTACACGAGGAATACCCATACGGCTCAGACCTTCGTGATGCCA
>ERZ808245.235-NODE-235-length-31462-cov-5.444200_pt1 | contig 31462 bp, 27 predicted proteins | sample MGYA00521243_ERZ808245 | MGnify/ENA primary metagenome ERZ808245 (study PRJEB31516, sample SAMN03275576) | gut metagenome | biome: mammalia-associated habitat; material: feces | host: Papio cynocephalus | place: Kenya | collected 2012-07-07 ... | reverse complement strand
TTCGCCATGCTCACGCCGATGCGCAATCCGGTATAGGAACCAGGACCGCAACTTACAGCCACAGCCTCCAATGGAAGACCGTGCGCATCGAGGAAACTTAGCGCCTCATCTACAAACACACCCAACTTCACTGCATGGTTAGGACCGCTGTGATCTTCCTTGTTGAAAATCACCTGTCCACTATCACTAATTGCCACTGAGCACACGTCCGTGCTCGTCTCAATATTCAATATACACGACATAATTTAAAAATATATTCTTAAATAAGGTGCAAATATACTCATTTTCTCGCTTTTTTTTGTACTTTTGCAGAAATTTAACGTGAAAGATTATATGATACAGTCAATGACAGGCTTCGGAAAAGCTACCGCAGCCTACAAAACAAAGAAGATTAATGTAGAGATAAAGTCATTAAATAGCAAGAATCTAGACCTCTCTACACGTATTGCTCCGCTCTACAGAGAGAAGGAGATGGAAGTGCGTCAGTATATCGCTAAGTCTCTGGAAAGAGGCAAGATAGACTTCGCTATCTGGGTTGAGAAGGACGCTACTACAGATGCAACCCCTATCAACATGGAGCTTGTACAGAATTATTACCAACAAATCAAGCAAATATCCGCCGAAACGGGTATTCCTGAGCCAACCGACTGGTACAGCACCTTGTTGCGTCTTCCTGATGTTACAACGAAGACTGACGTGGAAGAACTGACCGACGAGGAGTGGGAGGTCGCAAAAAATGCAATTTGCGAGGCTGTGAACCATCTCATCGACTTCCGCAAGCAGGAGGGAGCAGCCCTTCAGAAGAAATTCACAGAGAAGGTAGATAACATCCAGGCTCTCCTTGCCAGCATCGAACCATACGAGAAGAGCCGTGTGGAGAAGATCAAGCAGAACATCGTTAGCGGCTTGCAGCAGATTCCTAATGTGGAGTACGACAAGAACCGCTTGGAGCAAGAGCTCATCTACTACATCGAGAAGCTCGACATCAGCGAGGAGAAGCAGCGCCTGACCAACCACCTGAAGTATTTCCGCGAGACCATGAACGAGGAAGGTCACGGTGTAGGTAAGAAGCTCGGCTTCATCGCACAGGAGATGGGACGCGAAATCAACACCACTGGTTCGAAGAGCAACCAGGCTGAGATGCAGAACATCGTGGTGAAGATGAAGGATGAGTTGGAGCAAATCAAGGAACAGGTGCTAAATGCTTTGTAATATGAAGAACGGATTGTTAATTTTCAGTGCCCCATCGGGCAGCGGCAAGAGTACCATCGTCAACTGGTTGATGAAGGAACATCCAGAGTTGAAGTTGGCTTTCTCTATCAGTTGTACCTCTCGTGCCCCTCGTGGCACAGAGCAGAATGGTGTGGAATATTTCTTCCTCACTCCAGAAGAGTTCAAGGCGAAGATTGAGAACAACGAGTTCCTGGAGTACGAGGAGGTTTATCAAGATAGATTCTACGGCACCTTGAAGTCGCAAGTGGAAAACCAACTTGCCAAGGGTGAGTCTGTGATATTCGACGTCGATGTAAAGGGCGGCGTGAACATCAAGAAGTTCTATGGCGAACGTGCCTTGAGCATCTTTGTGCAGCCACCTTCGGTAGAGGAGTTGCGCCGTCGCCTGAACGGTCGTGGCACCGATGCCCCAGAGGTCATCGAGCAGCGCCTTGCCAAAGCAAGCTACGAGCTGACCTTCGCCCCTCAGTTCGACCACGTGGTGGTAAACGACGACTTGGAGAAAGCTGAGCAGGAAGTATATCAGCTCGTCAAGAACTTCTTGGAGGCATAAGATCCTGATGAAAATTGGAGGTATAAGTTCTCGATAAGAATTGGAGACATCAGCCCTCAAAAGTAAACATTAAACACTACACATTAAATGAAGAAGGTAGGAATCTTTGGCGGCAGCTTCAATCCCATCCATACCGGCCACATCGCATTGGCTAAGAGCCTTTGCGAGAAGGTGGGGTTGGACGAGGTATGGTTTATGGTTTCGCCCATGAACCCATTCAAGAAGCACGCCACCGACTTGCTCGACGACCACTTGCGCCTGGAGATGGTGGAAAATGCACTGGAGGAAGAGCCTCAGCTCAAGGCTTGCGACTACGAGTTCCATCTGCCCAAACCATCCTATACCTGGCACACGCTGCAAGCCATGAGCAAGGAATATCCCGACATCGAGTTCACCCTGCTGATAGGGGGCGACAACTGGGCGGCATTCGACAAGTGGTATCATCACGATGACATCCTCTCCCACTATCCCATCGTGGTCTATCCCCGACAGGGAAGCGACATCGGCGAAGTGCCCCAAGGCGTAACCATCGTGGAAACTCCCCTGCTCAACATCAGCAGCACGGAGATACGCCAGCACATCGCCAAAGGCGAAAGCATCGAGGGGATGGTTCCGAAGAGCATCGAGGAACTAGCCATCCAAAACTATCAGTCTCTTTAAAAACGCCCAAGGGACTATCACATTCTATAAAAGTAGAAATAGAAAACAACTTTCTATAGAAATAAAAAATAGAAAACAACTTTCTATAAAGATTAAAATAGAAAACAACATCAATAACAAGAAATGAGTTGGAAAGAAATCATCAAGAAGTGTCTTAGCGTAGCATCTGCGCCAATCCGCAAGAATGCCAACTTCTTCGTGTTCATGTATCTACTGGGCATGATCAGTTCTATCGTGACTACACCCGCCAAGGGCACTTTGTACGACAACCTGTTCCTCGAACTCTTTGTCGATCTCTACATCGTGTGCGCCATTCTCGCCATCTTGCCGAGAAAGGTGTATCTAGTAGTGCGTGCCCTGCTATACATTATATTATATAGTGTGGCTGCCGCCGATACCTATTGCTTCGTGAATTTCGGTTCCACGCTCAATCCTTCGATGTTGATGCTGGTGGGCGAAACCAACAGCTCGGAGGCTAGCAGTTTCCTCTCTGCCCTCATCTCTGCCGAAGTGCTCTTCAGCAGCGTGGGATGGATATTGCTGTTGGGCCTCATCCAGCTGCTCATCGCCATCTTCCGCAAACCGCTTGTCAAGCTCTATGTATTCCTCATCACGGTACTGGAATTGGCTTCGCTCAAGAAGCGCATCATGGCGATACCTCGCATGACGGCAGCCATGCCTGCTACCTTCGGCATCCTCTGTCTGGCGATTTTCATTACGGGTGTCTGTACTTCCTGGCACAACAAGGTGGCTTTCCATAAGTTGATGACGGGCAGAACCATCGGAGAGGTGGAGCACACCCTCACCGAGAAAGACCATGCTGTGCTTTATCTGCCTATCTATCGACTCGACTTCAGTATCTATGCCAACAAGTTGGCGGCGCACCAGATTACCCAACTCATCCATGCCGCCCACGAGGTAAAGGTGGATAGTTGTAGCTTCCGCTCACCTAACATCGTGCTGATTATCGGAGAGAGCTTCGGCAGACACCACTCCCAACAGTATGGTTACTTCATGGAGACTACTCCTAAACAGGTGGCATTGGAGAAATCGAGGAAACTCACCAAATTTACCGACGTAGTAACCTGCTGGAACCTGACCAGTTTTGTATTCAAGAACATGCTCTCTACCCACGTAGTAGGCGAGAAGGGCGAATGGTGCGATTATCCACTCTTCCCTGAAATATTCCGCAAGGCAGGCTACAACGTCACCTTTATCACCAACGAATTTTTGCCACAGGCAAAGGAGGCGGTGTATGACTTCAGCGGCGGTTTCTTCCTCAACAACCCAGAGTTGAGCAAACTCCAGTTCGACCACCGCAACACCCAGTTGCACGACCTCGACGACGGACTCCTCACCGACTACGACGACAGCTTGAAGCAATATCAGAAGGAACACAACCTCACCATCTTCCACCTGATGGGACAGCACGTGAACTACAAACAGCGCTACCGCCACAACCAAGCCCACTTCTGGGCAAGCAGTTACGAGGACAAGCGCCCAGAACTGAGTGATGCCCAGCGCAAGATGCTGAGCCATTACGACAACGCCACCCTCTACAACGACTCCATCGTGGCACAAATCGTAAAGCGATTCCAAAAGCAGAACGCCATCGTCATCTACGTACCCGACCATGGCGAGGAATGCTATGAGGAAAACCGAGGCTTCATCTGCCGCAACCATTCCGCCGACATCGACTGGCCGTTGGCACACTATGAGTTTGAGATACCATTTTGGATATATTGTTCGCCAAAGTACATCAAGACCCACCGCGACATCTATCGCCAGATACGCAAGGCAAAGGACAAGCGATACATGACCGATGCCCTGCCACACCTCTTATTATATCTGGCAGGTATCGAGACACCTACTTATCATGAGGAGTATAACATCCTGAGTCCGAAGTACAACGAGATGCGACCTCGCATCCTCAAGAACTCTGCCGACTACGACAAGCTCCGCGATGCCCACAATGCTAAGATTGCCAAGGAGAAAGAGGCAGAGGAGGCTAAGGAAAAGGCGCAAAAGAAGACTAAGAAGAAAAAGAAACAATAACTTCTGGTAATATTTCCAGTAATACATCAAACAGAACAAATAACATAACGAAAGGAGAAAGTGATTATGAACCAACCAACATTATCCCGACAGGCATGCAATGCGCTCAGAGGACTCGCCATCATCGGCATCTTCCTGCACAACTACTGCCACTGGCTCGGACCTATCGTCAAGGAGAACGAATACCAGTACTTCCAGCACAACGTAGATTGGCTGACACAGGTGATGCTCAATCCAGACCTCAACCTGCCCATCCATCTGCTCTCGTTCTTCGGACACTACGGAGTGCCCGTGTTCCTCTTTCTGAGCGCCTACGGACTGGTGATGAAATACGAGGCGAAGCCTCATCTCTCCACCGAGCAGGAAGCACAGATGTACAACATCTCCGGCAAGAAGCAAGCCAACTTCTTCCACTTCAACTGGCGGGAGCCGCTGCGTTTCGTCCGCTACCATTACCTGAAGCTCTTCAAGATGATGATAGTGGGATTCGTGGCTTTCACCATGATAGACTACCTCACGCCGGGACCTCGTGGCTACTCGGTGCTTGCCACGGTTTCGATGTTGGGTATGTTTAACAACGTATTGCCCAATCCCGACGACATCATCTGGCCTGGTCCTTACTGGTTCTTCGGCTTGATGTTGCAGCTCTACATCGTGTATCGTCTCTTTCTCTATCGCCGCCACTGGGGATGGACGGTAGGACTGATGGCGATTTGCATCGGCATCCAGCTCATCTTGGGCTTCGACAACCCCGAGGGCGAGGCGATGAACCGCTATCGCTACAACTTCATGGGCGGCATGTTGCCATTCGGCTTGGGCATTCTCTACGCCCGCTATGGCGAGAAGATACTGATGACGTTCCATTCGCCCATCACCAACCTCTTCGGTTGCATCTTCTGCCTCTCGCTCATCTATAGCCTCAGCGACAGCATGATAGGTTGGACCTTCGTGCCTTTCTTCATCTGCCTCCTGAGCGTATTGGTGGCAGAACTGCTACAAGACGTCAACTGGCTGTCAGGCACTTACAAGGCACTAGAGTGGATGGGCAGCATCTCAGCCGCCCTCTTCGTATGTCACCCGATTACCCGCAAGATATTCATTCCTATCAGCCGCCACGGAGACATCTACGCCGGGCTGCTGCTCTACATCGTGTCGAGCATCTGCCTAGCCTGGTTGTTCTCGCAGCTGATGAAGAAGATTCCGAACCCGAAGTTTTAGAAGTGAAGAACGAAGAGTGAAGAATGAAGAATTCAAATGCCATTGAAGCTTCAATCTTCGTTTCTTTACCACATGAGAATATTAATAACAAGAAGGACAAGAGAATTCTTCACTCTTCGTTCTTCACTCTTCACTTACAAAATGAATTGGAAGATAAAAGATATAGAATTGGCGAACATCAGTAGATTTCGCGGTGAGTTGATGGGAGCGGCGATGCTCTTCATCATCCTCTTCCATGTGGCATTGCCTAGGGAAGACATGTTCTATGGATTGCGCCGCATGGGCAATGTGGGAGTGGACATGTTTCTCTTTCTCAGTGGAATCGGTTTGTGGTTTTCTTGGACGAAGAATCCTTCGGCCAAGCATTTCTTTATCCGTCGATACCTGCGTATCTATCCTACGTGGCTCATCATCGCCTGTCTCTTCTATATTCCTCGTTTCCATGGTGGAAGTACCTGGAACTGGATCTACCTCTTTGGCGAGATTACCATCAACTGGGGCTTCTGGCTACACGATGAGCTCAATTTCTGGTACATCCCAGCCACGATGATGCTCTACCTCTTCGCCCCTGCCTACATGGAACTCATCAAGCGACACCCCATCTACCGCTGGCTACCCGTGGTGATGATTATGTGGTGCATCCTCGTGCAATACGTCACCCCCATCCACCATGCCGTGGGACACCTGGAGATATTCTGGAGCCGAGTGCCCATCTTCTTCATCGGCATCAACATGGGCGAGATGGTTCGACAAAAACAGACCCTGGACGGAGCCAGCATCTGGATGATTTGGATTATGTTCCTGATGACGCTCCTGGCGAGCATCTTCCTGGAACAGGTGAAGCACGGCCATTTCCCGCTCTTCCTGGAGCGTATGCTCTACATCCCGCTCACCATCACCAGCATCCTGCTCTTGAACCGTATCTTCCGCCGCACGCCGAAGTGGTTCAACCGCTGCTTTATGTTCGTGGGAGCGTTGAGTCTGGAATGTTACCTGATACACATCCACTTCGTGCTCGACTACATCGAGCGAGAGCATTGGGGATATTGGCCTACATTCTTGGCTTGCATCGCCATCACCCTACCCGTGTCATGGCTCCTAAGCAAGCTAGCCAACTGGATTTCCAAGGAATTATCTAAAATCATCAAGTAAGATAACAATATCAAGTAAGATAACAATATCAAGCAAGACAAACAATATCAAGCAAGAACATAAAATATGAAGTAAAAATACAATATGAACGAGAACAAGAATAAGACTAAAGATAGCCAAGGCTTCGCCGCCTTGATGCGACTGATACGCCCCAAGCAATGGATCAAGAACGGATTCGTATTCGTACCCTTGTTCTTTGGCGGTGCCTTGTTTCATGCGGATGCCTTGATAGCAGGCATCATCACCTTCTTCGCCTACAGTTTCGCCGCATCTAGCATCTATTGCTTCAACGACATCTTTGACGTGGAGGCCGACCGCCGCCACCCCGTGAAGTGCCATCGCCCGATAGCATCGGGAGCCGTCAGCGTGAAGCAAGCCTATGGGCTGATGTTCTTGATGCTCATCCTCTCGATGGGCATCTGCAGCTTGAGCGGATTGTGGGAGACGATGGGCATCATCTGTTTCTACTGGCTATTGAACCTCTGCTACTGTGCCAAGCTCAAGCAATACGCCATCATCGACGTGTGTATCGTGGCTTTCGGCTTCGTGCTCCGCCTGTTGGCTGGCGGTGTGGCTACGCACATCATGCTGAGCAAGTGGATAGTGCTGATGACCTTCCTCATCACCCTCTTCATGAGCTTCGCCAAGCGACGCGACGACGTGGTGCGCATGGAGAAGACGGGCGAAGCGCCACGCAAGAACACCATCCGATACAACCTCACCTTCATCAACCAGGCGATTACCATCACCGCCTCGGTCACGCTGGTTTGCTACATCATGTACACCGTGAGTCCCGAGGTCATCGAGAATTTCCATACCGACTATCTCTATCTTACCAGTGTGTTCGTGCTGGTGGGATTGTTGCGCTACATCCAGATAGCCGTGGTTGACCAACAGAGCGGCGACCCCACAAAGATTATCCTGCGCGACCACATCACCCAGTTTATCGTCGTAGCGTGGCTGCTCTCGTTCCTATTCCTTATATATATTGTATAACTTATCCTATAAAAAGTATAATATATTTAAAGTATAGTATAATATTTCATAGAATGCATTATCATAACAGGTAGTATCATTCAAAAAAAACTCTATCGTATTATATGAAGAAAAAGCTTTACTGTTTCGATTTCGACGGCACGCTGACCACAAGCGACACCTTGCTCGAATTCATCAAATACGCCAAGGGCGCAAGCCGCCTCTATATGGTGTTTCTGATGTACAGTCCTCTCTTGGTGCTGATGAAACTGCACCTCTACCCCAATTGGAAGGCGAAGCAACGCATCTTCGCCCACCTCTTCGCCGGCATGCGCATCGAGAAGTTCGACAAGCTCTGCCAAGGCTTCGCCGAGGAGAAGCAGCACTTGCTCCGTCCACAAGGCATCAAGCTCGTGCACGAGGCTTTGGCCGCTGGTTCACAGGTCTTCATCGTGAGCGCCAGCATCGACAACTGGGTGCGACCTTTCTTCCACGTCCGCGGACTAGACGGCATCCAAGTCTTAGGCACCCAGATAGAGGTGGAGGATGGCAAACTTACGGGCAGATTCAAGACCCGCAACTGCTATGGGAAGGAAAAAGTGAATCGCATCATAGAGGCACTCTCTGCCACGCAAGCCTTCCAACGACAAGAATACGACATCGAGGCATTCGGTGACAGCCGTGGTGATAAGGAGCTACTCGCCTTTGCCGACAAGGGGCATTACAAGCCATTCAGAACATAGCTAGGGCTGACTCCGAATCCGGCTTGGGCTGATTCCAAATTTTGCTTGGGCTGATTCCATATTTTGCCTCGCCAGGGCACAATATTGCCCTCGCCTAGGCAATTTATTGCCCTGCCTAGGAAAAATTATCGAAGAGACGAAAGCGACATCCATTCATCTGCTAGCTAGCTGATTTCTATCCCTCAAGAGGGAGGAGATTCATCGTAGCAACACAAAACACGAAAAGTACTTCACACTACACCAAATTTTCGCAACAAACTATTATACAATAAGTTACGATGGTGTAGTGTCAGCAAGCACACTGCACCCACACTACACCACACTACACAACTCACCCCAAAAGGTGTAATGGGGTGTAGTGTGGGTGAAGTGTCACGCCTCACACTACACCGCCATACTTTTCTAATAATCAGCAGTTTACACAGGAATGGTGTAGTGTGTAGTAGAATTTGTAAATCCGTGCGCTACGACATAAGAACTGTCGGCACACGACACAGACGCCATCGACCATACGACGCAACTGCCATCGGCTACCCAAGCACAGATTCAGCACTTACTTCTGTCATATTCACCCCAAAATACACAGCTGTGCCCCCCACAACTACCACAAATTGGTTCAAATTGGTTCAAAAAACGAAATTCTTGGCTAAAAGTTTCTCCAATTCAATTTTTATTATTATCTTTGTCCCGATTAAAGCAAAACTTTTGATTAAGGACATTCCTAGAATAAATATTACGATTTATGACAAACAACTATAGGGGAAATAACCTCGTAAGGAGATTGGTTATCATAACCGACTTCGCCATTCTAAACATCCTCCTGCTTGCCTATACAAAATATGGAGCACAGTTGGTACCTGAATACTTTGATACTGCGACGAAAATCTCATTTTTCGTTGCCAACTCAGCGTTGTTTCTTAGCGAGTATTTCTATTCCACTATCATTCATGTGCGTAGAATAGGTTTCCCCAAAGTGTTGAAGCGCACTTTCTGCCTGGCAGCATCCACTACCTTCTGGTTCTTTGTCTTCATCAGGCTACTCAGCCACGGCGGCAAGATGTTCTCCTTCGGCATCATCTTCGGTTTGTCATTCTATCTCATCCTGATTGCCACCAGACTCCTCGAACTGCAACTCTTGGGTTATTTCCGCTCGAAAGGTCTCAACAGCCGTTCTGTGTTTTTCATAGGAAACGACCCTGCCATCGTAGAAATGTATCATGCGATGACGGAAGACTCATCGGCAGGATATATCGTGAAAGGATATTATGCCGACGAAGACATCGCCAAGGCACCTCATGGACTGAAACGACTGGGCGACATCAAGCAACTCAACGAGGTGATGACCTCGACGCTCAACAATACCATCAATGGCATCCCTGTGCAGATAGACGACTGTTTCTGCTGTCTCTCGCACAACGACTCAGAAGAAATCGTGAATATCATGCGCTTCTGCGACAAGAATGTGATTCACTTCTACTATCTGCCCCGCGTCTTCGGCGAATATAAGTTGCATCTAGACGCTCACGACTTCATGGGCAAGACGGTATATTCCAATCACTTGGAGCCTTTGGCGAACGCCTCCAACAGAGCTGTGAAACGAGCCTTCGACGTAGTGGTAAGCAGCATCGCCTGTCTCTGCATGCTACCTTTCATCCCTATCATCGCCCTCATCATCAAGATTCAAAGCCCGGGACCAATCTTCTTCCGACAGGCAAGAACAGGACTGAACGGCGAGACCTTCCAATGTCTGAAATTCCGCTCGATGCACGTCAACAAGGACGCCGACATGGCGCAAGCCACCAAGAACGACCCTAGAAAGTTTGCCTTCGGCAACTTTATGAGAAAGACAAACATCGACGAGTTCCCACAGTTCATCAATGTGCTGAAGGGAGACATGAGCATCGTGGGTCCTCGCCCACACATGCTGCACCACACCGAGGTGTATGGCTCGCTCATCGACAAATACATGGTACGCCACTTCTCCAAACCAGGCATTACGGGCTGGGCACAAGTAACGGGCTACCGCGGCGAGACCAAGGAACTCTGGCAGATGGAGGAGCGCATACGCCGAGACATCTGGTATATCGAGAACTGGTCGTTCTGGCTCGACATCAGAATCATCTTCCTGACAGCCAAGAGCATCATCTTCCCAGACAAGAACGCATATTAAAATAAAGTATGGCTTATATACCTCTGAGATTGGACGGATTTTAGCATATTCCCCAAGTATATGGGCTAATTGAGAGAAGAAAGGACACGAGACCACTCTTGTCCTTTCTTTTCGTTTAAACAAAAAATCTCAACATCCTACGAAGGGATTCATCATTCCACTAATATAACAAGACTGACTAAGATAACAAGACTGCAAGACAATAAGACTGCAAGACAATAAGATAATCAGAAGACCGCATGAACATCAAGGATAAAATAAAGAATATGGATGCCGACAAGCGAGAGAAGCTGGGCGAAGTGGTAAGATTCGGCATCGTGGGCGGACTTGCCACGGTGCTGCAATACATCATCTATCTGGCTACGATGCCAGCCTTGGCTCACCTCATCCCTCAGCTGGGCGACCATTCGCTCGCCACGGCTGCAAACACCATCGCCTACATCGTGAGCTTCATCTTCAATTTCATAGCCAGCACCCGCTACACCTTCAAGGTGAAGGCGAACGCCAAGCGAGGAGCGGGCTTCACCCTCTCGCATGTGGTGAACTACTCGATGCAAACCCTCTGCCTCAACCTATTCGTGGGTCTGGGACTCGCCAAGCAATGGGCGATGATTCCTACACTCTGCATCTGCATCCCCGTGAACTTCCTGCTAGTAAGGTTCTTCCTGAAAAAGTAAGGCTTTAGAGAAACATCAAAGACGCTTATAAAAAACAGAAATAAATGAAAAAAGTATTCGATATTTTCAAAATCAAGCGAGAGGAGAGATGGACGGCATTGGTGGCCCTCATCGTGTGTTGCGCCCTCAACACCTTGACCATCCTCAAGTATTGCGACTCTTTTTCGCAAATCACCAACAATTACCACAAGCTCTTCGTCAAGACCTTCCATGTGGCAGGTTTCGACCCGCTCACCTATAGTATCGTCTCCAACTGGGACACAGAATACAATGTGTACCGCCACCCTTTGCTGGCTTTCTTCATGTTCATTCCTAACCAAATAAACCAGGCTTTGATGGCACTCACAGGAATGAACTGCGCCCAGTTTGTAGTCGGCATCATCTTGGTATTCTGCGCCTTCTATTCAGTCCTGTTCCTTTACCGCATATTTAGGGAAGTAATTGGGACAGAACGTTTTGATGCCAATTTGCTTTCTGCATTTTATTTCTCGTTTGCCTACGTAATGGTATCGGCGATGGTACCCGACCACTTCATCCTATCGATGATGATACTGCTCAGCACGCTTTACATCACGGGCGTTTGCATCAAGAAAGGCAGAAAACTCACCATCTGGCAAACCATCCTACTCTTTGTCTTTACGGCAGGCGTATCGCTGAACAATGGCTTGAAGACATATCTAGCCGCCCTCTTCACCAATGGTAAGAAGTTCTTCGGCATCAAGTACTTTCTGCTCGGTGTCATCTTGCCTTGCGCCCTCATCTGGGGCTTTGCTCGTTGGGAGTACCGCACCTTCGTCTGGCCTAAGGAAATGGCTCGACACGAGGCAAAGATGAAAAAGAACAAGGAGGCTACCGACAAGATTTACCAGCAATATCGTGACACGACGAAGGTGACAGACTCCACGAAAGTAGAGATTGCCGTGAAGAAAATCTTGAAGGACAAGGCACACGCCAAATACGTGAGCGACCATAAACAGATATGGAACAAGAACACAGGCAAGCCTATCGCCAAGGGAGAATTTATGCGCTGGACCGACAAGACAACCTCCAGGAGCGAGACCTTGGTGGAGAATTTCTTCGGAGAGGCCATTATGCTACACAAGCAGAATCTCCTGGGCGATGTGTTGCGCAACCGTCCGGTCATCGTAAAATACGAATCACCAGCGAATTACTTAGTAGAGGGAGTCGTAGTATTGCTCTTCCTCGGCGGCATCATCGCTGGCAGAAAGCACAAGTTCCTTTGGCTCACGATGTCGTTCTTCCTCATGGATTTCGCCCTGCACATGGGCTTGGGGTTCGGCATCAACGAGGTCTATATCATGACGGCTCATTATATGTATGCCCTTCCTATCGCCACCGCTTTCCTCTGTCGCAAGGCTAGAGATGAGCGAATGAAATGGGGATTGAGGGCTTTGCTGCTCGCCATAACCCTCTACCTATGGATAAGCAATGGCTATCTGCTAGTCAACTATATGATAGGATAAAGAATATCAACTGTATAGGTGGAAAATTTTTCCTATAGTTACAGATAATAGATAGCATAAATAGTAGTATCATGAATCAGGGAAACTTTCTAACCGAAAGTTTCCCTGATCCATTTAATAAGATCTGGGTCTCGCTCCTCAAACTTGCGAGCGAAGATTCTATTGCTATGCAGGATTTCCTCCTTGTCAGCCTTCGTCCAAACATACGGATTGCCCCGCTTCCAATCGATGAGACGCATACATCCCTCATATTCATCCTTCTCGGAGTAAAGAGCACTTCGTAAAGTAGGATGATTCCAAACCAAGGTTTGCAAGAAGAACTCATCGGGACAGAAGGTGAAATTGAATCTCTTCAACACGAAAGCCTTTTGGCTGACGATGTATTCCACGCATTGCTGAGTGATGCTCACCCAGTTGGCACCCTTGGCAAAATCCATCTTCGAGCGATGGAACACCAAAGACAAGAGCGCAGAAAGATACTTGTTGAGCCGTCGGGTGATGGCATTCAGAAAGCCAAACTTCGAGCGAGTGATGCTAGTAAAGAGCCAATAGCGCATCATCTTGCGGCGACAATCCCACTCAAATTCCTCGCCATGGTTGATGCCCACAAACTCCTTGCCTTGATGCTCATCGAAGAAACGATGAATCGCATCCTGTGACTTGATAGGCAAATCCTGTCCACTCAAAAGATGATAGTAAGCATAAGGTCCCTGCTGTAAAGCCGCCTCGAAGAGCGCATATTCCGCTCGGATTTGGCTTAGGTTGCCCCAGCGAACATCCACTCTATCCTTGAGTACGAAAAGACGAGCCTTCGACAAGCCGAAAGCCTTGCGCAACTCTGGAGAATCCTCATCGAAGCCACCTCCATCCCCACCAAGAGACAAGCTTTTGAGCATATCCGACTTTCGGTCGATATGCAGAAAAATATCATTACGCTCATCATCGAGCATCGAAAGCAGCACCCGCAAAAGAGGCAAACTGTTATGAGCCATTATCAAGAAAGCATGTTTCATCATAATCCAATTTTATTGCCACAAAGGTACATCAAATAAAAGAGATAACAAAACAAAACGCTATTTTTATCCTAAAAACCTACAAAATAAAGAGTATCATTTTGCTGATTCGGAAAAAACGAGTAATTTTGTAGCGTTAAAAAACAAATGATTTTGCACCAATAAGCCAAAAAGATAGGTTTAAGATAAAAACAACATCTTTAATATAAAAACAATAGGTTTAAGATAAAAAGCAATATGTTTAAGATAAAAAACAACATCTTTAAGATAAAGAAAGAAGAAAGGGTCTTCGCCCTCATCGCCCTCATCGTTATCATCGCCTTCAATGTGCTGATGGTAACCTATCACTTCGAAGACTTCGGAAAGCCGAAGGCTGGCTTCTGGACACTCTTCACCAAGAACTTCCAGATTTCGGGTTTCGACCCATACACCTATCTCACCCTCTCGAAATGGAAGGTGTATTACACGGAGTATCGCCATCCGATGCTCCCCTTCTTCCTATACCCACTTTCCGTACTAAACGGTTGGCTGATAGACCTTACTTCCCACAACTGGGCTACCACCATCGTGGCGGTGATGATGACATTCTTCGCCACCTACTCCACGATATTCTTCAGGAGAATATTCAGAGAAGTGATGCAACTCAAGGCGGCAGACAGCAATCTGCTTACAGCCATGCTGTTCTCCTTTGCCTACGTGATGCTCGTCACTTTCGTGGATGACCATTTCGGCATGTCGCTCTTCTTCCTGTCGATGACACTCTATCTGGCAGGCAAACAACAGATGGAACATCGCAGTATGCCTTGGTGGCAGACGGCTCTGCTCTTCTTCTTCACGGCTGGCATTACGCTGAGCAACGGAGCCAAAACCTTCCTTGCCGCCCTCTTCACCAATGGCAAGAAACTCTTTCGCCCAAAATACCTGGCACTCGGCATCATTCTCCCTACACTCTTGATAGGAGCCGCCGGCATCTACCAAAATCGTGCGTTCATCATCCCGAACCGTCTGGAAGGTGAGCGTCTAGTGGCTCAAAAAGCCGAGAAAGACAGCACCTTCAGAGCAAAGATGGAGCAAAAGCGACTGCACGACAAAACGATAGCTGGCAAAAACATACAAAAACACGGTATGCTTTCTTGGGCAGACATGTCTATCTCTCGCTCTCAATCGTTGATAGACAATGTGTTCGGCGAATCGCTGATGTTGCACAAGGAGCATCTGCTGGAAGACATCCACAGTCATCGTCCGATATTCGAAAGCTACCAGTCGCCGATACCTTATTTTATAGAAGGCATCATCGTAGTCCTGCTCTGCTTGGGCATTTGGATGGGCAGAAAGTCAGCATTCCTCTGCCTCACAGGGTCGTGGGTAGCTTGCGACGCTTTCATCCACTTGGTGATGGGATTCGGTCTGAATGAGGTCTATATCATGGCTGCCCACTGGGCATTCATCATCCCGATAAGCATAGGATTCATCCTCAAATCTCTCAGTAAGAAAGGGAAAGAGAAAAAGTTGATTTATCTCCGCGGATTACTTGCCGTGATGACCATCTTCCTGTTCTTCTATAACAGCACACTGATTTTTGAATATCTGACGAGATAATATGATAAAAGTGAGTATATTAACCCCAATATTTGGGGTGGAGAAATATATCGAACAGTGCGTCCGTTCGCTGTTCGAGCAGTCGTATGCCTCCATCGAATACATCTTTGTGGATGATTGTACCCCCGACAGAAGCATCGACATTCTGCAATCCCTATTAAAAGCATACCCCAATAGAGCAAAACAAGCGCGCATCATTCACCACGACAAAAATCGAGGAGTAGGTGCCGCCAGACAAACGGCACTGATGACAGCCACTGGCGACTATATCTTCTTCGCCGATAGCGACGACTTGTTGCCTAGAGATGCTGTGGAGCTATTGGTCAAGAAAGCCGAAAGCACCCATGCCGACTTGATAGACGGCGCTTACAGGGAATGGAGCAACGGAAAGGCTAGCGAACTGCAAAAGCCTTTCGACATGGACGAAGAAAAGAATGTAAAGCAGGACGAAGAAAAAGATGTAAATCATGGTGAAAGCCACTTGAGCAAAGAGAAAAGCATGGGCAGCCCCAAGATGCTCAAACTCTTGGTCTGCCAAAATATCATCACCAACCGCCTATGGGGAAGAATCTACAAACGTTCGCTCATTATGGAGTACAAGATATTCTTCGAGGAAGGCATCAACTACGCCGAAGACCTCTTTTGGAATGCCCAATTCTTGTTTTACGGCAAGAAAGTGAGCATCAACGACGCGGTGTATTATTATCGCACAGACAATGAGAGCTCTTACAACCACAACATCTCGGAGAAGAACCTCCTCTCGTACTTCAAATCCACCCGCCGTCTCATCGACTTCTTCGAGAAACATGATACTGCCCACCATTATCGTAGAGCCACCGAAATAGGCATCGTCAACGCTTATCGCTGGGCGGCAAATGCCCACGTATCCCTAGAAAAAGTAGATAAAGCCCTGGATTACAAGCCGAAAAGCCTCCTCATCCGGCTCATCATCCGACTTATCAAAAAAGGAGTCTCCATCAAGAGAGTTAATCTTATCTACCTCTCTTACAGAAGGATATATACAACGTTTATCTGACGTGCTTAACTACTTGATGTGCAAAACTACTTGACGTACAAAACTACTTGACGTGCAAAACTACTTGACGTGCTTGCCTGCTTTCCGCTTCATAAAGCCAAGGCATTCCTCCAAGATCTGAACCTTCAGTAATTTCATGATACAGAAATAGAGTGTGGCAGAAACCACAAGGCGCAACAACAGCAAGAGATAGATGTTATCCAACCATAAGGTGAGGAAATAAGTAGCCACCATTACAGCCGCCGCACAAAGCATAAATGGCAGAATGTCTTTCATCACATCCAAAAATCCCAAACCTGTGATGCGCTTTATCATCCACTGCCAACCCCCAAGCCAAGCTATAATAAATAAGCTGTAGGCTATAACCATGGTCTGAATGCCATAACGATGGCAGAACAGCACCAAGGCAAGCAGCCCCACCACTTGTCCGATGTTGCACCACATATACACATCGGAACGTCCCTTGCTGATGGCAAGGTTCTGATAGAGGGTATAAATAGGCATAAATGCACCACTCACACAAAGAATCTGCAACAAGGGCACACTGGCTATCCACTTTTCGTGAATCGTGATGAGGATAAACTCCCTCGACACTAAGGTCAAGCCAAACATCAAGGGGAAAGAGAGGAAAGCGGTGAAACGAAGCATCTTACGGAACACCATTAGCTCTCGGTCTTTGTCATCTTGGATAGATGCCAATACGGGTTGCGCAATCTGTCCTACTGTGTTGGCAACAAAGGAGTTAGCCTTTGTATCCCAATTGTATGCCTGGCTATAGTTTCCCACATCATTAATCGGATAGAATCGACCGAAGACAAAGGTCAGCACATTGTTGCTCACCGTATTGATGATGTTAGTAACCAAGAGCTTGACACTGAATCCAAACATATTTTTCACCGGACCGAAATCAATGTGGAAATTAGGTCGCCACCCCGTATAGTAATACCTTCCTATATTCAAGACTAGGATAAATATCACCTGTTGCCACGCCAAACTCCAGTAAGCCATCTGATTGAATGCCAGCACCAGTCCCACGATGTTGGAGCAAATCAAAGCCATGAAGTTGACAATGGTAATTTCCTTATTCATCATATTCTTCATCATATATCCATTCTGGGCAATGCCAAATGAAGAGATGAAGAAACTCAGAAAAACGAAACGAGACAACGAAGTAAGACAAGGCTGATGGAAGAAATCGGCAATCAGCGGAGCACACAAAAATAGCACCACATACATGGTAAAGCTCACCAACACATTAAACCAAAACACAGAGTTATAGTCGTTGTCGGTAGGTTTCTTGATGTTCACCAAAGCCTGGGTAAAACCACTGCTCTGCAGATTACCTGCGATAAGGGTAAAAATGGTAAGAATACCAATGATACCATAATCGGCAGGGGAAAGCAAGCGCGCCAAAAAAATGCCAAAGAGTATATTAAGCACCTGTGTGGAGCCACTGTTCATAGCCCCCCAAAACAATCCTTTCGCAGTTTTTTCCTTCAATGATTCTGCCATTTTTTCGTCTTAATCTTATTTTATCTGATGATGTTTATGATTTTATCCTACGGATTTTTCCTTTTAGAGTGCAAAAGTAGCATAAATAGTTTGAAGTTCAAAACTTTTTGCTTACTTTTGCATCCATAAATCGAAAAAGTATGGATATTAAAGACATCAAGAAAGAATGGAACGCCACGATTCTCGATATATTGAAGGCGTTTATCGACATCTGCAAGAAGCATAACCTCAGATATTATTGTTGTGCCGGCACTGCAATCGGAGCGGCTCGTCATCATGGTATGATACCTTGGGACGACGATATCGACGTGCTGATGCCACGCCCCGACTACGACCGCTTGCTAGAGATTGCCCAACATGAAGATTTCGGCAAGTATGAAGTAGTAACCCCCTACAACAACGAGTCTTATCCTCTCTATTTCTCCAAACTGGTGAATCGCGAGACCACACTCATCGAAGAGAAGGAGCGCCCTTGCATCCTCGGACTTTATGTCGATATTTTCCCTCTGGATGCCACTGACGACGATGTGGAGAAGGCAAAGGCACTGTATCGCAAATACTCCAAGACCATCAATCGCCTGAATGCCGTCACCACCCACAACACTTTCTTCGACTATCTCTCCCTGGCTTTACATAAGGAAACCTGGGGGCGCTTTGCCATCAAGACGATCGCCTTCTTCTGCCGTAGCAAGATGCGCCATCACCTGATAGCCCAAATGGACAAGATGAGCCACGAATACGACTTCGACAAGGCAAAAAATGTATTGGTCAACACAGGTTCTTACCATTACAAGGAGATTTTCCCAAAAGAATGGCTCGGTAAAGGAAAGGAATTCCCATTCGAAGACACCACCGTGCTGCTGCCAGAACAAGCAGATACCTATCTACGCCATTTCTTCGGCGACTATATGCAATATCCACCTGTAGAGCAAAGAGTCGAGAAACACTTGCGCTACTATCTTAATATGGAGAAGAGAGAGAACTGGGAAGAAATTAAAGCGAAATTAGCTAAGAAGCAATAAGAGGCTGAAGCTAAAGAACATACGGGCTGAATAACAGAAGAAACATATAACGAAGAAACATATAACAATAAAAGCTTGCCTAAAATTGGCAAGCTTTTATCGTATGGTCGAAGCCTTCTTCCACACCAAAGAGGGGTTTCCAGCCCAAGGCTTTCAACTTATCGGTATTGAATGTAGCCTTTGTGATAGGCGTGGTATTGCCCTGCAAAGCATCATCCGGAATATCGAATACCACCTTGCGATGTGCTTTTCTGGCAATCAATTCCGCCAGTTGGCGAATGGAGATATTCGACTCAGAATGAGCTACATTGTAAGCATTTCCTTTTTCTCCATCCAGCAAGAGTCGCAAGATGGCATGGGCGGCATCCACCACATAGAGCCAAGAACGGAAAGCTTCTCCCTTGCTCTTCAAGACAATATCCTCACCATTGAGCACATTGCGGATAAACTGAGCATACACACGGTTATCGCTCTCCGTAAAACCAGGACCATAGGTATGGCTCAAGCGAGCAATGACCACATCGGCGCCATATTCTTCACCATAAGACATACAAAGCGTTTCGGCAGCACGCTTAGACGACGGATAGCAAGCCCTTACAGAGGCACAATCCACATACCCGCTGCTCTTCTCAGTAAACTCTGAGCCGTCTCCTTCACCATAAATCTCACCAGACGAAATGTAAACCATGCGTTTCATACCATAATCCAAACCATATTCCAGCAGATTAGAAACTCCATTGATGTTCGCCTTCATTACCTCCACAGGTTTCTGCCGAAAGAAATTAGGGCTTGCATTGCTAGCTGCATCAATGATATAATCGGGATGCTGCAACTGCTCGTAGGCATTGCCGAAAGCCTCGCCCAACAAGTTGTCACGCATCGGAAGAGTAACATCTATCTCTGCGAAAGCGAAACCTTCCATCTCCCAATAAGCAGCAAACTTCCGCTTGGCTCGCTCACGATTGCGCCCCGAAGCCACTACCTGATAGCACCGCTGAGGATTTTGCATCAATACATCAATGATACAACTTCCTATCAAGCCCGTAGCACCAATCACCAAGATTGTCCTGTCACGAAGTCGCCCTAAGTCTAAGCCTTGAGCATAAAGACGAGCTATATCTTTCTGATAAGGGGATAAATCTAACATAATTCTAACTATCTACTAACATTTTGTGGAATTACAATAAACTTCAAATAGAAGCTGAACTTATTTCACGGCAAAGGCATTACGTGGTTACAAAAATTACCCTGTTACAAGAGCATTACTTTAGCCAAGACTCTGGCTGAACCTTCATCAGAGCCTTCAGAATCTCCAAGTCCTCTACAGTGGTAATCTTGATATTTTTTTCAGAACCAGGTACAATATGCATCTGTCTGCCTCCCAATTCCGCCATCAACGTGCATGAAGCCACAGAGTTGGTAATGCCTTTCGACTTAGCTTCCTCATGAGCAGCAATCAGGTTGCCCAAACGGAATGTCTGAGGAGTCTGTGTACGAATCAGTTCATCACGAGGAATACTCGTGGTAGAAGTAAAGCCATCCTCACTCTCCAAAATCGCTTCGCGGCACTTGATGCCCGTAATGGCGTAGCCATACTTCTGACAAATCGCAATGTTGGAAGAGATGATGTCTTGAGATAGCAACGGACGCACGGCATCATGCACCAACACCAAGTCATCCTCATTACACCCTGCTTCTTTCAAGCCATAAATGCCATTATGGATTGACTCCTGGCCATTACTGCCGCCTGGGAATATCCATTTCAACTTCGTAATGTTAAACTGATTGGCATACGACTGCAAAACCGTTTCCCAACCAGCCAGGCAAACGACAGCAATGCCTTGAATATCGGGATGCTTCTGAAAAGCCATCATCGTATGGATAATGATAGGACAATTATCTACGTGCATAAACTGCTTAGGGATGTCTTGTCCCATACGATTGCCAGAACCTCCGGCTATGATAAGTGCATAGTTCATATATTCTATCTTTAAATTGTTTCTGGATAAGATGAGAGGGAGAGGGTAAATTCTAGAGACTTTAACTTTCTATCACTCCTGACTTCTGAATGATTCTCGCAGGATTGCCCACCACTGTTGCCCCATCAGGCACATCTTGGAAGACTACGGCTCCAGCACCAATCGTCACATGGTTGCCGATGCGGATGCCCCCAAAGACCGTTGCTCCCGTATAAATCCTCACGTCATTCCCGATGGTTGGGCGACCTCCCTTTCCATTGCCAAGCGTCACCATCTGCAAGCAGTAAAAGTCATCGCCTATGGATTCCGCATTGAGATAAGTGGCGTAACTATGCTCGAAATGGGCACCCTTGCCGATATGCGGACACCAGATGGTCATCGTACGCTCAGGCGGAAGTAACCAAGAGATGAACACCGAGCGATACTCTCCCATCCGATAATAAAAGAGATTGCGAAAACTCCGTTCCCTTGTGCAAGCCTTGACGAAGTTGAGAACCGTTGGCTTTTGGTCCTGCACCTTGAGCAAATCGGCATCTATCTCCTTCTTATGAAGCAGATACAGGGCTATGTGCGGAAGCATCCTCACCGCCGAAGCCGACAATATGATGGTCTGAGCTATTGGATTCATACTGCAAAGATACAACAAAATATAGAAACCATCGTGTTTTTCACAGAAATTAGCACACAAAGAAAAACGCCAGTCTCCCGACTGACGTTTTCTAAATCATAAAAATATCACTGACCAGGCTGATGAATACGCCTGAATCATTTTTATCCCATTAAATTAAAAAACCAAAGTTATTTTTACAATTATCTAAACATGAATATGAAAGTTCTATCTTCTGTTGCCTACCATGGGCTTAACAAGCTCAATTAGGCATAATGAATATGAGACGGTGTGCCCAAGACCAACTCGAAAGACTTCAAGCCCAGATGACACTCATCCGTGCAATCGGCTCCCAAAGCATGCAAGTGGTGAGCTTCTTCGTTATTGTTGGCTGTTACACAAATCAAATAGTGAGCACCCAATTCCTTGCGTACCTCTGCCACATTTTGATTGTCATTCAAAAGTACACCATTAGCCTTTACCTGTTTCGTCAGTTCCACGTTGTCCTCTATTATAAGGTATGCATGAAACTCATCACACAAGCCTTTGATAGATTTTACCACAGGTACGAAATCCTCGTCGGAAGTTTCATCAATGCTGAGTTTTATCCATTGGCAACCGTTCATAAGGGCGAGCTTTACGTTCTCCATATAGTTACCTTCAGCTGTAGTATAAATTGAATGTCTCATACGCAGTCTATATTTAATAGTTTTGATTCAATACTTTTCGTTTTCTGGGTGCAAAGATAGGGTAATTTTTAGCAACAAGAGGGGAATATTTATTATTTTAGGGGGTATTTTCTGTTATATTAGCCATTTTAAACAAGCAAGAATACTTACCCTTTAAAATTCACCACCTATTGTCATAACACTGAAAAACCTAAGAAGTGAAAGCCATTCACCTCTTAGATTTTCTTATTTTGGGAAATTTCTTTTGTTTATTTCTTAAATATGCTTCTTACAACAAACCAAGCATGCACCAGAAGCGTAGTGACAATGCCATAATTACTTCGCATCACTTCAAAACGCTCTTTGAGCGAAGCTTTATGATTCTGTTTCGACATTCCTCCATCCAAATAATTCGTTACGACTGCATGCACGTTGCGAAGGGAGAGCTTTTGTTGCTCCGCTTCTCTCATAACACGAATGCACCAATCCACATCTGCCGAAAGCCGATAGTTCAAGTTATAATGCACCCGACGAGCAATATCCGTACGAGCATAAAAAGACTGATGGCACACCAACATTCCCCACTTAAAAGAACGCCAGGTCAGTTTTTTAGGTGGTGTCAACCTACGATGGCGCAAAAAGTGCCCCTCGTCGTTCACGATGTCGGTGTCACCATAGAGGACTCCTGGCAACGCCTCACCCTCGCCGACACAACCTTCCACATACTCCAAGGTATCTTCCGCCGGAAACACATCCCCTGCATTCAAGAAAACGAGATAATCACCCGTGGCACGGTCAATGCCTTTGTTCATCGCATCGTAGAGTCCCTTGTCGGGTTCAGAATACACTTTTATCTCATGTGCGTTCTCACCCACTTGCGCCTTGTGCTGGTAAGCCTTGACCATAGCCAGCGTCTTGTCTTTCGACACACCATCGATGATGAGGTGCTCTATGTTGCAATAAGTCTGCTTATTCACACTATCCAATGTACGTTGCAATACACTCTCGGCGTTGAATGTACAGGTGACGACTGTAAACTTAATCATAAATGGTAGTTTTTGTAGGCCATAGCCTGATTATACACCTCTATATATTTTAGGGCTACCGCATGCTGCGAGTAACATTGCGAAACTTTGTGCAAGCATGCTTGCTTCATCGTTTCCCTATCACCTTCCTCCAGCACCCAATGGATGCCGGCAGCCAAATCATCCGCATCACGATAGTTGGCTACATAGCCCGTTTTCTGATGGTCTATCATCTCCGGTATTCCGCCGACCTTGAAGCCTACGCTAGGCACACCACATGCCATTGCCTCCATGATTGTGTTAGGCAAATTGTCCTCCAAAGATGGCAACACAAATACATCCACCGAATTATAGATGTTCACAATCCTCTTCTCATCGCTCACATACCCCAAGGAATAGGAAGGAAGAGAGAGAGTCACCTCCTCGGAATGCCCGCCCAAGATGGCGATTGCCGTGTTATGAACCATATCCGGATACTTGGCAATCAACTTGTCGATGGCTTCCACAAAATATTTCATGCCTTTGCGCTCGTCGGTCACCCGTTGTGACACAAAGAGTATGATGTGCTTGTCGGCAGGCAAGCCTGAGCGCAACCGAGCCTCCGCCTTGTCTTGCGGACAGAACACATGGGTATCTATGGGATTAGGGATATTGGTGATTCGCTGCCCCACGAAGAGTCCGCTCTTCTTGGCTTGCTGCGCCAACCACTTGCTGCAACTCACGAAGTAGATGTTACCACCATGATAAAGAGCCTTCTTACGGCTAAAGACCTTAGCCGACAAGTCGTGCTTGCCTCCCTTATGTGGCAATAGAGGACAATTTCCACAAGCCGAGCCATAACGATTGCACCCCCGAGCATAGTGACAAATGCCCGTAGCCGCCCAAAGGTCGTGCATAGTCCAAACCACAGGCTTACCACTCTTCAGAATCTTTCGGATGCTCTTGAGGGAGAGCATACCCTGGTTTATCCAAGAGAGATGGATTACATCAGCCTCCTGGAACTCACGGAGCTTGGTAATGTCAGAGCCTGCCGTAGCCATATCTATTTCCCAAAGATGATGCTTGGAGAAATGAAGATGCCAAAACACGCACCATCGCTCCCACAAGAAATTCCAACGCAACTTGAAGGAACGAGGCAAGCTAACCACGGTGATGTCTTCCGTAGTCTTGTCACGCACCAACATCTTTGCCTTAACGCCATTGTTGTTAAGGGCATCCATCAGGCGATTGGCCGCTACAGCCGCACCACCTGTCTTCTCGCTTGTGTTTACTAAGAGTACTCTCATTGCTAATCTTCATTTTCTGGGAGCAAAGATAGTGAAAAAATCCCTTTGCACCAAAAAAATAACATAAAAAAACATGCCACAACTCTCAACGAGCAGTGGCATGCACTATGTTTAACTTAAAAATTCTAATCAGGATAGTCTCACGACCTTCTTAATTAATGTTAAACAATCTACCTTAAAACCTAATAACTAAAAACCTAAATCTATTACTACTAACCTAAACAATCTATTAACCTTTTGACGCTGCAAAGATACGACTATTTCCTTTATCTTCCAAACTTTTAAGAAAGAAAAATATCATTTTAAAGTTTTTTATTGATATAAATCAAAGAAACTGAAGACAGGGGCATAGTCTTTTACGTATTTGCCTGCCGTTATTCCTTAACTATCAAGACAGTAGCATAGGCAGAGATACCTTCCATTCTACCAGTAAAGCCTAACTTCTCGGTAGTGGTTGCCTTGATGGAAATCTGGTCCTCATCCACTCCCATCACCTTTGCCAGACACTCTTTCATGGCTGGCACATGGGGATTGAGCTTAGGACGCTCGGCACAGATAGTGGCATCGATGTTGCCCAGGGAGTATCCCTTGGTGGCAATCAAGTCCATCGTCTTTTTGAGCAAGATCTTGGAATCAACATCCAGGGTCTCGGCTGCCGTATCAGGGAAATGGTAACCGATGTCGCGCATATTGGCTGCTCCCAAGAGAGCGTCGCAAATGGCATGTATCAACACGTCGGCATCGCTATGTCCCAACAATCCCAACTCATAATCTATCTTGATGCCTCCTAACCACAAGTCTCTGTTCTCCACCAACTTGTGTACATCATATCCAAATCCTACTCGTATATTCATCATTGATATAAGAATTTAATTAATAATGTATTTTGATTCTCCCGAAAATATTTCTTCATTATCTTTTGAACAAGTCCTTCAAGCCGTCCATATCAAACGAAAGTGTGAAGCGCAAGGTCTGGTCAAGCGGATTACTCTTGGCTGTCGCCACCACGTATGCAGCATCCAGCGAGAAGACATTCATCTTGAAACCGGCTCCCACAGTGAAGTATTTGCGATTGCCCTTGCTCTGGCTCTCGTGGTGATAGCCTGCACGCAATGAAAACTTATCGTTGTAAACATATTCGGCACCCACTCCATAGTTGATTTCCTCTAGCTCTTCCTTGAATCCTCCAGGTGCATCGCTAAAACTCTTGAAGATGCCGCTGATGCCCGAAATATCGTTGTACTCACGATGCACACGGTCTTCGTATTCAGAGTTATCCTCGCCCTCCTTCTGTGCGGGAACAGTTGGCACCAAGTATTTATTGGCATCGGCGGCGATGGTAAAGCGGTTATATTCGTCGATGGGTATCATCAGCGAGGCTCCTAGACGCATATTGGTTGGCAAAAACTCACCATACTCCTGTCCGCTGAAAGTAATCTTACTACCTATGTTGGAAATGTTGAGACCGATGCCCAACTGACACTCTCGCTGTCCGATATTGATATAGTTCTGATAATAAGCGGCTATATCGGCGGCAAAAGCAGACGCAGGCGAATTCTCCTCATGATAGTCGAAACGCAAATCGGAATAAATCCATCGGATGGCTGCCGCCAAGGAGAATTTCTCGCTCAACATCAAGGAGTAAGCCACATCCAGCGACATCTCATACGGATTGATGGTCATGGCATTGGTATTCTCGTCAGGATTGGAGAGATACACCTCGCCCATATTGAAGTATCGAAGGGAAGCCGACACTGCACTATAATCACCAATACGGTAATAACCTGCCAGATAGGCAAGGTTCATATCGTTGACCAACGAACGCAACCACGGCGTGAAGTTCAAAGCCACTCCTGCCCTAGAAATATTGAAAGGATACTTTGCAGGATTCCAATATTGGGAATTGACATCTGGGTCGGTGGCAGCACCCACGTCGCCCAATCCTCCGCCACGGGCATCAGGCGCAATGGTTTGCGAGATAACTGCGTAGTTCACAGGATTGAAAAGGCTCTCCTTCGTATCATCGTCTTGCGCACTAGCCGACAGTGCAAATGCCGAAAGGAAAACTATCGTGAATATCTTGAAGACTCTATTCATATTATTCTCTATATTTATCTTTTTGTTTACTATTTATCTTTTGATTTACTATTTATCTTTTTTCTTTCGAAATATTATCGCTTCTTTGTTACATTACTTATGAGCAGCAGATTCCTTACCCAGAAAGCCTCACTACTTAATGATGATGAGCTTCTTGGTCTTGGATGTATAGCTGCTACCATCCGATGATACCTTTACCCGATACAGGTAAATGCCCGTACCCAAGGTACGACCACCATCCACCGTCAAGTCCCACTTGATGGTATAGGCATTCGATGCAGGCACACCACTTTCAGCATGTCGCCAAAGTTGCCTGCCCGATGTGTCGAAGAGCTCGACCACCACATCCATATTGCTATCCGTACGGTCGTGCGACACGATAAAGGTGGTCGTGGTCTTGGCAGGATTTTCCGTCACTCCCACATCGAAGAGCGAAGGTGCCAAGCCGCTCACCACATTGAAGTTGAGCGTCGTGGTGGAACTATTGTTCTGAATATCCCATGCCGTGAACCGAAGCTGATGTTTGCCTGGTGTCAACTCAGGAATACTATAATAGGTAGAGCCACTGGTATAAGTACCAAAGTCGTAGGTGAAATGATCGTTGAGATTATACACCTTCTGCATATCTCCATCTATCACCAGCTTCAAGTCGTGCCCGATACCGCTACCAGCCGCATTGATACCGTCTTTGTCGGATAGTTTAGCCACGAAGAACGGTGTGGTGTTCACATTGCCTCCATCCACAAACGAAGGGGAGTTGAGATAGCAATAAATAGACGGGCCTATCGAGTCGTTGCGTGCTTCCACGCTGCCCCCAACGGTGAATTGCTCGCAAGCGCCATTCGCCCTCTGTAGCTTATCGTCACTTATCGCATAAAGGCTCACCAATCCTGTGGCATCAGAGTAATTGATATCCTTAGGCACGGCGAACAGGAAGGAGAACTTGCCACCCGAAACGCTATCAGAACCTTGATAAAGGGTTTTCTGACGGTCGTAAAACTGAAAAGCTTCCGATGCGCCATCGGCACTTGTATCGTTCAACTTGCAAGTAATCAACTCCTTGGAATCTCTGACCGTAGCAGTCACAGTGCCTTGGAATTCAGAATTTCCCTCTATGTGTCCTGCCATTCTAGCCACGCTTCCAGCCTTTAGCCGAGGTATCGTATCTGTACGGTCGGTAGCTACACCATTGATGGAATCAACCACTATCTGTATCGTTGGCAGGTTGAGCGACAAGGCTGGGTCGCCCAGCAAGGCATACTGAAGATGGTTTTCCGAACGGTCGGTTTCGCCCGTCACAACGTTTCCTAGCATCACATCGTTTTGCGCCAATCGATGAGCCTCGCCCAAGGTGATGGGCTTGCCATTCACCAAGCTCAACACCCGGCGCAAGAAGGCACGGTTGATATATTTGTTCTGTTGGGCAAACACCGTACGGGTTGTACCATAGAAGGCCACCGCTCCACCCTTCTCATTGAGGAGGGCAGCCTCTCCAATAGTAGGGGTCACGCCATCGAAGGGCATGATGTCGCAAGATGCCGTCACCCACAAAGGCAAGTTTTCATTTCTGAACGCCTCGAAATCGGTTATCTTGAGCACATTCTCGTGCGATATTTGCGTTTCGCTTCCATGTCCCGCATAGTCCATCACGAGCGCACCAGCCGCCTGTTGTTGCTTAATAAGCTTAGTCACCTCGGGATAGGTGTTTCCTGTGGAGGAAGTCTCACGGGTATAAGCGTCCCACATCACCTTTTTGACTACATATCCAGGATGTAAAGAGGCGATGTCGTCTGCCACCTCGTTGGCATCGGTCATGTGAAGGTTGTTGTTGCCGTCGTCCCCCATAAACAAGAGGGTATTCTGCCAAGAGCCGGCATTTTCATTTTTCATGTAATCGATGGTCTTATCCACCAATATCTTTGCTTCCTCGGCTGTAGCCACGGGAAATCTTCCCACACCTACATCCTGTAGTTCAATCCTCGGGTCTGCGCCTTTCCCCTCGCCGATGATTCCGAGCCAACTGTCGCTCACATAGCAGGTAGTCTTGCTAAACGAATCTTCACTCTCATGACAGAGCAAGTAATCATCAGGAGACAACTGCTTGCAGTCTGGGGTAAGCATACGATTGTCCCATACGCAGTCGCCAAACAGCAACAGATATTTCGGCATATCGGCCGCCGAGGTTGCCTTGTCGCTCAACATGCGCAAGTAGCGGCGATAGGCATTGGCATCGGGCGTACCACTGGAAAACTCATTATAGAGTTCGTCGGCTGGCACAATGTTGACACGCAACCCATCATGGGCTTCGTGAAATTTCTTGAGTCTTAGTGCTTGTTTTAGTAATTTCTGAGATGTCGGAATGATAATAACCATATCTGCCAAAGCATCGGCGTGATGGTCTTGGTTAGTGATTCCATAAACATACTCTGCCGCAGGAACAGCATTTCCCAAGCCAACGAAGGGAGTAGGCTCCTCCCAAGTCATCGACACATAATCCAATCGTATCGGACCTCCGGTAAGAGGCTGCACGACAATGGTGTCTTTTTCCTTCAAGTCGTTGAGCGAATAGAGTGCATTCCTCTCGACCCCCTGGGCATAAGTGATACTGCCCCCATTGGTGGGTAGAGTGAGACTGATGGTTCCCAGCACGGAATCATTCTTAAGAATCATCACGGAGCTATTGACTGCGGCTGTAACTGCCACGTTCAGCGTTCCTCTTCCACTGCCTGTGTTATTGCTTACGACCACCGATTGGGTATCCCCGAGCTTGACTGCCGTAGGATGAAACAGATTTCTACCTCCGTGGAACCAACTATAGCCATCCACCTCATAGAGCGAATGATAATCCTCGGGCATCGGATAGCACGAGGAGACGAAGGAAGCAGAATCCTCCCATTGGCTTGGCTCGGTGTCCTCCTGGGTGATAAAATAATAACCATAATCCGAATAAGGATTGCGGGTACGAACCATGGCTTGGTTGCTGCTCCAACTCACGGGACCCCGAGCATAAAAATAATGCTTGCCTGCGGCAACGTATTGCTTCACCTCCTTGAGATCGTCGGTATTACGCAAGTCGTTGGCATAGAGAGCCTCGTTTTGCAGATTACCCCCATAGCCGTAGATTTTCACCTTATTAATATCGGTAAAACCAGCTCGGCGCACCACGTCGGCGGTCAACTGATGCACCCCCGATTCACTCACCCTTATCTTAGCCCATCTGCCACTGGACAATACGGAGTGGGCTGCATACATCTGGGAAGTAGAAGCATCCCCTTCTTCGGCACGGCTCTGCATACGAGCCTTGCGCTGTTTTTGCGTCAGCGGACTAGCCTTCACATCCAGCATAAAGCTAGCTAACACCTGGTAACTATGTTGCCTAAAAACCAAAGGAGAAAAAGAAACCACCAGCAAACCTTGCTTCCTGCACTCCGTGATTTGCTGCTGTACCATCACTTGCTCGGGAAGCGCAGCCCCCAACAAGCGGTTATAATTCTGAATATCGGCAACGGGCATATCCACATACTCGGGATATTTCACCGTCACCGTATAAATAGAGTCTTGATAATCCCCCTGCAAAGGCAGGGAATATACGAATTGGGGCAATACGGAATCCACCTTCACTTCTTGCGAAGTGAGGTTGAAGAATCTCTGGGCGGAAGCAGGCAGAGCCACGACGACCAGCCAAGCCAACACACCAAGGTATTTCCATATCTTGCTTTTATCCATATATTACTTTCTATCTTTGCAAAGTCTTTTCGTTTGCTATTTGCACATAAAGTCGAGCACCTTCCTGTCTTCCAGATAGCCCTCCAAGTGGTCGTCAATCTTTACTGGTCCACAGCCTGTAGGACAACCCGTGTAGAGCAAATCACCGGTTTTCAGCGTAAAATACTGGCTGATGTACGAGATGATTTCGTCCACCTTATAGAGCATATCGCTGGAGCAGCCCTCCTGAACATTCTCGCCATTCAAGTCGAGATGGAAATGAATGGCCTGGATGTCGCGGAACTTCTGAATATCCACCCACTCGCCGATGACGGCAGAGCCATCAAATCCCTTGGCGAGTTCCCAAGGTTGCCCTTTCTCGCGCAACTGTTTCTGCATCTCTCGTGCCGTGAAGTCGATGCCCACGGTCACAGCATCGTAATAGCGATGGGCGAAACGCTGCGGGATGGTCTTGCCCAGTTTGCAGATGCGCACCACCAACTCGGTCTCATACTCAATTCTTCCCAGATGGTCTGGAATGAAGAATGGTTTGCCATTGTTGAGCAGCGCAGAGTCTGCCTTGGTAAAGATAACAGGACGCTCTGGTTTAGATAACGTACCATGCAGTGATTTATTGTGTTCGGCATAGTTCATACCGATGGCGAAAATCTTCATAACATCAATATTTATTAAGAAAAAGAGCCATCCCCCATCGGGTAGCCCCCTGAATGTTTATGATAAAAGAAAAGGGAGTTAGAAGCAAAGCTAAGCTTTAACTCCATAACTCCCGGATATTCTAATTTAACTATAAGTCAAATTAAGCCTTGCCATTGAGCGATGATTACTCAGCAGCAAGAGTGAAGCGCTTGTAAGCAACAATCTTAAGATCCTTGCTCTGAGCAGCGAGGTACTGAGCAACAGTCTGCTTGTCGCCATCGCCGAACTGGAACTCCTGGTCAACGAGGCAGTTCTCCTTGAAGAACTTAGCCAAAC